>SXGQ01633882.1_pt1 | contig 21528 bp, 25 predicted proteins | sample 3178371 | NCBI WGS metagenome assembly SXGQ01 (sample SAMN11356859, study PRJNA531348) | freshwater metagenome | isolation source: freshwater sample F1-20 | place: China: Fuxian Lake, Yuxi | collected 2017-12-25 | reverse complement strand
GGCGCACCTGCCAGACGACCCCGCCGCCCCCGCGGATCGCCTCGGCCTCGTTGGCGAACCGGCAGTCGGTGATCACGGCCAGCCGGCAGGCGGCGGCCCGCCGCATCGCCGTCCTGACCCATATCTCGGGGTGGACGCTCTCTCGCCCCCACTCGGTGCCGAGGGTCTGGAGCAACTCCCTCGGCGACTTGCCGAGCCACGGCAGCGGCTGCTCCTTCCGCTCGCGGCTCTGTAGCTCGGCGACGGTCAGCCCCGTGATGGCCGCCACGGCGTCGTAAATAGGCCCAGCGAAGGCGATGACCTCGGCCCCCTCCAGGCGGGCCAGAATCTCCGCGACGGCGTTTTTGCCGCAGCCGGCGAGGCCGCAGAGGCCAATGATCATCAGGAAGGCTCCGAGACGTGCATCGCCACCAGGCCGCCCTCCGGCCGGTAGAGGAAGGTTTCCATTGCCTGCCGGCTCCCAAGGAAGCCGTTTTCGCTGTGCCATTGATCGGCAGCGGACACACTGGGGCAGGTTCTGACGATGACAGAATCGAGCGTCTCAATCGGCCGCTGCCACTCGGCAGCCTGCGAGTGAAAGTGGCCGGTGTGCCACTCTCGACAGATGCTCGCGCTCCACGCGGCCGGCTTCTCCAGGGCCATGATCTGGGGCAGCTTGCGTTTTGCTCGGTGGCCGTGGCAGAAGCCAAGCAGGTTCAGGCCCATCGTGGCGTACTGCCGCCCGGTGTACTCCATGCACACCTCGACGCGGCGGTCGTTGCGAAACCGCTCGGCGACGATTCGCTGGAACGCATAAGTCAGCGTTTCGTCGTGATTCCCGTTCACCACGATCACGTCGGTAAGGCAGTTCCTCGCTGACTGCTCGATGACGGCAAGCAGCGTTTCGCACCCGACCTCCAGCATCTTCGGCAGCCGGCCGTCCCGCTCAAGCGGCGTGCCGGAAGTTGTCGTGCCTGTCGGCGTATCGAAGTGGAACACGTCTCCCAAAAACGCAATCGTCCTTCGGGCTGGCTTGTAGGAATCGCCGATCGCCAGCAGTTCGCTGGCCGCGGCCTTCACTCGCCGCTCGGCGATGTCGAGGTCGTAGTTGCCGCCGCCGGCCGCGCCGGTCGTGTGCTTCCAGGCGTACTTGCCGAAGTGCGGGTCGCCAATAGGCAGCACCTGCCACAACCCCTCGCGTCTGGGCGGCTTCTTCGTCTGCGGCACACGCAGCTTTCGGCTCGCCGCCCTAATCATCGCCTCGACGGCCTCGGCGACGCTCGGCCCCGCCTTGGGCTTCAGCCGCACGAACACGCGGTGCAGGTCGATCGTTCCGCCCTCGCCGTCCCCGCACGACCACTTCGTGGCCTCGGAGGCGGCAATGTCGTACTTGCTCATATCCGCCTGGATATGAGCAAGTAAGTCCTCGACGGTGCGAATCGTCTTGCTCGTGCTCTTCGCCTCGAGCACGTCGCCCTCGCGCTTTTGCGTCACCTGCTCTCCGGCAGGCGCCTGGTGGGCGACCGATGACGCCACGGCCTCTGTCAATCTCTTGCCAGCCATGCGCGCACCCCCTCGGTTCCGCAGATCGCAATGCCGCGCTCTCGGCAATGCCGGACAAGCTCCCTGGCGAGCGACCTCGCGGACGCTGTAATCCTGCCTGCCTTCCAGGCGACCTTCACGCCGGCCACCTCGTCGCGGTGCTCTCTCGGCAGGACGCTGAACCAGTCCTGCGGCCCTCTTCCGAACGACGCAGTGGCTGCGACGGCGTCAAGAAGGCTCGACGAGCCGGTAGCCGAGGGAGTGGAGGACGCGGGCGAGGTCGCGGCCGACTTCGGTGATTGTCTCCTCCGAGACTTGCGGGAAGGCGCAGTGGAGTGCCTCATGGATTTCCGTCTCCAGTCTGGCGCGGCCTTTTAGGCGGGAGTCGATCAGAACCCGAGGCCGCAGAGTCGGGTTTTTGGAGTCGGGCAGATAGGCCCAGCCGGCGGCCTGGCCGCGGAGGCGGGTATACCTCCAGTGCCAGACGGTGCCGGCGATCGTGAAGTGGTGATCCTCGGCTCCCATAGCCCAAGTCTACACCACGACACAAACCGCAGGCTACTCCACTTTTCGCGGAAACCCCAGCCTCTCGCCCAGCCGATTGAGAGCCTCGGCCCTGGCCCCGCATCCGCACGGCCGACCGAGTATTTTGCTCACCCGCTCCTCGGTGATGCCGACCGCCGACAGGCCGGCGGCTACAAGATCGCCAAGACCGAACGCGGCAGCCGGCGGCCTGAATCCACGCGCAACCACAGCCTGGGGCGTGAACTTCCGCGCGTCAAACGGAAACATAGGGTCAGGAGGCAAGGCATCGAACAAATGTTTGTGCTGTTTTGCGAGAGGAAAAGTCATGCCTCCGGCAACGGCAAACAAACTGTACGAGCCTTTCTCGGCGTCCAAGACGGCCTGGATTGCAGCCTCCACAATCGGCCAACCGGCCCACCCCGATGGGACGTATATCAGGTCTGAGCCAAACATATTGGAGCGCTGAAACATCTTGATGATCGTGTACTTTGTCCAACCAACGGCCCACGTCGTGGGGTCTGCGAGCAAAGTCACGTCTGCATCAAGCCACAGGCCGCCGTACTGCCGCAGGATTTCGTGCCGCTGAATGTCCGACCGCATGTGCGGGCGCATCTCTGCTGCATCCATTCGATCCCGCCACGAAGAGCGAATCATGTCCTCGCCCTCATGCAGAGTCACTGTGCACATGGGGGCAGCGCGGCACACGGCGTCGCGAGCCGAAAACATAATGTCAGGGGTTTCGGAGCCGACCCAGCCGAGGTGTATGTTCATCGTTACCCTAGCGTGATGGTCACTTCGCAAGTGCTTGGCGTCTGGCCGGACGGGTCGCCGGCATCAGTGAGAACGTCCATGGTGAGCGTGATAGTCCCCGAGTAGGTTCCGCCGCTTTCAGTCACATCGTTTGCTGGGCAGCCCACAAAGTTTCCATACGACCTTCCAGACGGAAATAGCGGTCCAGCCTGCGCGCCCTGCCACGCAGCTCCGAGCGAAACAAAGAGACGCGAGCCGCAGAACCCAATCTCAAGAACACCGAAAGAGGTCGCCTGCCCGCAGTTGCTCCAAGCAAGATTGTCTAAAGTGCCAGTTGCTGAGATGCTGTCTCCATTAACGCAAAGGCAATCTGTCGAGATCGAGACAGGAGTGTCTGTCGGCAGCTCGGTGGATTCTCCTGGCTGCTCGCATGGGCACGAATCCTCGCAACAGCAACCTTGCTCTGTGCCGACTTTGTCGGCCTTCATCACAACCTTGCCGTCGTGAAACGTGATCAGCGTCATGCCGTGGCCGTGCCGCACTGGGTGACGCTGTACCACTCCAAAATGCCGTCAGCCGAGTGGCCCAGCAACTGGATGTCTGTGCCGACGTAGCTCGGCTGCATCGTCAGATTGACGACCGCCAAGTGCCAAGTGCCTTCGTGCCTCGCCACCCATCCCTCTCCCGGCCCGACTCCAGCGAACACGTTGACTGCTGTAGCGGTCTGGGCGGTGCCAGGCAGGAACGTGATCGTCGCTGTCTGTGTGGCTTGCCACTCCGCAGCCCACGAGACGTAGCGAATTCCGCCGCCGCCTGGACGCTGCATATCCTGCAACCTCACCGGCAACTCCGCCCCGCGAGATTTGTCGGGGATGCCGTTGACGCGGGTGATCACCTCGCGAATGTCGCCGAGGAGCCTGGGGCCGACGAAGTATTTCTCTGTGCGGGGCATTACTGGAGGCGCAGGCCGAGAGTTTGGGTGAGATTAATCGACGGCTGAACCTTGTAGGCAAAAACGAGCGGCTTGTTGATGAGGTTCCCGTTTTCGTCGTGGGTTCGGAGCGGCCTTCCGTTGAGCTTGAGCGCAACCGGCGACGCAGATGGAAGCTGCGACGTGCCGCCGTCTTCGTACTCAAAGACCTTGACCATCGCCCTGACGCGGTCGCCTGGGTCCACGCCTTCTGGGAGCGTGTGCTCCGGTTCTATCTTGCCATTTTTGTGCTTGAGCGGCTGGCCGAACTTATCTTCGTCGGCGGCGGCGTTTGCCGGGTCGAATGCGCGCACATTAAACCCAGTGACTGGGACGGCCACGTCCCAGCCAATGTCTGTTTTTTGGTCTATGCCTCCAATTCTGACCGTAACGGTGTTTCGCTTGTACGCAAACTCATACGTTGCTTTCCATCCGCGGAAAAGCCTGCCCCCCCAGGACTCATTAGTGGGTTCATACGACACGCCCTTGAAGAGCACCGTGCCGGGGGGCATCGTCAAGTTGCCGAGCGTTATCGACTCCGTGTTCACATAACCCGCGTATTGAAGGTTTCTGGTAGGGTCGGTCTGGTCATACTGCGTGATGTTGATTGAGACAACAGGCTCAAGGGCAGTCACGCCGTCGTACATATCACCGACCGGGTTCACTGCTGGTTCTTCAGCGCCCCACCCGTTTAACGCATTTCTCTTCGACCAGACGCTCCTTGGAGACTCGACGAGCGACGTGCTGGTGGCGTAATTCGCCGGTCGCACGTCCGGCGACTGCGACTTCGGGTCAATCCCGCCGGCGGATGACGAACTGCTGGCGGTGCTCTCATAGTTGAACGTGACCAAAATTACCATCCGGCTCTCGCCTTCAAAGCGAGCGTCGAATGACACGCAATAGAGATTGGTATTGTCCGGGTGCGCGTCGCCAATCTTGACCTGGCACTGCGACTGAATGTCTACGACTTCGCCTATTTCGGATTTGACAATCCGAAATAGGCGATTCTGCTGATCGGAAATCTGCCCGTCGCTACTGGAGCGGGAGAACTGAGTGCCTGGCAGTATTTCCTTTGTGATCTTCGGCACGTCTTAGCCCTCGGTGATGTCTACGCGCAGGCGAGCACCAGCCCCGCCGGTCGCTTGGTATGTCGTGCCTCCGGCTAGTCGCAGGATCGCCGGCTCGCCGGCTCGCAGAGTCGCGAAGCCGACGAATGAGCCGCCAGCCTCAATGCCGATGCTGGCCGTCTGAGCAGTGTGCGTCGAAAGGTTCTGGAGAAACGCCAAGCCGACGCTGCCCAGGTTCGCGGTGCTGATGCTGACGGCGTTCGTGGAGAGCGTGAGGGTTTGGGAGAGCATCCCGGTGTCGCTCATGGCCGCCGTGACGCCGTTGGCGGCGACATTGGCGTTCAGGAAGCCCTTCTGGACGCGGTAGGTGATGCTGTAGTTGATGTCGGACATAGAGACTCCTTAGTTGGCAATGTCTGCGCCGCCCTCGCGGGCGATACGCACAAGTTCGTCAAGTGCCTGGCTCTGCTTCTGCAACTCCACGAGGTTCTGGTCGCGGGCCGCGTCGTCGCCGCGCAGGAGGCGGTTCAACTCGCGGGCGCCTTCGACTGATGACACGTCGGTTGCTTCAAGGGCGGCGCGGGACGGCCCTTGCAGGACGGCGTTCGCGACGGAGTCGGCGAGGGCGAAGATGGCTGGGGCCGTCGAGCGGAAGGATTCCTCGATGATGCGTTGGCGGTCGGCGGCGAACTCAGCGTCAATTTGGCCGCCGCGACGACCAAACACGTCGCCTTCGCGGGCGTCCTGCCTAGCAGCCTCTAACGCACGCAGGTCGTCGGCCAATTGTCGCCCCGCCTGCTCGGCTGGCGAGCGGGAGAGTTCTCGGCCACGGCGAATGTCATCCTCTCGCTGGGCGCGAGCAGCCTGCTCGCGGTCGGCGCGGTCTGCCCTGGCCGCCGCCTCGCGGCCTGCCGGCGAGTCCTCAAACTGTCGATCCAATTGGCGGTCGATCTCGTCGCGGCGACGGCGGGCTTCTTGCCGCTGCTGGTCGGATGCGGCGCTGTCTTCGCGAAGAATCGCGTCGATTGCGTCACGCTCCTCAATGAGTCGCTGCGTCTCTGCCCCGAGGCCGCCACGGCGGGCGTCTCGCTCAAAATCGTCCCTGACTCGGGCGTTTTCGCGATTGACCTCAGCGGCGCGATCCTCTGCGTCTCTCGCGCTTTGTTCGGCTCGCGCCCGCTGGCGATTGGCGAATTCAAGGTCGTCGAGAGCGGCGACGCCGCCACCGCCGCGGCCGGCGTTCGCATCCGCCGCGTTCGCGTCCCGCCTCGCCTGGTCGGCGGCGCTGCGAGCCTCCTGGGCGACCGTATTCGCAAGTTGGGTGCTGATGCGGTCGATGGTGGCGGCAAACACCTCAACCGTGCTGGTCAACGACTCAAGCGCCGACTTCTGCTGCTCAAGCGCTCGCACTTGCCCGGCTATCGCTTCTGCCTCCTCGACGGATGTGGCCTGCGCAAGTCTGCGATTCGCCGCGGCCAGCGATTGGCCGATGGCGGCAGCCTCCCGCTCAATGCCTGCGGACCCAAGTTCGGCAGCACGAGATTGAATGCTTTCAAGGCCGCTGGCGATAGCCAGTGAGTCGGCGTTGACGGCCCTCGCTACACCCTGAACCTCGGGAGACAGGGCCGTCTCAAGCCGGCGAATCTGGACGATCACGTCGTCGATCGCGTTGTCAAGTTCGTCGATGCGGATGCTCTCGCCGCGGTCGCGGAGCCTCTGGCGTTCCGCACGCTGCGACTCAAGGGCTGCCTGAACATCCCGCAACTGCTGCAACTGCTGCTGCCCGGTTGGGCCAGCACCGTCGGCTGCGCGGCGATCCAAGTCGCCGCGGGCCGCGGCCAGTCTTCCCCGCAGTGACGCAACGTCTTCACCTGGCGGCGCTTCCCCGCCAAGATCCGCACGCAACTCGGCGCGGCGCAGTCGCACTTCAAGTTCCCGCACCCTGGCTTGCTCGGCCTCCACGAGTCCGCGCCCGACTTCCTCACGAGACGGAAGCGGAATGCCCCTTGCGACAGCGAGTTCCTCGCGACGCCTGTTTCGGTCAATCTCTGCCTGGAGCCGCAGTCTCTTTTCAACGTCAGTTTCTGATTCGAGGCTCTTTTCTAGAGCACCTCGCTCTGCCCTGATCCGTGCAACCTCTGGGGAGAAAGCGGCAACATCCTCTCGCCTGGCTTCTTGCGAAAGCCTGCGAATTTCGTCGGCCCTCTGGCGAGTTTCGACGCCTCTGCGCCGCTGATCTCCGGCGCCTGCCCGCTCAATCTCTTCCGCAAGGGAGCGATATGCCTGCGCAAGTGACTCAACTGAAGACTTCTGCCTGGAAAGCCCCTCATTGAGAGCCTTGGTTCTTGCCTCGGCAGCAGCCGTGTCATTCGCCCAACGAGAAAACGACACTAGCAGTTGCGCGGTGATTGAGGCCGCGACGCCAAGTATCAGCCCCTCAGTTCCTCCAAGAATGAACCCAAGCTGCGACAGATTGTTGCCTGCCGCACGAATCCTCTGATCAAGGCCGCCGGTCACGCTAAAGAAGTCGTCCAGGGCAAAAGTGGCCTGCTGAATAGCAAGAGTTGAGTTTCCGAACGCGCCCCTTGCTATGTCTCCAGTTCTCGCCAGCCCCTTGCCGTCCACTTTCCCGACAGCGTTGGCGAGTGCCAGCAACTTCTGGTACTGCGTGATCAGCGGATCGCCGGCCTTGACGCTGGCCTGGAAATCCTGCACCAGCTTGTCCAGACGGACGCGGTCGGCGATGTCTAGCTGAGAAATCCTGCCGGCGAGCGACTGGAATTCAGAGTCGATTTCCTTTGCGCTCGCCGGTATGCCACTTAGCGCTTTATTCCACGTCGCCTCCAATGCCGTGATTCGATTGGTCGCGGCGTCGGCCTCTACCTTAATTTCGATAGTGTCTCCGGCCTTCTTTCGCAGCGCGTCGAGCGCCGCCGTCGCACCGGCTATGTCTTCCTGCCCAATCAGGTCGATGACCGCAGTGATGTCGGCACTCAGCCCGCCGCGACCGGCAGGGTCTAGCTTGTCCAATGTGCCGATAATCCTGTTCAACTCGGCTTGCACCTGATCGAAGTTCTGCGGGCGGCCAGTGATGACAAAGTCGGCGTTTTCCTTGAGCCTGCCGATCGTCGCGGCGAGGTCGTTCGCTGCCTTCTGTGCCGCCTCGGATTGCAGGTTCAGCGAGATGCCGGCTTGCGCGGACTGCCTGATCTTGTCGATTGCATCCTGCGCGGCGTCGAAATTTCCAGTCGTGCCTGCCGACTCGACCGCATCAATGGCGGCCGACGTGGCCGGCTGGATTGCGGCTCTCTGGCCGGCGGTGAGCTTGTCCTGCAAGGCAATGGCTTCTTGCAGCGACTCCTTGGCCTGCTCGATGTTCTGGAAGCGTCCGGTCGCGCTGAATTGCTGCTGACTGCGGATTGCGTCGAGCGTCTGCTTGAGTGTGTTTGCGTCGGCAATCGCCTTCTGGGCGTCGAGTCGAATCTGAATGCCAGCCCGAATCCGCTCGGCCCCAGCCAGCAGGCGGTCAAGCTCTTTTCTGGCCGCCGCAAGTTCCGTCGCATCGACGCGAGGGCGGGCCTGAATCGACTCAATCCGCGCCCTTGCTTCGGCGATGCGGTTATCAACCGCCGAAAGATTGCCGACCTGCCGCGCCACGCGGCCGTCGGCCAGCGCGGATGCCGGCAACTGCGACGCTTGCTGCCTGATGGCAGCAGACGCCTGGAGAGCCTGCGCCGCCCTTGGGTCAACAAATGCCAGAGAATCGGCCCGCGGACCAGACGACACAAGCCTCTGCGCCTCGCCGAGCCGCTGGATCGCTGCGGCGGTTCTCGACACGCTCTGCTCGACGATGCCGAACGCTCGCGACGAGACGCTGCCGGTGTCGTTGATCTTTCGGTTCAGAAGCTCAACCTGCCCTTGCGACGCTCGCAAGGCTGGCAGAAACGCTCCCTGAACACCGAGCGACAACTTCTCGAAACTCCCCGCTGCCGAGGCGAGCGGTTTGTTGATCTGCTCGGCCGCGCTGACAAGCTGACGAATCTTGTTGATCTGGTCGTCAGTGCGGAGGTTGATCTCTAGGGCGGACCTAAAGCCCTGCTCAAGCCGCTGGTAGCGGGTAAAGATGCGGTCGATGGACGCCGACGCGCTGCGACTCGACGCTTCGATTGACCGGCCTAGCCGGTTTGCGAACGTATCAAAGTCGCCGCGAGCCGCAGCCAGACGCCTCGACAAGTCCGACGTATTCGCCGTGACTACCGCCGAGATTTTGCCGATGTACCCGTTTGCCATCCTTGGCTCACTGCTTGAGTTTCATCAGTTCCGCGAACATCTGCTCGGGAGTCTGGTTGGGCTTATGCACCGTCGGGATAAACACTTCCTCTTTCGGAATGTCGTTCTTCTTGTAGTTCCCGCTCGATGCCATCACGATCCGACACAGGCGGGCGGTCTGCTGCCACGGGTCTGGAAGCGGCCACCGCTGGTCGTATGCGTACCACTCGGACAGTTCTTCGCTATCGGTGTTCGCCAGCAACTGGCGAACAGTCATCCCGAGGGCTAGCGCGAGGCGGAAGTAGAACCGCCGCTCTGGCCTTCGGGCGAACCTTCCCCCAAGGCTTCGACAGCCTCGGTGGTGAATGCGTTGTGCTTCCAGGCCGCCTCGAACAGCCGGTTGATCACGACGCTCGACTTCTTGCCGAGAGCGTCCACCTCGCCGTCATCGAACAGCCGATCCCCCTTGTCGTCGCAGAGGGTCAGGACGAGGAACCGGCAGCGGAACGCCTTCATCTTGTTCTCGCTGTAGGACTCCTCGAACGCATCGCGCTCGGTGCCGCTCAAGGTCTTGCAGTACACGTCGCCGCCCCACTCCGGCACGGGAATGGGGTCGCTGATCTTCGTGTCCTTCGCCGCTAGAATCGCTGCCTTCGACAGGGCCATCCGTTGCTCCTAACTAGAGACTGTTATCAACCACAAACGACAGACTTCCGCGTATAAACTCACCAACAGCAAGCTCGGTGCTCGCCGACTCGAGGACAGCCTTGGCCGTAAAACTCGCGGCCGTCCCGTGAGAGAACGACAACGAAACCGCCTCGCCGGCGTTCACCCCTATCTTGCCGGTCATCGCCAGCGGCGCAACCGTGCCGGCCAACCGAATGTAGTCCACGCGAATGCGGCCGGGCGACGTGATGTCGCCGGTCGGCACCATGCGCTTTCGGCCGACGGGGTCGTTGGCGCCCGTCACATCGACGACCTCGGCCTGCGGCTCCTCCACCGAGATGGAGGTGTAGTTCGCCGTAAAGCCGGGGAACGTAAACGTCGTCCCCTGCGACGAGATCGCCATAGTGGCCCCCTACGGAGGCGTCAGGCGAGCCGGAACGTCGCCGAGCCTCGAATGAAGTCGCCCACCGAGCCGCCGATGCTGGCCGAGGCGATCGTGGCGTTTCCGCTGAATGCCATCGGGCCGGAAATCGACATCGCGCCGGAAGTTCCGGCCGTGAGGATCGTGGTCGAGATGTAGTCGATCTGCACCTCGCGGTCGGTTGCGAAGCCGCCGACGAAAATCCGCTTGCCGTTCGGGGCGACGTTGAGGTGGGTCGCGTCGAGGAGGTCTTGCGTGTCATTGACCTGTACGCTCGTCACGGTGACGGTGGAGCCGCCGAACGTGAACGTCAGTCCCTGTGCCGAAGTCGCCATCTGGTTGCGCCTCCTTGCGCCGTTGTGTCGGCCTGTCGGTTAGACGGCCGATTCAGTCCACCTGATCTGATACAGTTGCCGGGTTTCGTAGGCCGGCGGAAGCTGCGCCCCGACGGCCGACGGGTCAAGGTAGTCGTCCGTTTCGGAGACTAGCCTTATATCGTGTATTGTAACCCCTGCTGCCGTGGTGATGTTGCCATTCAGAGCGAGTCGCACCTCGTCGGCCAGCCCCCTAGCCTCGTCATGCGTCATCGCCCAGCAGGCGATCTGGAGATTCACCTCTGGCATCAAAATCGGCCCGTTCAGGGCGTGCTGCCGCGAGATGTTGGCCCGCCGATAGACGATGAACGGGAAGGCGGCACCGTTCGGCACGGCCGTCGGGTAAATCTGGAACCCCACCAGCCGAGCTACGGCTGGGCGGCTTGCCAGAATGTGATAGACGGCGTTTTCGGGCGTGAGCAGCATTAGGCGGCCCTCTGGAGCTTGTCGATTTGCTGCTTTAGGGCCGCCAGGAGCGACTGGAGGGCCGCTCCAGAGCCTTCACGGATCGACTCCTCCATCCAGTGGCGGGCCGGCATGGCTCCGTAAGTCTGGCCTGGGGCGAGGGCCATCAAGAAGTCGTGCGGATAGCCTGCCCCCTGCTTGCGGTTCGGGTTGTTCTTCGTCCCCATGATGAAGTAGAAGCCGCGGCCCATCCGCTCGAACTGTTCATTGTCGAACCGACCGCCCATCGACGGGTTGTCGTTGCGGATCGGTCGGAACGAGTTGTTGATCTTCTCGTGGACGTTCAAGTAGGTGCGGCGCCCCTGCGTGGACGGGCGACGCCGGCCGGTGCCAAACTCCACGAGCCAAGCGTGGTTGCCCGCGCCCTTCTTCGCAACGTCCCACTCTTCGGCATTCGCAATATGGAGAGGGCCACCAACGGCGATGCCCACGCCGTCGTATTTCTTCTTGCCGGCCTGAATCCGAACCGAGCGGTACAGGTTCCCGCTGACCTGATTCTGCTGCGCCTTGGCGATGTAGCGGTCCATCACCGGCTTCATGGCGGCCTTCGCGGCGTCGGTGAGCGGCTTCGTGGCGTCCCTGCCGAACTTCGTCGAAGCCCGCAGGAGTTCCCGAGCCAGTTCCCTGGCGCCGCTGGTCTGGACGGTCACGAACCCTTCGGCCCGCTGGGCGCCGGTCTGGCCGCCATCGAGGATGCGGGGCGTCGTGCCTGGAATGGGGACGGCCATGCTACGTCAACTCCCTAGCGAGCAACTCAAGCACCTGCCGGTTGCTGCGGTCCGTCACGCTCGCCACTTCCATTGTGCGGTCGCGCCACACGATGCGGTGGGTATGCGTGACATCGTCTCGGTGACGGATGCGAATCCGATGCGTAGCGATCACGTTGGCCTGCTGGGCCTGCAAAATGTCGCGACTCGACAGCCCCTCGACGTTCGCCCACACGGTGGCGAGCGTTGTGTCCCAGTTGAGGGTCGTCTCGCCGGAACGGCTGCGCGCCTCGGTCGGCGACTTGATGGTCACACGCTCGTTGTACTTGCCGATGTCGATGCTCATGTGATTGAGCCTTCGCTGGCAAGAATGATTTCGTAAGTCGTGGAGGTCGAACCGCTCTGGTTCTGGATCGTGAGGTATTTCGGCGACGCGCCGACGCTCCAGCCGGCGGCGGTCGGGTTCGTCGCCAGCCAGCACCCGCCGGCGGGGATTTCGTAGTTGCTCGTGTCCGGCAGCTTCTGCGGTCCTGTCGCCCAGTCTCCGTTTCCGACGAGGTTTATCGGGACGGTGCCGGTGTTGCGAATGTAGATCAGCTTGACGGCCGTGAGTGTGATAATGCCGCGATCGTCCGTCAGCGCCGACAGGTCAAGAATGTCGTCAGAGGCCGCGGTGATCGTCCGCGAGTCGCTCCACACAACCTGCGCCTGATTCGCCCCCGTGCCGTCGCCGAGGGCCATGAAGTACGACGCTGGCGTCGCCCGCAGCGTCCGCGAGATGTCGCCGCTCGAAGACTCGTGGGCCAGGATGGAGAGCAGAATCTGGGCGTCGAGTGCCATTGGTCAGGTTCCCATGACGTAGATTTCGTAAGCCTGGCCCGCTGTCCCGCCGATCCGCAGGATGCTCCCGCCGGCCGTCGTGCCGAAGCCGCTGCTGTTCGGACAGGAGAGCAAAATCGTCCCGCTCTCGCGGATCGGGTAGCCCCGCAGCGTCAGGCTGCCCAGGTTGATCATTGGGCTAAAGTTCCAACTGGTCACGTCCTGCCGAAACACGCTGAACTGGCTTCCCGTCCAGCCGGCCGAGAGGGCGATCTGGTGGATCGCCGAGAGGTTCCTGACGTAGAGCAGCTTGACCACGTCGATGCCGATCAACGAGAAGTCCACCTCGTCGTAGCCTGCGGCGCCGATCGTCCGCTCGTCGCTCCAGACTTCGGTGCAGTCACCCACGTCCACGGTGAACTGGACGGTGTGATCCTCGATCGCCGTCGCCAGGCCGCTCTGGACAAGCCGCCTCGCGCTGACGCCGGCCTGCACCTGCGCCTGGACGGTCATCGGTAGCCCCCCCAGCCGGACGCCGCCATCAGCGTCTCAAACGTGTGCGGCACCGGCAGTACCTGCGAGTAGCCGGCGAACACCGGCTGCCGCATTTCGTACCAATGAGCCACGAGGAGCAGGATCGCCTGCTTCAGGATTGCTGGCACGCTCGCGCCGGTCGCCCCATAGCCCGCGCTCCAGCGGACGGTGACGCTGTTCTCGTCGCCTCGCACCGCCGGCCAAACCTGCTCATAGAGCGGGTAGATGCGGCCGGGGACGATGTTGTGATCGACTTGAAAAGCCCCGGCGGCAGACGTGATCGTCTGCGACTGCCCAGCCTCGTCGCGGTAGATGACCGTGACCGTGCCGCTCGCCATCTTGGGCCGGGGGAGGATGATCTCCCAGAGGGGAAAAACGTCGTAGCGGGCCTCCCAGGTCTGGGTGATCATCGAGATGTCCAGCGTCTCCTCGATGTACTCGCGCGCCGCCGTGATCAGCGTGCCGATGTAGGCGTCGTCCGCGCTCGTGTCCACGCGGCAGTGCGTCTTCGCCTCGGCAACCGTCACCGGCTCGGCGGCCGGTGCCGTGTACCGAATGAGGCTCCGATACGGCGTGATCGACGAGTCGGGGTGCTGCGGGGAGCCGTAGACGATCGTGACGGTCATTTGCCCTTCCTCCTGACCTGCGGCTGAACCACGGCCCGCTCGACTTGGCGCTCGACGGTGGCCCGCTCGACTTGAGGTTGGTCATCCACGGGGACGACCAGCCCCCTCGCGATCATCACGCGGGCCATGCCGTCGCCCCAGTCAAACACTTGGCCGACCTTGTAGCCGTTGAATGCCTTGGCGATGCGAATCTTCATCGAACAAACCCCCATGCGTCTTTCGGTGCGTTTCGGTCGCCACTCCAGAACTCGGTGCAGTGCTGCTGCACTTTCCCGCGGGGGTCGGTGCGGCTAGGCCAAGTGATCATCAACTCGGCGTGGCCGACGCTGACGGCCGTGGCAATACCGAGGCTGTTGCCGGCTTTCGCCCACGATTTCCAGAATGCGATGTCCTCGTCGATGTGGCCGCCTCGATAGTCCCCGCTCTCGCTGGCCCGCGACTGAAACCACGGCTTCGGCACCCGCTTGAGCGCCTCGGTCCGCAGGAAGGTGCAGCCGAAGTGGGCCGTCTCGACCCGCTGCACCGGCTTGTCGAACCAGTCGTTCTCGACGGTGGTTTTGTCTTCGGGGCTGACGCCTGGAAGGGCAAACATGACGGTGTTCGCCTCACGCTTCGTCTGAAGCGGAGCGATGCCGTCCAGGCCGCTGTACATCATCAGCGTGAGGAGTGCCTCGACGGTCTTCGCCGTGAAGATCGTGTCGTAGTCGAACGTGAGGATCACGTCCGACGTGTCGATCACGTCCTCCATGCAGTTCTGAAGGCACTGCCCCCAGAATGCGCCGGTGTATTTGATCGGCGAGATGCCGTGCGGCGCGAGGGCTTGCGCGACGCAGAAGAAATTATCAGTGAAGCCGAGGCGGGGGCAGCTCATCAGAGCCGCCACCTTCACCTCGGCCTCACAGTTGCCAACGCGGACGAGCATGGAACGCTCCTTGTGTAGGAGCGGGCGCGCCTCCTTGCGCCTTTGTCGGCCGTCTTGGCCGTCCCGCTGTGTGCAGGACTAGCCCTTGACCAGGCCGATGACGCCCGCCTCGGAGGTCGACACGGGGGCTTCCTCGGCCTTCGACAGGTGGGCAACGATGCCGAGGGTCGCCGAAGCGCCGGGGGTCATGCTGACCTTCAGGTAGCGCTTCTTCGCCCGAGCGTCGATGTCCATCTTGACGATGGCGGCCGAGTTCGTGTCGGAGACAGCCGGGATGGAGAACCCGCCCGTGCCGCCGCCCACGAGGGCCGTGACGTTCGAGTAGGACGAGTTGTCGTCCGACTCCTCCACCTTCAGGACGCTCGCGAACACCGTCGAGGCATTCGAGGCGCGGATCGCCGACACGCTGACGTGATCGTAGCCGAGGCGGTCGATCGTCAGGGTGCTGGTCGCGGTCGCACCAACGGCAGCCGTGGGCAGCGTGGCGAGAACCTTGTCGTTCTGGGCGTGAAACATCTGGAAGAGTCTCCTTGTGGCTATCAGGCAGTCTTGAGGGCGATGACCGGGCCAGCCTCGGAGTTCGAGCCGAGGCTGTGATGGTTCACGTCGAACCGCATCGTGCCTTGCAGGAGAAGCTGATCGGTGGTCGCGTAGACCTGATCGAACAGCCGCACCGAGAAGTCACGCCGGCGGGCGTAGATGCTGGACAGGCCCAGGTTGCCGAACAGCACCTTGACCTTGTTGGAGTCGGCGCCGAGCGTGCTGTTCATCACATGCACGAGCCGCACGGGGTAGCCGAGGAACGTCTCGCCAGCACCGGCGCCGACGTTCTCGACGGTGTTGCCGCCCGCGGCGTACTTCAGGCGGGCGATGCTCGCCGCGTAGCCGGCCGGGCTGACGTACCAGGCCGCGCCCTGTCGGGCGTAGATCGGCAACTTGCCCATCGCACCGAGGAAGTCCTCAATGTCGAGAGTCTCGAAGGAGGTGTTCCCCGAGGCGGCCGAGTGGACGCTGGCGGTGTGGGTGCCGTCGTTGATCTTGTTGACGACGCCGTTGATGCCACCGTAGGTGCCTTGGGTTCCGTCCCCGAGCCAGCCGCAAATATCGATTTTGTAGGCCAGCGACGTGCTGAACTCTTGTGCAGTTGCGTCAGCCAGCGACACAATTCCGGCGGTGTCTTCCACCACCTCAGTGCTCATCCGGCACCCCACGGCGAGCTTCTTCGCCACGAGGCTGACGTTGGTGTAGCTCGGCTCCGACTCGGTCACGGCCGAGCCTTCGCCCACGAAGTAGGCCGTGGTGCCAGTGACCCGCTTCGGGATCACAAGCGTGTCGCGGCTCATCGACACGTTCTCGGCGGCGCCGGGGAACGTGCCGTACTCCTCGACTAGGCGGATCACGCGGGCGGCGAACTCCTCGGGGACGAGGGCGCCACCGGCCGAGTTGCTGCCCTCGTTCAGGGCGCGGGCCTCGACGCCGTGCTCACGGCACCACCGGAGGTCGTCCTCCCGCTTGAACAGGCTGGCCTTCAGCCAGCGTCCGCAGCGGTAGGCGCTCTCGACAGCGTCGGGGCCGTCGTTGAACGCCCGCAGCGAGGTGAAGTGGGGGTTGATGGCCCGAATCTCGACCTTCCGCTCTTCCGCAGTCGCAGGAACTGCGACTGCGGCGGCCGGAGCCGCCTTCTCGACCACGGCCCGCAGTTCCGCCTCCTTGGCGGCGAGGGTTCCCTCGAACTCCAGATCGGCCTTGACCGCGTCGGCCTCGGTCGAGAGCTTCCGCAGTTCCGCGGTCTGCTCCTCCGAACGCTCGGCCACGTCGGCCAGTTCGGTCATCCGAGCGGCAATCGCCGCGGCACGATCCTGAAGACGCTTGAGGTTGCTCGCCATTTTCGGCCTGCTCCTTGTTGAGCCGGCCAAAAACGCGAATGCGGCGGCCGGCGGGTGTCCCGCTAGCGCGCCGCGATCAAGTCGCTCGCACCGTCCCTCACGGCATCCGCCGCGAGGCTTGTATCTACCTGTAGACTAACGATCCGCTTACTTGCCGTGCAAGTGAGTGCGGAGCAGAGTCGCCTTCAGGTTGGCGATCTTGCCGGCGAAGTCGCTCACGTCGGCACCCACGATCACCGTGATCTGCTCCTCGATGTCGCGCTCCTCGTCGTATTCGGGGAGGTCGCGCTCGCCGTCGAGTTCCTTGACCTTGCGAGCCGACCAGTTCTTGGCCGCGTTTCCGCCCCAAAGTAAGTGGGCCACAAATCCCGGCGACTCATCGCCCGGCTTGTCCCAGCCCGGCCGCTTGTCAGCGGCGTGCCTGGCGAACCACGCATTCATCTCGCGAATCCAGTCCTCGTTCATGTTCTCGCGGCGGGCCAGGCGGTTGGCGCGGGCGACCGTCTCGGGCTTCAGCCCGTCGCCAGACTTGCCCTCCTCGTGGAGCTTCAGGCCGCGCCGGGCCGCCGAGGCCATGCCGGCCGTCGGCTTCATGCTGACGGCTCGCTCGCCCTCGTCCTCCGCAGTCGGCTCGGGCAGAGGGTCGATCTTGGTGAGCGTGGTCGCCCGGTGGCCGACCAAGCGATCCGTCGGCTCCCAGCCGTCGCGAACGTCGTCGTACACGCGAATCAGCACCGCCGGGTCGTCGGGGGTGCCGTTGATCGTGAAGGACGAATCCGGCACCTCAATCTGGCCGTCGGTCACGATTCTCGTGATCTTGCCCTGCGACTTCCCGTTGGAGAACTCCCAGGACACGAAGTCGCCGACCTTGAGCGAATCCGCCGCAGCGCGGCTCTCAGAATCCTCGACCACAGCGCTATCCGCTCGCTGCTCACGGGCAGTCTCCAGTGCTCTCTTGCTGACGTAGGTTTCGGTGGCGAGATACGCCGGCGTATCGACGGGGCCGGCGTCGCCCAGGAACGAGAACTTCTTGATTCGGCGAATCATCCGGCCGTTGGCGTCGCGCTCCCAGGACTCGTCGGCTGGGCGGCTACGGAAGGCGAAGCTCGATCCGCGGACATCGCCACGCTCGATCAGTTCGACCACGTCAGCCGCCGACCGGGGAGGGTCGATTTCGTAGCGCAGGCCGCGCTCGTCCACCATCAGCCGCATCGTCCCGCTCGAGGTGCGGCCGATCACCCGCTCGTGGTTGTACTTGCCGAACACGTCTGGGTTCGACTTCATCACTTCATCAAACGCGCCGCGCTCAATGACCTCGATGAAGCCTCCCAAATCCTGCGATTCGGATTCTACGACGGCGGCATAGCCCCGGATGACGGTGCGGCCGTTCTCGTCGGCCTTCACCTCCAGCCCCGGCTGCTCGGCAATCAGCCGTCGCTCAAGCTCGCACGATCCGTCCATGTTGCGGTCGCCTCCTCATAGGGCTTGCCGCTGCGGTGGCAGTCGAGCAGCCTGTCCCTGGTTTCCTCCATCCACGCGGTCACGAACTGGTCGATGTCTCGGCCTGTCGCCTGTGCGGCGTCGCAGAGTTCCGTCTTCATCCGCTGCTCGTGGGCTTCGAGCCATGCGGCCAGCTTGGGCGGCTTGTTCCGCCGCTCCAGAATGCCGTCGGCCTCGATCGCGGCGAGCCGCCGAAGCGTCGAGCGGAAGAGAGCCTCGCGGGCCTGGGGGTCGCCGACCGCGGCGTCAGCCGGGGTCGGGCCGTCGTTGCCGTCCAGGGCGTCGTCGTCTTCCTCGTCGTCCTCGTCGTCCGCCTGGCCTTGCGGCTGCTGCTCCGCAGGAACCGCCTGCCCATTCGGCGTCTCCAGCGTAAAGGCGTCGAGCAGTTGCATATTCACCTGCACGAATCGCTTGTTGCCCAGACCGTCGGGCAGGGGGTTCAGGCCGATCTGGCCGCGAACCTCATCCACGCTCATGGCGCCCATGTTGAACGCCTCTCGCATGAACTGAGCGCGGGCGGCGAAGTCGCCGGCCAGGAGGGCCGTCGTGTCGAACTCAACGAAGTAGTTCTTGTCGTCGGTGATCAGGTCGCGTCGGCAGGCGAACGACCAGCGGCGGGTGTGCGGGTAGATCGCGAAGGTGACGAAGTCGATCGCCGCCTGCTCGACCGTGCTGTGCCGCACGTTCGACAGTTCGCCGAGCATATGGAGGGGAACCCGAAAACACCGGGCCACCTCCTCGACGGCAAAACGGCGCGTCTCGACCAGCGCTGAATGCTGGTTATTGACCGGATCACTCTTCTTGTGAAAGCCATGCGGCATCACGACGGTCTTGAACGCCTTGTCGGGGCCGCGGTGGGCCTCGTCCCACTGCTGCTTGAACCGCTGGATCGCGTCAGGCTTGAAGGGCTGATCCGTCTCGATGTAGGTGCCGGCCTGCGCGCCGTTGCCGAAAAACGACGACGAGTAGAGTTCCGTCGCTCGGGCCAGTGAGATCGCGTCGCGGCTCAGTGTGGTCGGGACATACCCCGTCACGCCGTCGCTGGAGAGCCAGCGCAGGTGGAAAATCTGATCCTGCCGGTAGTTCGTCGGCGTCGGCTTACCGTCCTCGCGGTACTGGTACTGGAGCCGGCCGTTCTCCAGCCGGACGATCTCCATGCGGCTGGCGTGCAGCGGGATCAGTTGATCGACGGCACCGCGGCGGCCCGGCTTGATGAAGCAAAAGGAATTGCCCCACAAAAGCAGTTGGCTCTGGCACCACTCTCGCCACTCAAAGCTCGTCATCCAGTCGTTCGGCTGGTAGGCGAGCACCTCTTGCAGCGGATGATCCTCGGCGATCTCCTTGCCGCCGCCGGGAATCTTCCGGTAGACGTTCATGGGCATGGCCGCGATGCTTTCTGACAGCACCCTGACGCAGGCCAATACCGAAGAGCAGTACAGGCTCGTCTCTGGCGAGATGTAGACGCCGCCCGCGGCCTTCTTGCTCTCGACGATCTCCTCGAACACCCGCGAGAGCGAGGCCCGCATCTCGTACAGGTCGCCGGCCTCTGCGTACTGCGTGTCGTCAGCCACTAAAACACCACCAGTTCGGGGTCGGAGTCGATGTCGTGGTTTTCCGCCGAGGCCAGGCCGAGGGCCATGATCATCGCGACGGCTGCGTCGATGCGGGCGTTCGAGTTCGAGTTGCTCTTCGTGGGCTTCAGGTTCCCGGCGTCGTCCTGCCTGACCTGTAGGTTGCTGACGTGGAGGGCGAGGGGCGGGTTTCCTCCGTGTCGAATCTTTTGACTGATCGTCAAAGCCTCGCAGAGCTTAGTCGGTGAGGACATTGAGGCGTAGCCCTGTCCATACGGCTTAACTGCCACGCCCTCATGCACCAGTTGGGTCGTGATGTGCGTCGCATTCCAGCGGTCGATGGCGACGCCTTTGACCACGTTCTCGCCGCAAAAGCGGAGGACGTAGTCGCGAACAACGTCGTAATCCGTAATGTCTCCTTCGGTTATTGTAACGAATCCGTCTTTCGCCCATTGACGATAGGGGGCTTCCGACTTGTCAGCGTTCGCCTCGGGGATGAAGAGATGGGCGAACACGTCGAAGGTGCCGTCGGGGACGCCGTTGTCGTCAAACCCCGGCCAGACGGCGGCGAACGCGGTCGTGTCCTGGGTGCTCGACAGGTCGAGGCCGCAGTAGCAGGGGCGACCGTCCGCAGGGCGGATGCCGGTGCTGCACGCCTCCCACTGGCCGGTGCGGAAGAAACGGTTCGCTCCGTTGCTCACCCACTGGTTCAGGTACAGGGTGCGAAACTTGATCTCCTGGGCGACGCTCTCGCGGGCCAGGGCGGCCTCGCGCTGCATGAACTCGGGCCTGGTCGTGATCGAGTAGTTCGGCTGCGCCTTCCGCCAGGTGGCCTCGTCGAACGGGTCATCCGAATCATCGGCGGCGAAGATGCAGGGCAGGAATGTGGGGTCGTCGATCAGCCCCTCCTTGACCTTCAGCGCCCGCTGCCACTCGTCGTAGCAGGGGCCGACGCGATCCATGCCGGCCGTGGTCACATAGAGGACGAGCGGCTCGGCCCTGGCGCCCATACCTGATTCCAGCACATCGACTAGATCGCGGTTGGGCTGGACGTGGTATTCGTCCACGATGACCAGACTCGGGTTGAAACCGTGCTTGCCCTTGTGCTCGGAGGAAAGGAACTGCATTACGCTCTTGTTGTGCGGTATTACTATCGAGTTCTTGTATATCTTGCACCGCTTGAGTAGGCCGGGGCAGGACTCGATGTAGCGGCTGGCCGCCGTGAACAGGAGGCTGGCCTGCTTGCGGTCGCCGGCGGCGATGAGAATCTGCCCGCCCGCCTCGCCGAAGAAACCCTCGTAGGCGCCGATGACGGCGCACATCGCGGTCTTGCCCTGTTTTCGAGGCAGGGCCAGCAGGCTTCTCTGGTACTGCCGCCTACCGTCGGGTCGCAGGGTATTGAACAGGCGGTCGAGGTACTCGTCCTGCCACGGCTCCGGCACGAACTGCTGGCCGGTAAACGGCGACTCGGTGTGCTTGAGCAGACGGGCGAACGTCCGAATGTCAACCCGACGCTGCGTCATTGAACATGGCATCCACGGGGTCTACTTCGACCTTCACGGCGCCGTACCCGAGGCGGGTGCGGTCGGCCGGGGTCAGCCCGAGGACGGTTTCCAACTGCCGCAACTGCTCGTGGCACTGGCTGCTTTGAGCCTGCCACTTCGTCGGCCGGGAGAATCGCAGGGAACCGTCGGGCGCCGTCACTTCTCGCCACGCCTCGGCGCCGGGTTTGGCTAGCTCCCGCTCGGCCTCCTGCCATTTGTCCCAGGTGATCGCGTACCTGGCGATGACCTGCTCGTCGGACTCGGCCAGAGTCCCCATGCCGTGGCAGAAACCAGCGACACGCCGAAACATCTCGTGCGCCGCGGGCCGGAGCCAGTCAGGCGGTTCGGGCAGCGCGGCCGGCTTGACCCCAAGTTCCTCGCGGTACTTGGC
>SXGQ01335436.1_pt1 | contig 21537 bp, 21 predicted proteins | sample 3178371 | NCBI WGS metagenome assembly SXGQ01 (sample SAMN11356859, study PRJNA531348) | freshwater metagenome | isolation source: freshwater sample F1-20 | place: China: Fuxian Lake, Yuxi | collected 2017-12-25 | reverse complement strand
TTATAGATATTTACAAAAGTTTAAAGTTAAAACTGCTATATCTGGTTCACTAGTCTATACAACTTTACGTAGACAACTACATAAATTTGATGTAAGAAAAATGCAAAGTAGTATAGCACCTAATATTACACATAGTCTTGATGGTGCTTTAGCACAAGCAGTAGCTTTACGTTGTAAGCATAGCCCAGAACCTATACCAAATTTGTTAATGGTTCACGATAGTTTTGCTACTACTCCTAATAAAGTTGATTTATTACATAAATTTATTAGACAATCTGTGGTTGATTTATTTACGGAAGACTATTTAATTAAATTGCATGAAGATTTTGCTAGACAATTACCTAACAAACAAAAAGCATTACTAGAACCACCACCTGAAAAAGGAACTTTAGATATTACTAAAGTATTAGATAGTAAATACTTTTTCATGTAGTAAGTAATAGGTCAAAAAGAGTACGACCTAAGATGTACTCTTGGAAGTACAAGTTAAATCTTGGAAACCAATATACTAACAACAAACAAAAACTTATGGAAAAAATAAAACTAACAACTTATACAACCCCAGCTGGTACGGCATTTTATCCGTATTTGTTTACACCAGATACTAAATTTGATGCTAATGGAGTTTATAATGTTAAATTAAGGTTAACTGAAAAAGAAGCTAAACCTATAATTGATTTAATTAACAAAGAAATAGTTTCTGAGTTAGCTAAAAATAAATCAACAAAGAAATCTGAATTTCTACCATACAAAAAAGTAGATGGTGGTATTGAGTTTCATTTTAAACAAAAAGCTAAAGGTAAAACTAAAGCTGGAGTTGATTACGAAAAAAAAGTAAAAGTATTTGACTCTAAAAGTAAAATGATTACTACGCCTTTGATTGTTTATTCTGGTAGCACAATAAAAGTTGCTTATCAGATAAGACCTTACTTTACTAATATACTTGGTTGTGGTGCTACATTAGTATTACAAGCTGTTCAATTATTAAATTTAGTTGAGAGCAATCAAGCTAAAGATAACTTTGGTTTTAATCAAGAAGACGGTTTTGAATATATTGAAACCAACCAAACAGTAGCACTTAAAAATGGTTCGGTTCAAGAAGAAAAATTCGACTTCTAATTATAGAAGCGGATTAGAAGATACTGTTATTGAAGATTTACAAAAACGTAATATAAATTTTCAATACGAAAAAAAAATAGTTTTATACTTAAAACCTTCTACGAAGCACAAGTATAAACCTGATGTAATGTTAGACAATGGGATTTTGATAGAGATAAAAGGTTATTTTACGGCGATGGATAGGAAAAAACATCTTTTAGTGAAAGAGCAAAATCCCGAGTTAGATATAAGATTTGTTTTTGGTAATTCTAAAAATAGAATACATAAAAAATCTAAAACAACTTATGCTGATTGGTGTAATAAAAACAATATTAAATATGCTGATAAATTTGTCCCAGCTGAATGGATAAAATAATGAAATACAAGGAGTTAAATTTATGGGAGAACACAATACTGAAAGCGAGTTTGTTAGGCATATACCATGTGCTAATCCAGTTTGTATGTCTAGCGACGCTAATTCTTTATATAGTGATGGGCATACTTTTTGTTTTAGTTGCAATACTTATGTTGGCAGTACGGGTGTTATTGAATCCAATAATCATACCAATAAACAAATTGCTGGTTTGGTTTTTGGTGATTATATTCCGTTACTTAAACGTAATATCACGTTGGAGAGTTGCCAAAAGTGGGGTTATCAAGTCGGAAAACTTAATAACGAAATAGTACATATAGCTAATTATTACGACAACAATAAAAATGTTGTATTTCAAAAATTAAGATTTAAAAATAAAGTTTTTAAAACAACTGGTAACATAAATAATGCTTTACTTTACGGTCAGCAACTTTGGAGACAAGGTGGTAGAAAAATTAATATATGTGAAGGAGAAATTGATTCAATATCTTTATCGCAATTATTTAATCACAAATACCCAGTTGTTGGAATACCTAACGGTGTTAATGGTGCAGTTAAAGCCTTAAAAAAACAATTAGAATGGTTAGAAAGTTTTGAAGAAATAATTTTATTTTTTGACCAAGACACTCACGGTCAAGATGCTGCTAAAGAATGTGCAGAGTTATTTACTGTAGGTAAATGCAAAATAGTAAAGTTTGAATTAAAAGATGTAAACGATATGCTTGTTGCTAATCGTGGTGAAGAAGTTATTAAAGCCATGTGGGAAGCAAAAGAATATAGACCAGATGGTATTGTTTACGGGACTGATTTATGGGATTTAATAAGAGAACCAGTACCAGTATCTATTGCTCAATACCCATTTTCTGGTTTAAATAAAAAATTATATGGTTTAAGAAAAAGAGAAATAGTGACTGTGTGTGCTGGTACTGGAGTAGGTAAAACTTTATTTACTAAAGAACTTATATATTCATTAATAAAACAAAACCATAAAGTTGGTGTTATATCTCTTGAAGAAAGTTTACAAAGAACTTCTCACGGTATTTTAGGAATTAGTTTAAATAAACGTATACACATAAAAGGAGTTGGCGACATATCTAATAACGAACTTGAAGAAGCATACAAAGATACTTTAGGTAGTGGTAAATTATTTTTATACCACAACTTTGGAAGTACAGAACAAGAAAATGTATTTACTAGAATTAAATTTTTTGCAAAAGGTTTAGATTGTTCTTTTATAATATTAGATCACGTTTCAATTTTAATATCTGGTTTACAAATAGCAGATGAAAGAAAAGCATTAGATGTATTATTTACTAAGTTAAGAACTTTAACTGAGGAATTAAATATAGGTTTAATTTGTGTAGCACATTTAAAAAGATTAGAAGGAAACCAAGATCATACTGATGGTGTTGCTGTGTCTCTTTCTCATATTAGAGGAAGTGCTAGTATTGCACAACTTTCTGATGCTGTTCTTTCCTTAGAAAGAAATTCAAACAAAAATGAAAACAAAACAATTATTCGTGTATTAAAAAACAGATTCTCTGGGGATACTGGAGTAGCTTCTGCCATTAATTACGATGTAACAACTGGAAGATTATTAGAAGAAAATGACCAAAACTTTATTTTTTGATATAGAAACAAACGGACTTGACCCGTCATTAATACATTGTTTAGTGATAGTGGACGAGAACGATAAAGAATTTATTTTTACAGGAAACGACATTCTGAAAGGAACAAAACTTCTCACCGACAACTTAATCGTTGGACATAATTGTATTGGGTATGACCTCCCCGTCCTCAATAAATTATTAAATTATTCTCATAAAAGAGAGTTAGTCCATGATACGCTTTGTCTTAGTCGCCTTATCTACCCTGACATCGCAAATAGCGTTGATGTTAAGTTGTTGGTGAGAGGCACAATGTCTAAAAATTTAGTTGGTAAACATAGTTTAAAAAGTTGGGGTGAAAGATTACAGTTTAAAAAATTAGACTACCAACAAAACAATCCAGATGCTTTTGAAAAGTTTGACGAGAAAATGTTAGAGTATTGTATACAAGACGTTAAACTTACTAAAAAGTTATACGAAAAGTTTATGTCAAAAGGTTTTAGTAAAGAAAGTATAGAACTAGAGCATAAAATATCTTTTATAACTAAAGAACAAGAATTACGTGGTTTTTATTTTGATGAAAAAAAAGCACAATCTTTACAGGCTAAATTATTATCTAAGTATAATGATTTAAAATTACAGCTAGAAAAAACTTTTATAGATTGGGAAGAAGATTTAGGAGAGTTTATACCTAAAGTTAATAGTAAAAAGTTTGGTTATAAAAAAGGAATACCAGTTAAGAAAACTAAATTAATAAAATTTAATCCATCTTCAAGACAACATATTGCTAACAGATTAATAACTTTACACGGTTGGAAACCCAAAGAGTTTACCCCAACAGGTACTCCTATGATTGATGAGGATATATTATCTAACTTACCTTACCCAGAAGCTAAACTACTAAACGAATATTTATTAATAGAAAAAAGATTAGGAATGTTATCTGAAGGTGCTAACGGATATTTAAAAGTAGTTAGAAAAGGTAAGATACATACTTCCTACATAACTAATGTAGTTACTGGTCGTATGAGTTCTAGATATCCAAATTTACAAAATATACCTAATACACACAGTCTTTATGGTAAAGAATTTAGAGAATTATTTATACCAAAACCAAATTATGTAATGGTAGGAGTAGACGCTAAATCTTTAGAGGCAGTATGTTTTGCTCATTATATTTACAATTACAAAGGTGGTAAAGAATACGCTGATTTAATTCTTAATGGAGATTTTCATACTTATAATATGAAAGCTGCGGGTTTAAAATCTAGAGAATTAAGTAAAACAATGTTTTATGCTTTACTTTATGGAAGCTCGTTCAAAAGATTATCTGAAATACTTGATTGTCCTATAGCTGAGGCTAAAAATATATTAGATAGATTTTATAGACAATTACCTTTTTTAAAACAAATTAAAATAGATATAATAGAAAAGATAGAAGCATACGGAGTTTTAAAAGCATTAGATCAAAGAATACTAACTGTAAGAAGTAATCACGCAACATTAAATACTTTAATACAATCTTGTGGTGCAATTATAATGAAAAAAGCATTAACAATGTTGTGGGATAATTTAAAAAATAAAGATGCTTGGGTAGTAGCAACTATTCACGATGAATTTCAAATAGAAGCAAAAAAAGAAGAAGCAGAATTTGTAGGTCAGTTAGCGGTAGATAGCATAAAGAAAGCGGGAGAATATTTTAAACTTAGAGTACCTATTAGTGCCAGTTTCCGTGTTGGAAACAACTGGTCGGAGACTCACTAACAACGAAAGAAAACAATGCAAGTAATATTAGTATTAACAGATGTAGGAGATGATAAGATTGCTTATTCTCTTTTTGAAGCAAAAGCACAAGGAGAAACTGCTTATCAAATATCGGTAAGTCCATCTGTTCAAATAGGAGCTATCTTAGGTTCTTTTTTAAAAACAGTAGAAACTTACACAGAAGATTTTGCTAAAATAGCAATATCAGAAGAAGTTAAATCTAAATACCCAGAATCAGATTGGAGAGCTAAATTTTTAAAATCAGATAGTTCAGTAGTACAATTAGATTTATCTAAACTTAAACCAAAAGGAACTTCTTAATATGAGTACATTAATAGTAGATGCAGATATAGTTGCATATAAATTATCGACTGTATCTGAAAAACCAATACGTTGGGAAAATGATGTGTGGACTTTACACTCAGATGAGACTGAATGTATAGTTATGATTAAAGATTATTTTGATAATTTAAAAGAACAAACCGAATGTACTAAAATAATTTGTGCTTTCTCAGATAAAAATAATTTTAGAACTTCTATTTTACCAGACTATAAATTAAACAGAATAAATACTAGAAAACCTTTAACTTTAAAATTTTGTAAAGATTACATTTATAAAAACTATAACGGTTATATTAAACCTAATTTAGAAGCTGATGATATAATAGGAATACTTGCTACTAGTAATATTATACATGGTGCTAAGATTATATGCTCAGAAGATAAAGATTTAAACCAAGTAGAAGGTTTACACTATAACCCAGCTAACAGAGAGTTTTATAGAATTAGTCCGCAACAAGCTGAATATAATTTTTATTTTCAAGTTTTAACTGGAGATCAATCAGATAATTACAAAGGTTGTCCTAGCGTGGGGGCTGTTAAAGCTGCCAGAGTTTTATCTAATTCTAAAAATTATTGGCAATCCGTAGTTGAAACTTATAAAGAAAATCAACTAACAGAAGAAGATGCACTAGTACAAGCTAGAGTAGCTAAGATATTAAAAAAGAAAGACTATAATTTTAAATTAAAGAAAGTAATATTATGGTCTCCGTCAACTAAACAAAAACCAAAAGGCATTAAGATTTCTTATGCAGAGCCAGAAGAAGAAACTACTGTGTTTGGGACAAGAGTATGAATATGATTAATAATGATTTTAGTTGTACTTTAAAAGGTTGTTTAGCTGAGTTGGCTGTAGCATATAAATTTTTAAAACGAGGTTATTATGTATCTAAACCATTAGACCCATCTTGTCCTTTTGATTTAGTTGTTACAAATAAAAAAGGTAAAAATTATTTAATAGATGTTAAATCTATTTCGTACAGAAAAAAAGACAAAAGTGTTATAACTAGATGTTTGACAACATTACAAAAACAACTTAAAGTTAGATTTTATTTTACTAATATTAACGGTCTTAGTGCAAGGCAAATTAAAAATATGAAAAATGACAAATAAAACATTTTTTAAACAAGTTGGTGGTGAGCATTATAAATTAATGAAAATACAACCTTCAGTATTTATTAATGAAAATAATTTACTTTTTGCAGAAGGTAATGCTATTAAATATATATGTAGACATAAACTTAAAGGTAAAAAAGAAGATATATTAAAAGCTATACATTATTTAGAAATGATATTAGAAAGAGATTATAATGGACTATAAATTAAAAGCAAAAGAATATTTGTTTTTATCCCAAAACACAAAAGAACCTACTTTAGCTAGGCATTACTATACTATGTATATTGAAACTTTATTTAAAGGTGATTTAGTTGCTGAGGAAGAAGAAAAAACTATTGGAGAATTAGAAAATAAAATACCTGATAATAAATCTTTTGGAAGACATAAAAATGACTGAAATACACAAATGGAGAAAAAAAAGTTATTTAACAGTTAAAATAAAAGTTGATGATGTCTTTTTTGCTAAGACCCCAGATTTAAATAATTCTAATGAATATCCGTTTACGGCTGAAGCTAAAGTAAAAATAATGGATATGAAATTTGATAGACACACCATCGAAATGGATACCAACCTAGATAAACCTACCCATAAAGAAGAAAAACCCACCTATTAGTTGCCCTCTTGGAACAATATATGTTTGTAAATAAAGAATTAATACAACACCTAGATAAACTTTTCCCAAATAAAGTACCAGATATTACTGAAAATGAACGACAAATTTGGTTTAAAGCTGGTCAAGCTAGTGTTGTTACGTACTTAAAACAACTAGAACAAGAGCAAAATAACAATATATTAGATTTAACATTAATAAAGAAAGATGAATAATTATGTGTTTTTCACAACCTAAAGCCCCACCACCACCACCAATCCCAGCCGCACCTGCTACAGAAGTAAATGCTAGTCAAGCTACTCTTAGACAAAAAGCTCCGACAGCCCCTTCTACTGCTATGTCTACGCCTTTAAGTGTAGGTAAAAAAAGAGGTAAAGCATCTTTAAAAGTAGATTTAGACCAATCTAACTTATATAGTGGCGGATCTGGTGTAAATATCCCCTAATAATACAATATGGAACAAAACCTGACAGCACGAGCACGTTATTCTAAATTAGAAACAATACGTCAACCTTATTTAGACAGAGCTAGAGATAGTGCAGAATTTACAATACCTTCTTTAATAACTAGGGACGGGTATGGGAGTTCTAGTAAATTATATACTCCATATCAAGGTATAGGTGCTAGAGGTTTAAATAATTTAGCTAGTAAATTATTATTAGCATTATTACCACCAAACCAACCTTTTTTTAGGTTGTCTTTAGACGAGTTTACACTTCAAAAACTTACCCAACAAAAAGGTATGCAGGGTGAGTTTGAAAAAGCTATGGGTTCTATTGAACGTGTAGTGATGAATGAAATAGAAGTTAATAATTTTAGAACTTCTGTATTTGAAGCATTAAGACAATTAATTGTTTCTGGTAATGTCTTACTTTATATTACCCCAGAATTAACTACTAAAGTATATAAACTAGACGAGTATGTAATTAAAAGAGATTCAGTAGGAAACGTTTTAGAAATCATAACAAAAGATGTTACAAGTATTTCTGCGGTGTCAGATGAAGTAAAACAACTATGTTACGAAGAAAACGAAAAAAACAATTATTTAGATAAACAAGTTTCTATCTTCACGAGAGTGATTAGATCAGAAAATAAGAGGTGGCTTGTCCAACAAGAGGTAAAAGATAAAATCATACCTAGCTCCATTGGAAGTTATCCACTCGACAAGTCACCTTTTATACCTTTAAGATATACATTAACAAATGAAGATTATGGTAGAGGTTTCGTAGAGGAATACATTGGAGACCTTAGATCTTTAGAGGCTTTATACAGAGCTGTGGTAGAAGGTAGTGCTGCTGCTTCTAAAGTTTTATTTTTAGTAAGACCAAATGGTACAACTAGAATTAAAACTTTATCTGAAAGTCCTAACGGAGCAATCAGAGAAGGTGATGCTAACGATGTAACTACTTTACAGATGAACAAATCTGCTGACTTCTCTATTACATTCCAAACAATTAGAACTATAGAAGAAAGATTAACATATTCATTTATGTTAATGAACAGCGTACAACGACAAGCAGATAGAGTTACAGCTACGGAAATAAGATTATTAGCAGATGCGTTAAATGATAGTGTTTCTGGTTTATATTCTTTATTGTCCCAAGAATTGCAATTACCTTTGATTTCTCGTTTGATGTATCAAATGGAAAAATCTAAAAGATTACCTGTATTACCTAAAAATAGTATTAAAGTAAAAATAGTAACTGGGTTAGAAGCACTAGGTCGTTCTTCTGATTTACAAAGATTAAATACTTTTATACAACAATTAACTCCGTTTGCACAACAATTATTTAAATATGTAAATTTTGACGAATACGTTAAAAGAGTTGGAACATCATTAGGTATTGATATGGAAGGATTAATTAAATCACCAGATCAAATACAAATGGAAGAACAAGCAGCACAACAACAAATGATGATGCAACAAGCAACACCAGCAGCAGTTAAAGAAGGTGCTGGAATAGTCAGGGATAGTTTTAAGGCTAGGGGAGAACAACAACAACTAGAAGAACAACCACAAGGACAATAATATATGGGTGAAACAACAACAGTAAATGTAATTCCTCAAACAAATGTTGAGACGCAGGAATATAGAGATAGTATGATTCAAAAAATAGATCAAGCTAATACTCCTCCTCAACCTACTTTACAACCTACTGCAACAGAGGAAATTAAACAAGAAAAAATACTTGGTAAATTTAATTCACAAGAAGATTTAATTAAATCTTATCAAGAATTAGAAAAGAAATTTAGTTCTGCTAATTCTACTCCTAAAACAGAAAATAAAAATCCTTTACAAGCACAAGCTAAAACAGAGCAACCATCGGCTATTAGTTCTGTATTTCAAACTGCTGAACAAGAATTTAATGAAACTGGTCAATTAAGTGATAATACTTTATCTACACTTGAAAAATCTGGTCTTCCTAAACAATATGTAGATAACTACTTAAAAGGTTTAGAAGCACTTGCAGATCAATTTCAAAACAAAGCCTATTCAATCACAAAAGGTGAAAACGAATATAAATCTATGACTGATTGGATTGCTAATAATTTAACAGAAGAAGAAGTAGAAACATTTAATAGAGGAGTAGCTAGTGATGACGCAACTGCTTTATTTACTATTAAAGGTATGTATGCTAGATACAATACTGAAAGTAAAGAGCCTAAATTAAATTTAGGTCAATCAGCTTCTTCAAATTCAACTGGCGAAAGATATGAAAGCGTGGCTCAATTAAAAGAAGATATGAAAAATCCTCTTTATCAAAAAGACCCAGCTTTTAGACAAAAAGTTGAATCAAAATTATCTAGATCAAATATTTTATAGAAATTCTTTCGGGTTAATTAGTTAGACCCGACTGATGTTAACGCTTACCTAAAGTCTTAACCGTCCTGAGGGACGACAATTTTGTTACCTAAATAAGCTGTTTTTAAACTTAACTAAGCAACTTAACTTATAAGAAAGGGAAATATAATGGCAAATTATACTCCTTCGTATATAGGTCAGGCTGCTGGTGCTGGTGATCAAAATGCTCTCTTCTTGAAATTATTTTCAGGCGAGACTTTGACTGCCTTTGAAACAGCAAATACTGCCCTAGATAGAACTATGGTTCGTACTATAGCTAATGGTAAAAGTGCAACGTTTCCAGTATTTGGAAAAGCGTCTGCTGCTTACCACGCTGCTGGTACTGAACTAACTGGTTCATCAATAACTGGTAATGAAAGAATTATATCAATTCAAGATTTACTAGTATCTCACGTGTTTATTGCTTCTATTGAAGAAGCTAAATCATCTTGGGAAGTTAGAAGCATTTACTCAAAAGAAATTGGTATTGCTCTAGCTAATCAAATGGATAAACACATTTACCAAATGTTAGTGAAAAACGCTAGAGAGTCTGCTGCATCTCCACAAGCTGCAGGACAAACTATAACTGACGCTGACTTTAACACAAACGGTGCTTCTGCTGCTGCATCAATTTATGCTGCTGCAAGATTACTTGACGAAGCTAACGTTCCAGCTGAAGACAGATATGCTGCTGTATCGCCACAAGCGTACTACAGTATGGTTTCTGATACTTCTGCTGCTGTAATTAACAGAGACTTCGGTGGCTCTGGAAGTTATGCAGATGGTAAAGTGTTAAAAATTGCTGGTATTGAAATTGTTAAAACAAATCAATTACCATCAACTAACGTCACAACTGGCGTTGGTATAGGCTCTATTGTCGGTTCTACTGGCAATTTAGGAGGAAACTTCTCTACTACTGTTGGCTGTGTATGGCACAAAAGTGCTGTAGGTACAGTTAAATTATTAGACCTATCAACAGAGATGGAATACTCTGCAAGACATCAAGGAACATTACTTGTTGCTAAATATGCAGCAGGACACGGTGTTCTAAGACCAGAAGCGTCTTTAGAAATTAAGACAGCTTAATTACCTTGTAATGTAAATTAAGATTGGGGGAGTGAAAGCTCCCCCTCTTAATACAAAATTAAAATTATTTATTTATTTATGCCTTTAACAGTAACATCAAAACTAGAAGCAGTTAATACTATGCTAACTAGTATCGGAGAAATTCCAGTATCTAGTATAACATCTGCTACTACTAATGATGTGTCTATTGCAATACAAATTTTAGATCACGTTTCTAGAGAGGTACAGTCTCGTGGTTGGTTTTTTAATACAGATATTAATTATTCTTTAGTACCTACTAATAACAATCAAATTATTTTACCAGCTAACGCACTAAGAGTAGAATTAGCTGAATCTTCTAGATTACACAATTACGTAGAACGTAATAGAAAATTATACGACAGAGTTAATAACACATACACTATATCAAATACAGTAAAAGTTAATATTGTATTCTTGCTAGATTTTGAAGAATTACCAGAAGTAGCTAGACATTATATAATGATAAGATCTTCTAGAATTTTTCAAGATAGAATGTTAGTATCCGCAGAATTACATAAATTTCATGAAGTTGATGAATTACAAGCCTATATGAATTTAAAAGAAACAGAAGGCGATATAGGTCGTCATAATATTCTTACAGGTAATTATGATGTCTATAGAGTATTAGATAGAGGAAATTACCAACCAGATAAATCTTCAATTGTTAATGAATAATGGCATCAAGATTAATTTCAACAAGTATTCCCAATTTGTTAAATGGAGTATCTCAACAACCAGATACAATAAGATTACCTAATCAAGCAGAGACCCAAGAAAACGGTTTATCAGATGTTGTATATGGTTTGGGTAAACGCCCACCAACTATACACGTAGCTAAATTAAATTCAGACACTTTTGAAAATAGTAAAATACATTTTATAAATAGAGACCCAATAGAAAGATATACAGTATTAATTAATAATGGTTCTATAAAAGTTTATGATTTAAACGGAACTCAAAGAACAGTTGTAGCACCTTCATTAACTTATTTAACAAGCACTAATCCATTAGAAGATATAAATTTAGTAACTGTTGCTGATTACACATTTATAGTTAATAATACTATTACAGTTGCAAAATCAGGTACAGCATCAACAGTTAGACCCGCAGAAGCTATTTTTTATGTTAAGAACGGTCAATATTTAACTACTTACAAAATTGATATTGATGGTGTTAACAGAGCTAACTACCAAACTTTAGATAACTCAAACGCTAATCACGCTTCGAGTATTACCACAGATAACATAGCAACTGAACTATATAATGATTTAGTAGCTGCATTTCCTACTGGGTACACAATAGTCAGAGATGGTTCAATTATTTATTTTTCTAAAAATACAGGAACATTTACTGCTTCAGTATCAGATGGTCTTGGCGGCGATGGATTAATTTTAGTAAAAGATAAAATAAAAAGTTTTTCTGATTTACCATATAAAGGATATACTAATTTTGAAGTAGAAGTAGTAGGAGACCAAGGTACAGAATTTGATAATTATTATGTTAAATGGGACGGTGCTGCTTGGGTTGAAACTGTTAAAGCTGGTTTAGATAATAATTTTAATACAGCAACATTACCACATTTATTAATACGTACAGCTGATGGTAATTTTAGATTTACTAAAGCTGATGGTTCTGTGTACACAGTAAGTAGTGTTAGTTACACAACTCCAGTATATAATGGAAGAACTTGTGGAGATACTGTAACAGCTAGTGACCCATCTTTTGTTGGTAGTAAAATTCAAGATATTTTCTTTTATAGAAATAGATTAGGATTTTTAGCAAATGAGAATGTTGTGTTTTCTAAAGTAAGTGAATTTTTTACATTTTACCCAGAAACAGTTACTACATCTTTAGACGATGATGCAGTAGATGTAGCAGTAAGTCATAATAGAGTTTCTAATTTAAAATATGCTGTAAGTTTAAACGAAGAATTATTATTATTTGCAGATCAAACACAATTTTTATTAAAACCAGAAGAAACATTAACTTCTAAAACAGTATCTATTAACCAAGCTACTGAATATGAGATTGACACTATTTGTAAACCAATACCAGTAGGCAAGAACGTTTATTTTGCATTTAAAAGAGGAAGTTTTGCTGGTGTTAGTGAATATTTTATTTCACAAGATTTGTTAACTAAAGAAGCTACAGATACTTCTTTAAATGTACCTAGATATTTAACTGGTAGAATTAACTCATTAAAAGGTTCTACTACTGAAAATACTATATTTGCTTTTTTAAGTGGAGAAAGAAATTCTTTAGGAGTATATAAATTTTATTTTGATGCTAATAATAGATCATTACAAAAATCTTGGTCTAAATATATATTCCCAAGTGGTACTGTGTTACTAGATGGAGAATCTATAGAGACATTTTTCTATTTAGTTGTTAAAAGAGCAGACGGTACATATTTAGAAAAAATAAATTTAAAAACAAATGAAGTTGACACTAATTTAAATTTTCCTGTTTTATTAGATAGAAAAGTTTTATTAACTGGAACTTATAGTGCTGGTACTAACCAAACTACTTTTACATTACCATACCCAGACACAAATACAAAAGGAGTAGTGTTAGGCGGCAGCTGGTCTTCTACAATGAAAGGAAGATCAATTGATATTTTATCCTCAACTTCTACAACTGTTGTTGTATCTGGTAATTATTCGACTAGCCCAGTATATCTAGGTAATAAATATACATTTAAATATAGATTTTCTACTTTTTATGTTAGAGAACAAAAAGGTAGTGGGTCGTCATCAACTATTAACACAGGTAGATTACAACTTAAAAAATTAAAATTAGTTTATGGAGATACTGGATTTTTTACAGTAACTTTATACCCAAGAGCTAGAACAGCTAGTATACATAAATTTACAGGACAAATACTTGGTTCTAGTAATTTTACATTAGGTCAACCAATATTAGAAAGTGGGGACTTTCAAGTTCCTGTACAATGTCGTAATTTAGATATAGAAATGGAAATAACAAGTGATAGTTATTTACCTTGTAATTTTTTATCTGCTGAGTGGGAAGGATTGTTTACAATTTTATCTTCACGTATAGCTTTATAATGAACATAGAAGAAAGAGATACTAATACATTTGATATTGTCGATTTAACTACTAATTTAAGAAAAGAAGATAGATTAGAAGTAGAGGCTATGACGGGTACTAATAAAATATATAATAATTTAAAAAATAGTATCTTACAATCAAGTTACGCAAAAAGTTTTTTAGTAGACGGTAAAGTAGCTGGTATTTACGGGGTAAGTAAGTCCCCCTATAATAATCATATTGGTTATCCTTATTTATTGTGTACTAATGAACTATACAAAATAAAAAAAACTTTTATAAAAAATTGCATTAATAGAGTTGATGAAATGCAATCTAAATTTCCTGTGTTATTTAATTACATAGATAGTAGAAATACTTTACATATTAATTGGATTAAATATTGTGGGTTTAAAATAATCAACGACAAATATTTTAACAATGTTAAATTTTACGGTTTTATGAAAAAACAAGAGGACTTTTAAATTATGTGCAACCCAGTAGCGTACGCTGTATTTCAAATAGCATCAGCAGTTAACGATTATAGTAATGCTAAAAACGTGGCAAAAACTACTAACGCTAACTCAGAAGCTACTGCAACTAGAATTAGAAATGAAGCACTATATACTGATAACGCTTTAATTAGAAAAAAAGAAAGAGAAACCGAGAAAATTTCTTTACAAAAATTTCAAACAAATATTAAAGCTAAAAAATTAATTTCAGAAGCTAAAGTTGGTATAGCTGAAAAAAATATTGGTGGTAACATTACAGATACATTACTAGGAGATATAGAAAGACAAAGAGGTTTTGCATTTACTACTATTGATTCTAACTATGAAAATTATGTTAGATCTATAGATGAAAATAGAGAAGCTCAAAATAGAAATTACAGTAATCAAATATTGTCTTTACCTAGAGCTGTAAGACCTTCATTTTTACCTTATGCTCTTAAAGCAGCTGGTAACATAGCAATTGCTAGTTACAACCCAGCACCAGATACTCAATTTAACGCTAAAACGGGAGCTAACTTAGATAATTATTACAACATTTTACCAAAATAAAATATGGCTAGAAGAATAAACACAGATTTAGGACTTAATGTTAATCTAACTGACGCACCTGATATAAAAGCAGTCGCAGTAACTAACACACCTTTACCTACTGGTAAAAATGATTTTGAAGTGTTATCTGATGTACTTACTCAATTTAATCCTAAAATACAAGAATTAGTAAGAAAAAACGTTCAAGAGAGAGATAAACAAGAAGAAATATTAGGGGCTAATACCGTAAATGGAATTACTTTAGAAGAAGCTAGAAAAGCACACGAACAAGGTTTCCCAGATATATATAATGGCTGGGCTAGGGCTGGTGCTTACAAACAGTACGCTTTAAACGCTACTGCTGAATTTAGTGCGAGAATGAAACAGCGTTATGACCAAAATAAAAATAACCCAGAATATAATTGGCAACAAGATTATGCTGAACAATCACAGCAATATTTAGTAGGTAAAGAAAACGACCCATTTTTTCAAGCTGCTTTTCAACAAATTAGTCCACTAACCCAAAAGTATATTACTGAACAAGAATTTACAAACCAAACTGAAAATTTAAAAATTAGAGTATCAAACTCTACTATGTATGAATTAAGGACTTTATCTGATAAAGTTTTAGATACACTAAATGCTAATTTTAGAGAGACTATACCAATTGAAACTTCTGGTAAAGATTTTGACCAAAGAAAACAAGAGTATATTAGTCAAAATTATATAAAACTTTGGAATGAAGAATTTGAAAATATTAAAAATAATTTAAATCCAGTTTTAAGTAAAGTAGATTTTGACGCTTTAGTAATAGATACAGCAGAATCTCATTTAAAATTAGGTGGTGATTATATATCTTTGTATGTTGATAAATTAATTAAACCTAGACCAGACGGTACACCACCTGTGCTAGATAATCCTAAATTTAACACTAAAGTTTTAGCTATAGTTAGTAAAGCAAACGAGTCTTTAAAAACTTTACAATTTTATGAACAATTAAAAGCAGGTAACACTTCTACTATTTCAAATGAAGATTACAAAAAATATAGTGAATCTTTATTTGGTAATTTAGTTAATAAACATTTAAGTAATGGCGAAACACAAGGTCAAGCTATACAAAGTGCGGCAACTACTTTGTCTCCTTTTTTAAGTAAAGCAAGACCAATTCCACAAATTAAAGAAATATTAGGTAGACCCGTTGGTACTATTGTTACACCAGATAACAGAGCAGCTTTAGATTTAGCTATGGTATTAGACAACGCAGGTGCTTTACCTATGTATTTTGATAACGCTGAAAATAGTAGAGATGCTGTTAAATGGCAACTAGCTACTATGTTTTACAGAAATGGAGAAGACCCTAGTACAGTAATAAGAAAAATAGGTAATTTTGAACAGAACTCAAAAACATCTCCTTTAAATGAAAGAGATAAAAAAGATTTAGGAGGTAAATTTGTTAATTTACAAACTATACATAATCAATCTTTAGTTTATGGTATAGCACAATATATAAAATCAACTGATGGTAGTGCTGGTCTTTCATTAGCTGCCAACACAAAAAAATACATAAACGATTATTATTTTTTAGATGAAGGTGGTAAGTATATTTCTAAAAGTAAATTAACAATGCTAGGAATATCATCAGATGAGTATAAACCTTTAAAAGATGAAGCACAATTATATTTAAAAGAAGAAATAAATAATTTATTAAAATCTGGTTCAGTTAAATTAAGTTCAGCGGAAGAACTTAAAGAAACTGGTAAAGTAAAAGGTTTTCGTAATATTGTTAAAGAAAAACAAAAAGAAAATATAAAAATTTTAGAAGACACTAATTTTAGAGAAGGTAATTATGATTTTGTAATTAACCCAGATACAAGAAAAATTATGTTTGTTAAAGATAACCAAGTAGGTATTTTTGAACCTGTTATAATTAATATTAAAGGTGGGGATAGAGTGCAATTAGAATTTGATTATGATACACTTTATAAAAGATATAAAGGAAAACAAGAAATTAATAAAGCTACTAAACAAATGCAATTATTTAAAAAAGAAGAAATTTTAAATAAATATAATGAAACTTATAAAGAATTTTTAAAAACATCACCTTAATAATCTATGGCAAATATAAATTGGGATTTTATTTTTAATAAAGAAGGCGGAATAAAAACAGTAGGTTACGTACCAGACGGAAGTGATAGATCTGGAACTACAGTAGCAAATGCGTTTGATCTAGGTCAACAAACTAGAGAATCAATTAAAAACTTTGGTTTTAAAGATCAAAGTATTTTAAATATTTTTGAACCATATTTAGGTATTCAAGGAGAAGAAGCTAAAAAAATTGCACCTACACTACAACTTACAGATGAACAAGCACAAGATGTGTCTGATACTGTTAAAAATTATTACGAAAATAATATTCAAAAACAATATAATGCTAAAAGAAAAAATATAAGTTTTGAAGAATTAGACCCAGCTGTACAAACTGCCGTTGCTTCTGTTGGTTATCAATACGGAGATTTAAGAAGAACACCTAAATTTTTTGACGCAGCATTAAACAATGATGTTCCAAGTTTAGTTGATGAATTAAAAAACTTTAATGATAATTTTACAACTAGAAGAAATGCAGAAGCAAATTACGTTATTGATAATATACGAGATATTAACTTAAAAAAAAACAAACTTAGTATATTAAATATATTAGACCCAACAGCACTAGCTGACGGTGAATTATATATTGATACTCTTTTTAAAACATACCAAACTAAAGATGTAGAAACAAAATCATTTTTAGAAGCAGCTGGTATAGCTGCAAATTTAAATCATGTTGCATTTAACATATATAGATCACTTAGAGTTCCTGCGTTTGAGCCAGACCCAACATTTTCATTTAATGAAAGATCAGAAGAAATTAAAAAAATATTAAATGAAAATAATATAAACCCAGCTTACTATGATTATTTAATACCCGCTGTTTCTATGCCTCATTTTCTATCTTTAATAGATAGAGTTAAATATGAACAAGAGCAAAGAGGAGAACTTCAAAAACTTGGTTGGAAAGGGGTAGCTTTAGATGTTGGCTCTTGGTTTTTAGACCCAGTAAGTTTACTTTCTGGTGTTGGTATTGTTAATAAAATTACTGGTGCTGGTTCTTTTTTAACAAAAGCTGGTAGAACAGAACGTTTTACTAAAGCTGGGTTAATTATAGGTGCTGAACAAGGTGTATTAACTTCTTTTGTAGCCGCTGAAAGTCCTAGTATAGGTCTTAATGACGTATTATTTGCAGCAGCAATAGGTGGTACTCTTGGAGGCGGAATTTCTGCTATTAGAAAAGCAGAATTTCATAGAGTAGCTAAAGATATACAAGCACAAGAAGTAATAGAAACTGGTGGTAAATTTACTCCTAAAGGTCAAGAATTTTTTGGTGATTTAAAAACATCAACAATTAAAGTAAAAGATGTAATTGATACATCTAGTATATTAGACCCAGCAACAGTAGCTGATAAAGAACTTTTATTTGCAAAAACAAGAAATGCTCCGTTGTTATGGTTAGCTCCTATATCTAAATCCACAGCACTAGGTACTAGTAAATCTCAATTAGCAAGAGTTTTTGGATTTAATACATTAGAAGACGGTGTTGGTTGGGTTTATAAAGGTGAAGGCAGAAGACGAGATAGAATTGTATCACAACCAGACACAGTAGAATTAATTAGAAATAATGTTTTAACTGGTGCTTACAAAAACGTTAGAGATAACGAAGAAGCATTAATGTCATTTTTAAAAGACAAAACATTTACTGGGTTAATGGGTTCTTTAACAGATAAAGTTAATTTTACTGCTCGTCAAAAATTCTTTCAATTAGTAGCAAGAGCTAAAAGAGCACAAGACCCCAAGAATTTAAATCAAGCCGACAAAGATTTATTAAAAAATCCTTCTATAGCTAAATCAGTTAAATTTTATAACGACAGTTATAATTACATGAGAAAGCAATTAATAGAAAAAGGTATAGTTAAAGAATCTGATTTTGCTGAAAATTTAGGATATTTAAATAGAAAAATGTCTTTTGATAATTATACTGCGTTATCTAAAAAAATAGGTCACGATGGTATAAATGAATTAATTTCAAAATCAATACTAAGTAGACAACCATATTTAAACTTAACTAAAGACGACGATATACTTAAAGCTGGTCTAGGTGTAAAAGAAACTAAATTTAAAAAACCTAATTTTGACGAAATTAACAAAACTAACCAAGCCGAGAAATTAAATAGAATATCTAAACTAGAAGAAAGAATTAAAGTTAACGAAAAATTAAATAAAAGTCAGAAAAATTCAAAAAATGAAAAAGGTGAGCCTTACGACCTTTCATTTAGAAAAGAAGAAATTAAAAAAGCTAAAGACGAAATTAAAAAATTAAAAGAAGAAATTAAAGAATCTAGAGTTAAAATTGAAGAAGAATTTATAACGCCAGAAAAGGCTATGATGTTAGCTAGTGCAATTACTAGTTTTATTAGAAATTCAACTAGGCTTGGTGGTTTTGATTTAGATGCTTTATTAAAAACAAAAGATGCAGCTAAATTAGAAGAGTTTTTAAAAGAGTCGTTTCCTCATTTAAGACCAGATGAAATTTCTAAAATGTCTTCTGATTTATCAAGTGTAGTTAAAACTATAACCTCTGGAAGATTAGAGGAAAGAATTAGATTAAATGAAAATTTTGAAACAACTATAAAAGGTCAAAAAATTAGATTAGACGAGCTATACGAAAATAATATTGATTTATTACATAGTGAATACGTCCAAGAAATGTCAGGCTGGATTGCTTTAGCAGACAAATTAAAAATAAGAAGTAGAGATGAGTGGTACGATTTACAAAAGAAATTAATTAATGATATTGAAAATAGTTACGATTTAACTTCTGCGTTTGGTAAAAAAAGATCTGAAGAAGAAATTAAAACTATTAGAAGTGTATTTGAAAATTTAATGGGTAGGTCTGCTGAATCAGACCCATCTAGTTTTACATCACAAGCCTTATCTCATTTAAGAAGATATAACTTTGTTAGAGTTTTAAATCAATCTGGTATAGCATCTTTACCAGAGCTAGGTACTTCAATATCAGCAAGTGGTATAAAAGTTTTTATTCAAAACATTCCTGAATTTAAAAATATTATAAATGAATTTAGAAGTGGTGCACCTAGAGATGTTATTTTTAAAGAACTAGCTGTTATTCATTTTGGTAATGGTGATGAATTTATGTATAGATTATCACATGGGGTTGAAACCTTAGATCAAAATACAGCTACTTCTGCTCTAAGTAGATTCGCAAATAATAAATTACTTACTACAGCTGAAAAAATTACAAGTTGGATTTCAGGTTTAACTCCAGTAGATTCTTTTTTAAGAAAATTAACAACTAGAACTTTTGTTGATAAATTTGCTGATGATATGTTTAAGTTAAAACAAAGTAATTTTGATTTTAACAAAATAAATTTATCTAGGTATAAAGTATTAGGATTTACTCCAGATGAATTAAAACGTTTTGCTAGAGAATTTACAGATGGTACAGTAACTACTGAACAAACGTTTTGGGGTACTAAAGTAAAACAATTTAATTTTGCAAACTGGAAAGATCAAGATTTACTTTCAAGTTTTGCTAATAAATTAAATAGACACGTAAAAAGAACAATTCAATATAATTTTATAGGTGATTCTCAAAGATTTTTTTCTGATGATGCTTTTGGTAAAACTTTAGGTCAATTTAGACAATTTATATTAACTGCTTGGACAAAACAATTTTTACACAACATAGCTCTTGCCGATTTTAGAACATTTAGTATGTTCTCTTACTCCACTATGGTTGGTACATTAGCGTTTCTTGGTCAAACTCATTTTAATAGTATTGGAATGGGTGATGAACAAAAACAAGAATATTTAGAAAAAAGATTAGGAACTGAAGGAGATTATACTAAGTTAGCTTTAGCTGTATTCCAAAGAACTGGTTGGTCTTCTGTAATGCCAGCGTATGCTGATATAGTTAGTTCTGCTGTAGCACCCGAATATAGATTTAATACACGTAGTAGTGGACTAGAAGTAAATTTATGGAATGGAAACCCAACATATGATTTATTAAGTAATGGGGGTAATGTTTTACACTCATTTTTAAGATCAATGAGAGATGATTATAGTTTTTCTCAAACAGATGCTAAAAGAATAGTTCGTCTATTCGCTTTTCAAAATATGTATGGAATAAATAACATTTTAAATTTATTTATAGATCACTCTGGTTTACCTCAACAAGGTAGTGAAAAATTATATTAACAATAACAAATAAAATATGTCATTTGCAATAAATAATTATACTGGGAATGGAAGTACAACTACGTATTCAGTTACGTTTCCTTACATTACATCTTCTCATGTGATAGTGAAAGTTAATAATGTAGTTAAAACTATTACTACTGATTACACATTTCCTACTAGTTCAACAATACAATTTGTAACTGCCCCCGCTAACGGAGCTGTTATTTCTATATCTAGATCATCTAGTCGTGCAACTAGATTAGTAGACTTTCAAGATGGTTCTACTCTTACTGAATCTACA
>SXGQ01037688.1_pt1 | contig 21540 bp, 24 predicted proteins | sample 3178371 | NCBI WGS metagenome assembly SXGQ01 (sample SAMN11356859, study PRJNA531348) | freshwater metagenome | isolation source: freshwater sample F1-20 | place: China: Fuxian Lake, Yuxi | collected 2017-12-25 | reverse complement strand
TGGGTCAATTTTTGGCAACTCGTCCAAAAGCAACAATGCTCCAGAATATGGTTGACCATTCTTAGGATTGATTTCAGGCATGAACAAGTTACCCCATGCTTCAGATAGTCGACCTTCTTGATACCCTTCAATCGTTTGACCACCTAAAATATCCAAAGGACTGGTGAATTGGTTACAGTTGACTGTTATGAGTTTATAGTTGATAGCATCAGCGATTTCTCCTACTATAAATGTTTTACCAGTACCAGCACCTCCGTACAGGTATACGTTGTTACCTGCTTCAAAGTCCGACAATATAACATCAAAAATTCTTCTTGGCTTTCCTTTACCATCAAGCATAACTTTGACATCCTGCCAGTTTACAACTTGAATGGTTTGAGTAGTAGAAATCAAGTCTTTTACAGATGTATCGAGGTTTTTAATCCCTACCTTGAATCGTTTTAACTCTTGGTTAACAATGTCTTCTACTTCTGATTTGTCAACTTCGCCTCCAGTTCTACTTTGCTCTAAGGCTTTTTTCAATTCTGTAATAGCAAAGTTAATATCGGCATCAACACTGGGATTTGCGCCTGCTTCCATTTGTTCTAATTTTCTAAGTTCCTCTTTCGCTTCATTTAATACGAATTCAGAAAGTTGACCGCTATTAATTAATTCTAATAATTCTGTTTTTCTGCTCATGGCTGATTGGTTGTTATAATATCAAAATCTTGATTTGCTTGAAATTTTAAGTCTAATTTAGTCAATTCTGGCTTATTTAAAAGCGTTTTAATCGCTCTGACCTCATCGTTTGTGAGTCCGTTTATTAATGCATTCAATGTTGTTTTACTTCCTTGAAGCGATTCTAAGAAATTTTCTTGACTATCAAATTTACTGAACATGGCAAGGGCTTGTAGTGTACCAGTAATTTCTTTAGGCATTTCATCACCAGAATCATCTTCATCTTCTTGATATTCTTCATCATCGGTTTCTCTCTGTGGACTTGTCAAACTTGGGTCTTTGTAATTTTCAGTAAAATCGTTTTCAAGTTCACCTTTGTTCACCTTATCCAAAAAGTCTTCAAAATCTCCGCCTTCGGTTTGACTTTGACCTTCGCTTCGAGTTAGACTTTTGATTAGTCGGTCAATTTCTTCATCGGTTAGGTCATCACCATCTCCATCTTCGCCATCTCCATCGCCATCTTCTCCGTCTTCTCCGTCTTCTCCGTCTTCGCCATCACCATCTCCATCTTCTCCGTCTTCACCATCTTCTCCATCTTCACCATCTTCACCATCTTCACCGTCTTCTCCGTCTTCTCCGTCTTCGCCATCACCATCTCCATCTTCTCCGTCTTCACCATCTTCTCCATCTTCTCCGTCTTCTCCGTCTTCTCCGTCTTCGCCATCTTCTCCATCTTCACCGTCTTCTCCGTCTTCTCCGTCTTCTCCGTCTTCGCCATCTTCTCCGTCTTCTCCGTCTTCGCCATCTTCTCCATCTTCTCCGTCCTCACCATCTTCTCCATCTTCGTCATCACCATCTTCTCCATCTTCCCCGTCCTCGCCATCCTCTCCGTCTTCGTCATCACCATCTTCTTCCTCTTCATCACGCTGGTCATCTGCTTCTTGCTCTTCTTGTTTCGGCTTATCTTTTTGTTTTTCTTGCTCTTTCTCTTCTTTGATTTCTTTTTGTATTTCTTTTAACAAAGAATCATTATACAATTTTGCCATCTTCTCATAAATCGACTCTAACTGATTCATTGCTCTTGATAATTCTAATTTATTTAAATTAATCAGTACTTCAGAATCATTAACATTTTCATTATCACTCTGGAACGTGTAAACAATCGTACAATCGATACTGCGTAAAGTTAGATTGTCCTGATTACTACTATCCATTTGAATATCTCCAGTCAGTCCAATTACAAAACTCAAATTGTATTTTAAGTTTTTGGCACTGATGATGATTCCTGATGATGCTGGATTAAAAATTTCAACTCGAAAATCTACATGCTCAGATTTAAAATTACCATCCAAAAACGCTGGCACAAAACCAGCAGTTTCCATTTTTGATTGAATTTTTTCTAATAACAATTCTTTTGCAGAACTGGTTTGTTTGATAAATTCTTGTACTTTATCAAAAATGTCCCCTTCCATTTTCTGAAGAGATTGAGCGATTTTCTGGAACTCCGCTTTACTCACAGAGTCACCGATAAAATTCATCTTACTTCTTTTATTTTTTGGTCGTGGTTTCATTAATATGCAAATATAATTATTTGGTTTTTCTTCTCTTCTTTTTAGTTATTACCTTACCACCCAATGCAAATCGACTATCACTTACTTCAGGTGAAAACGATACGGCATCATGAAACTTAATTTGCTCAGTTCTGAAAGCACAGAAAGACAAAGATGCATCTTCAATATTTCCAGAATTGGCTTTACTTGGAATGTACTCGTAAAAAATGAACCCATCGTAAGGTGTAAATTCTCTTATGTAAGTATTAAAATTCTGCCATAAACGAATAATTTGCCATGTAAATACTTTGGATTCCATGGTTACAGTTCCTTTCTTAAAGTAATCGTTCTTCGACCATAAATCGTAATCCCCCACGCCATACCTAATTTTTAGGTAGGCAACCAAATCGGCTAATTTTACTTTTTCGACTCCAAAAGGACTCAAATCAATCGCGTTCTTAATATTTAAAAATACGCGATACAAATACTCTCCTTGAAATGGATTGTCTTGCTTAATTTGGATACTCTCTTTACCTGCCTTGTCATCACGACCCATCTTCCATGATTTGGCAAACCATTCGCCCATTTCTCGTTTCTTCGCGAAATAATGAAGGTTATTACTTTCGTATGTTTTCCAGTCTACAAATTTGACATTCGTACCATGATAAACGGGCATAGGTTCTTTGGTTGCATCGTCAATAATTCGACTAACTCCAGAGTCATTTTGGTCGTAGTATGCAGTTTCCCAATCTCCAAACCAAATTTTGAAATCTTCACTTCGAACTGTCAACCATTCTTGCTCGGTTAGTTGACTGGATAAACCATTGATAGAAAGATTTTTGGTCAGTGGATACTTAGCATCAATATTTCCAAAATCAACCTTGATAGCATCTTTTATACGTTCAAAAAAACTAAGGGGATTTGAATTTTTTTCTCTTAAATATGAATCTTGAAGATAGGTTACATACTTTCTTAACTCTCTTTGAACTGCACCAAACTCTTCTAAACTCATCGATGCACGAAACAATTTTATCTTCAATCCCAATTCTCGTATCCTACTCTCAATGTATTTTCTTTCTTGCTCTGTATTTACTTGATTAAAATCGATAATTAAATCGTCCATTTTGGGGTCTTCTAATCCATCAATAACAAAAGTATTTTCACTTCCTTTATTCACAAATTGAAATGCAAATTCATTATCTCCTGAAATTAAACGACTCAAAAAAGATTGTGAATTACTAAAGTCTGAATTTTTAATTTTAATGGGTATTTCAGAATTTATAATATAACTAAGGTCAATATTGTTGTAGCAATCTTTATATCCAATAACAATATCTAAATTGTATAAATTAGAAAAATTGTCAGACCTTTTTAAGAAATCATCAAAAGGGGTATTAGTATCAACCATCCATACTCTTTTTTCATCATCTCTCAACTTAAAAGTGTATATCTTTGACCGCGCAGTACGTTTTACCGTCGTTATCCCATAAACCATGAAATACTTTAATTCGATTGGACTGGAAATACTTTGTCTATGAATTACTGCGTAGGCTCTGAAAAATTTTGCATCCTTAAAACGATTATAGAATTTATCAAAAGCATTAAAAGTGCTTGGCAACAAATTTTTCCAATATTCTACATAGTTCAAAATTTCTTGATTTGTAGTTTCAGGACTGACTTCTGGATTATTTGTAGTTAACAATTTTCTGTTTTCCTCTGTTATTACAATACACTCATTGGTATCAACATTAAACAAATCTTTTAGGTTATCGAAGGTCGCGTTTAATCCTGTTGGGCTACCATAAGTAAAACTTTGAAAATTGCCTATCTGTTTATATGCGATGTGTTGAAACGAGTTCACATAAATTTCAAAACCTTTAGGTAAGACAGTAAAATTATCTACTATGTCTTTACTTTTAATTGTAAAATATTCTGGGGTTTCTACAAAAACTTCCTCAAAATATGCCTCATCAATATCTGCATCTATGACTTTCGTAAAGAAATATTTGCCCTCATAAGGTGTATTTTTTTTGCCTTTAAAACAATAATCTTTGCCAATATTTTGATTTACGATAGTATTTATTGCCTGTAAAGTAGCATCTGTTTCGTCATCAAATTTTGAATCCAAATCTTCAAAAGTCAAATCGTCCACTGCGTCTAAAATATCATCAACCTCTCCACCAAGTGCCATTTCACGGAAGATTTCTGAATCTTTCATCTTTTTACCCCTGTAATTATACTCGGCATCACAGACATGACAAACTTCGCCACCATCAGCAAAAGCCACCCCACCGCCTCCTTCGTTAATTTTGCTTAAAATCTCTCGATTTGTGAGCATCTCTCCTTCGAATTCGTATTTCTGTGTGTCACTCACTGCATTACGGGTAATAACAACTTCACCTCCCTCCATTTCCAAAGGTTGACCAGTGCTTTTGTTGATGGCTTTTATTCCACCCTCTGAGTGTCGTTTACCAACCAAATAACCACCTGCTTCGCCCGAAATGTGTTTAATCTCGCCTCCTTCTTTGAAAGAGTCTAAAGGCTTGTTTGGTGTTCCTATTTCGTCTGTATTTGTAAAAGATACTTGATTCATAATGTATTACTTAACAAAGATATAAATTAAAGACCTGATTCCGTTATTAAATCCCAAGGACCGTATTCACCAGTTTCAATCATCTTTTCTCTGGCTTGTCTGAACGTATATTTATAGAGTTTTGGCTTGTCTTGAATGATTTTTCCCAAATAATAATAAACTTCTTTTAATAACATCAAATTTCTACCATTTGAAAAATCATAAACATAAACATCATCTTCAATCCATGCATGCCCATATCGTATTCCTTTAATTTTTCCTTGACCTTCAACTTCACCATGGACAACCATGGCATTCCCTAAGAACTTTTCTCCGTTCGGTGCTTTTGAAAGCCCTAAAATTGCCATCCTTCCAGCAACTTCGTAGCAATCCCCCAGTTTTTGTTTTTTAGCCATTAAAGTAAGTCATCATCTTGTACATACGCACTTTTAACTTTTACACCACGCTTTTTAAGTAAAAACTTATTTAATCTCGCCAACCCCCATGCTTGTCTTGAGTTTGGCGCTCCACCAGTGATGAAAGGTCTATGTGATTTGCTATAAGCCCCCATACCTCTTCGTACCACCGCTTTTGCCGTTGGTATTGTAACTTTTTTCGATGGATATTCTTCGTTATGTGCTTTGACTTTGTTTTGAATCGCTTTTAACAAAGAATCATTGAATTTTATTGACCTTGCCAGCGAGGAATCACTGGCACTACCTTTTGTATTTGTCTTGCTTCCAGAAACTCTGTCTGATGCTGGTGCAGGAGTTTGTGAAATGGTTTTACCACCCTTTTCGAAGCGAATGTTGGGGTTATTAAGGTGAGGTAATATGTTTTTCTCATAATCTTCGACTGAAAAATTTTCAATAGTTCCATCAGCCCATGTCCTCGTATAGAATTTTTTTGCTTCGCCTCCGTTGTCAAACCTAATATCGGAATTATTTCCGTCAAAGGTTGTGTTCGTACCATCGGCTAATTTGATTTCATTTGGAGATAACGCAATAAACGATTTACCTTTTCCCTCGTATTTGTTGTTGTACACAAACCCTACTGAACTCCCATATTTTGACTTTAAGTAGTCCCTAATGATGGCATTGTCTTCTCGCCTGTATAATGATAAAAACCCTTTTTGTTTTGCAACTTTTTCTTCAATAATATTATCCGACATCAACTCATCAATGTATCGTTGTGGGTACTGCCATTCGCCCACATCAGTCATTTCAAACAAAACTTTTATGTCAAGGAAAAATGAATTGACTATTGATTTTCTTGGTGGTAAAACGGATTTGCTTTCCACTCTTTTTTTGGCTTGTTCTTTCGTGCCAAAATGAAAACCTAAATCCGCTTTTTTATAATCAAATATGTCAAAGTTGGTTTCAATAATACTACCATGATGAACTACCAATGGCTCATCATTTTCATCTACAACCTTGGAAATATTATTGAGGTCTATGGCGTAAACCAAGGGGCTCACATTCTTGCCTACCCTTGCTATAACATTCTTTAACGCATTTTCCATTGTAATACCAGTTCCAATAACATTGTCTACAATAAAATAATTTCTCGCTTCGGGTATTTCACAATTTATTTGGAAGTCGAAATCAAATTCAGATACATTCTGATTTGTTTTCTTCAGTTCATAAATACTCTGCCTTTTTTTCCCTACCAAACAATCGAAAACTTTTGCACCCGTTTTCTCCGATATTTTTTCAGCCAATTTTTGAGTGTCCGTAGCATAACCATATCTACTTGGCATGGGTATTAGCACATCTTCTTCACTAACTTGATTAGACAAAAAATCAACTACTTCTTTGATTGCGGAGGATTTTTCTTGCTTCAACTCTCTGGCTATTGTTCTTACATTTGGCTCATAATAGTTATTTGTTTTACCAGAAGGATACAAATCCCAAAAGCCAAACCATCCTTTGAATTCAGGAGTCCTGACCAAATTGTATTGTTCAGGCGTAAGATTACTACGTTCTCCGTTAGGTGCGATTAGTCCACCTTGCCCAAAACTAATTATGCTTTTTCTTTTTGTACCATCTGACCTCTCAATTAATCCTTGTGCTTTCAAGTGAGCGATTGCAGTAAATCCAATGCTTTCTCCTTTATTGTATCTTTTCAATAATTCTTTATCATTGAAATTTCTGTTTGTATCGCCTCCCTTTGCAAATTTGCCACTCTGCATAAATTTTGCCCCTTCCTTGGTAGGTTTATCAAAAATTACATTCTCTTTACTCACCCCAAATTCCTCTCTCAAACTTTTGATTATATGGGTATTAATTCCTTGCCGTCTATATTTCGGGTTAGTAGTCATCATGTCAATAAAGATTTCGTTTGTATCTTCATCATAAAATCCTTTCACAATACTTAGCAAATGTTCAGCCCCTTGGAATTTCTTTTGGTATGGCTTATTCCAAACCATCAACAATGGTGGTATATATCTATCACCAAATGGATTTCCTTTTCCCATAGGTGGGAACATTACAAAATCATACTCACCGCTTTCTAATTTTTTGCCCACGCCACTTTCATCATAAAGCCAAGCATAAAAATTTCCCTTGGCAAAAAGCAAATTCCCTTTCTTTTCATGGTAAAGAACTATGTCATTTAACTTTACGGGCGTTTCCAATACTGCACTCGTTTTCATTTTATCAACCTTATCCAATCGGTCATAATAATCCAACCTTTCCACAATATGGTCAAGGGCAATTCTTCTGGCAATGTCCTTATTATCGGTGTGTTCCAATTCATGATTCGTACCTTTTTCCAGAATTGAAATGAATTCGATTGGACTGATGCTCCATTTTTTAGCAACATCGAAAGCACTCAAATCGGCTGACATACCGCTTTTAAATATATTTTTCATTTGATTTTAGTGTGATTTTATGGAGTATAATTTACATTAATAAAACTTAAAGACAAATATAATTTTCTAATCTATTGATTTTCAACTATTTAAAAACATAAAAATACATCTTTACAAATCTTGAATTGATTATCTGCAAATTTATGTTTTTGGATTATCGTATTCGCCATATTTGTAATGTCAAAACTAAACAATTTGACGCAAAAAAAAATGACTGGATTTTTCGACATCAAAAGCCCCAACTGGCTCGGTGGTACTAATGTACACAACACCTTGGCTTTGATTGGTATCGCTTACCTCGTGTACAAGACTGCTAAGTAATTAGCACTTGTAACGGGTACTCTGTGGTATCTCGGCTTGAAGTAAGCGGTGGGGCGGAATGTTCCACCCTTTCTTTTTTAGGAAGTTTATCAATTTATCCAGATTTCTAAATTTATTTTTCTTTTATCTTGTTGAATCATTTATAAGATATGACGAACGCTCGTTTCCAATATGATAAACAATTCTATCACTATGACAAAAAGATTTAAATTTTTCACTAAACCTAATTGAAAACTCTAACTCAAATCCATCAACATTTACATCAAATGTATTAAGTGTTTTGAGTTTTTGTATGTCATGAATTGCTGGTCTAAATCCAAAATATGGAGAATTAAATATTTTGACCCAATGTCCTTTAGGTAAATATTGTATTTCAACCTCATCTAACCATAAAACTTCATTTACTTTATATTTATTGGAATAGAACCATTCCCAATAACCATTAATAATTTCAGGTATGAAAATATCAAATGGAAATTTCTTTTTTTGCCATGAATATCCTATTAAAGCAATCTCTTCACGATTTTTCAAAATTTCAATACCATCATGGACATTGAAATTTTTTATAAAAAGCCAATCATCTTCTAAATGAAAAACATAATCAAAGTTTAATGATTCGATGTCTTTTTTCCAAATTTTCATTATTTCACAATGTCTGCGTTTAGTTTGGAAACTTTCTTTATTAAATCTACGAGTACATATTAATTTATTATAAAATAAATTATTTAAAATTAAATTCATCTTCTCTCTATCTTCATTTGATGAAGAATCATCGTAATGTATAATTGCATCAAACAAATCAATGTCGTCACAATATTTTACGAAAGATTCTATCGTTTGCATAAATAAATCCAATCTTTTAGATGTTGTTATAGTAAGACAAATCATAATTTAACATTTTATAAAACTTCCCCACAAAACTTCCTTAAAAATATCATAGTAAAATGGTTTTAAATTTAATTCAGGCAAATAGCGTTCTAAATTTCTATAATGAGACTCAGATTGTGTTGTCCAGTCCAATTCTTTTTTGATTTTGTCATATTCTGCTTCAGTTTCAGAATAATCGTGTAACATAATAATATCTTTAGGTTTTAGAAATCTTGCAAAAAGTTTAAATTCAGTTTCTTTATCACCCCCATCACACAAAAGCAGTGTTCTTTTCGGCTCTTTTAAAATTGATTTAATTTGCATTATTGATTCGGGTTCAAAACAATCACAAAACATCAGTTTGGTGTCCTTTATTGAATTAATTTGTAAATAATCTGGATTAATATCAAAAGATGTAATTTCACATGAGTTTGATTTATTTTCCGATAACCAAAAAGTAAAAGCACCAGTAAAAGTACCAATCTCAATTATTTGCTCAAAATCTTTTAAAATCATCAAAAATGGTTTTGTGACATATTTTGATTGTGCGGTTCTATAATTATTACCATTATGATTAACCCATAAAAAATGTTCCATATTTATGTAAATTTCGTGTTGCACGTTGCTTTTAGCGTTCTCTCCAAATTGCAGTCTTGATATTTCAATTCGATTAGATTTGCCATTTTAAAATAGTTTTAGTTGCAGTTTTTGTAATTGTTCGTATTTTTCTGGTGTTGCCAACAGAATGTACCTCGAATATATGCAAATATTTCCATGTCTATCGTGGTCTTTGTAATCATACGAATCAATAAGAAAGCCTTCTTTTCGGAGATTAAATATAATCGCCGCTAAACGAGTTGCACCATAATTTTCGATTGCCTCCCAAGATGTAATCACCTTGTGTTCCATCAAATGAGTCTTAATCAAGTTATCTTTTGTAGCCATGATATTGTTATTTTCAAAAATAACAACCGAATAACAAACTTACAAGTGCTTGTTAAAAACTTGTGTCCAACTTAATGCTATTTTGTCCCAGTTGTACTTGTTCTTCTGATAGTCGTAATTGTGATACTCAAGTCCTTTTTTTTCGAGGTACTCGATAAAAAGAAGCCAAAATTCATGAGAAACTTGGTTTGAATCCAAACAATACCTGATGGCATTACCGTCATGTATCTGAATATGCTCGTGTTGTCCAAAAATAGCGAATACATCTTTTCCATTTCTTGTTATTTCTTTTATACTTGTATGGTTTCCACAAACTATTGGCAATCCAACAGACATGGCTTCTGTAATCGTCAATCCCCAACCCTCAGCAGAACTCGTAGAAACGAAAACATCAAGACAATTATAGATTTCGTTCATTTCTGCTGGTGTAAACTCGGCATTGCTATACTTGGGTTCAATAGGTAAAAAATAATCCTCATTGAACTTCAACCCCAAACGACTGGCAACTTGATGGATATTTATTCCTGTTGGGTCGTTGTGATAAGTATGTAAGTACAGAATAACCTTATTCCCGTTTTTATAGGTATCTGGTAAAGAATCAAGCGTCTTCTTTAACTTAGCAAAAGAAATCAAAGTACAACCGAGGTCTTTTCTTGGTTGATTCTTATTTACAGTTCCAAAAACAAAAGAATCCTCTGGAATACCATACTTCTTTCTCAATCCATTTTTTGGAACTTGCTTATAGGTTTCAGTATCTAATCCATGTGGTATAATCTGAATCTTTTTTTTGAATTTGAATACCTTCTCAATTTCTTCTAATCCATAATTGGTGTAAGTAATCAATTCATCTAATTGATTCATTCCCTCAAACCAACTTGCATCTGGAGGGCTATCAATCGGTGTGTAAACGATAGTCTTGAAGCCTTTTTTAGTTACGCTCTTCTGTCTTTCCTTTAATTGCTTAATCATGGGCATTAAAGGAGTGATGACATTAATATCATACATCATCCAAACGATGTCATAAGGTCTTAAAGACAAAAGAGTTAAAAAACCTGTACGATTCAAGTATGTGTCTTTCTGGTCTTTTGCGTAATCCTTTGAGTTAAAAATTTTAACGCATTCGTTAACCTGAAGGTTCGATTCTCCTCGGTAGTTTATTGCACAAATGTCTATTTTAACTTTGTTCTCTAAACAAAACTGGGTAATTCTATCAATAATGTTTTTTGATACATTACCAAAACCCGTAGGTGAGTTCCAGTCCATATAAGCCAAAATCCTTTTACTTGATAACCTCAAGTTTGGGCTTATTTGGTTTTGCTTGGGCATTTTCGATTTTGAATTTTTGAGCGATTACTTCACAATTTTGAACAAACACTAATTGTTCTCCTTCAACTCCAAGAATTGCACGGCTACAATGAGTAGTACAATGTTCGTACACTGGCACTAATTGATTTGCCATGTTGGGAATCATTTGCACATTTGCTTTGTGGCATTTGCAGGGATTTCCATCCTTCATGAGTTGTTTTGTGCCTTTTAATAAAGGATACTCTGCCAGTTCGTACTTATGTATGTATTGAACTGGGGTCTGTGGTTTCTTGTCTTCCATATATGTCAATTTTAAATATGTTGTCTACATCATCAAATTTGTAGTTGTGAACAAAGTCACGACCTTTAAAAGAATAATTAAACTCTTCTTCAATCAAAGATACCCATTGTTTATCACCTTGGTGTGCCCATGATTTTACTTTTTTCAACATTTGTTCTTTTGTTCTAACCCACGAAAAATGATGCATAAAAATTATTCCGCGAAAATTATACATGTCCAATCGCGGTGTTTGAGTTATTTCATAAGACCATCTTTCCATCGGGTGATAAATTAATTCCTCGGTTAAATAACCTCGATTATACAAAACGCCACATCTCTCAGTAGTTACTGCTCTGAATGTCGCTTCTCTAAAATACCAATAGCATTCGAAACTTATTACAGGTATGGACAGATGTAGTCCACTTTCTAAAAATTCAAGCATAATTGTTCCATCTGGTATTTCATCGGCATCCAAAAAAAGCACATGAATTTTTTGAGCCTGTTGTAATCCAAGAAAACGATTGTGATTATGCCAGAATTTTGGGTCTTTATCTTCTTCCCATGGATAAATGATATGTTTCACGTCTTGCTGAGTTAAATCCTCCAATTCGTCATCGTATGTACCATCCAAAAAATGATTAGCAGATACGATAACAATATCATTTGAAAACTTCTTACACTCTTGAAGCAAGGGCTGAATGAAAGGTTTGTCGTTTGAGCAGTATGAAATGACTACGCTTATCATTTTACAAAAACCAAGTTGTCGTTGTTCTTCTCCAATAATTTCATCCCAAACAATTTGGCATGGTTGGTAAATTTGAGTTCATCTTCTGGTCTTCTATTCCATTCGATGCACAAAAACCGACATCTGTAATAACTCAAGTTAATCTGGCGAAGTATTTCCCAATTTAAGCCTTCAGCATCAATACTGATAAAATCAAACTTAGAATATTTGAGCCCGTAAAAACTTAAAAAATCACTCCAAGACATGATTTCAACTTCTTTCTTTTCAAAGGGAACATTAGGGAATCTTTTGATTTCAGATTCACTAATACTTGAAAACAATGCAGTATCCTCTGTATCATGCTGATAACTTCCACTCTCATAAAATGTTTCTTTTTTTGTTTCAGCACCAATACCCACATTACATAGTAACACTTTCGGATGATTATGATATAATGCTTTCAACCTCTTAAAAGCACTTTCTGCTGGGTCAACCAAAACCGCATTCCACCCATCCAGAATAATCTGTCTTGTGTTTGATAAATAAACACCATCATTCGCCCCGATGTCCAAAGCAGTCAAAAACTTAGGATTATCACCCGAAAAGTATTCATGAAGTCTTTCTTCTAATAACCAGTCTGCGTACATAATTTATATGTTATCGTGTAAAAATCAAGTTTTCTGGGTTTTTGGAAATGAGTTTCATACCATGACCTTCACAATATTCTGTCATTTTGGTGTACATCTCTATGATACCATTCCATTCAACACACAAACACTGACAACCAATTTTAGTCAAATCTATTTGCTCCAGAATTTCCCAATCAACTCCTTCAGCATCAATAGAAATGAAGTCAAACTTTATCTTTTCAAGACTTTCATTCTTTAAAAAATCTTGGAAAGTAAACGATTGAACTTTAGTTTCTGTAAACGAAACTCTATCGCCCCAACGCTCTAATTCAGATTCTTTCAGCGAAGACAATAGTGCTACATCGCTTTCATCTTCATTCCACGAACCCGATTCATGAAAAACAACTTCTCCAGAAGTCTGTGAAATAGCCAATTTCTTCAATTTAACCTTGGGATTACGAGCATACAATTTCTTCAATTTCTCAAATGCTTTTGGGCTTGGTTCTACCAAAACTGCATTAAAACCATCCAGAATACATTGTCTGGAATTACTGAAAGTTTGTCCGTCATTAGCACCAATATCTAATAGAAATAAGGATTTCGGGTCTTGATAAGCAAAGTATCCTCTGATTACGGATTCTTCATCATTTTGTGTATACATGTTATTTATGATTAAATGTCCAATTAGGTTTTACTTTTATATCCTTGTGTGTCATCTGCCACATCTCTCCAGATTCTTTTAATACGATGGTATACAAAGTATCGGTTTCACTTCCATATTCCGTTACCAACCAAATAAAGCCATCACCTTTTGGTGTGGTTACTTCTATCCTGTTTTGTGGCTCAAAAATTATCATTTTGTCATCTTATAATAAATCCAACAAGAACCATCAACTCTGACTTTTTTATTGAAAAATTTATCAACCGCGTTTCGTACATCAGGTGCATCAATGTAATCGTGACCAGCGATGCAACCTCCATATTTCAACTTGGGAAACCACAATTTCAAATCATTATCAATAAAAGGACTATGATGATTTCCATCGAGAAAAATGAAATCTATCGATTCGTCATGAAAAGTTTGACTCACCATGGCGGATTCTCCTTGAACCGCTTTGATTATTTTTGAAAAACCTAAATCATTTACGTTAGACTGGAATGCTTTCAACAAATCTGGGTGGATTTCCTTGTAGGGTAAGTAGTATGGGTCATCATTCGAATATTCCCAAATATCCACACAGATTAACTTAATTTTCTTGCCAGATGCCTTAATTTTTTCTGCCAAGTAACAACTCGACTTTCCAAGCCAGCAACCAACTTCAACTATTGTGCTACCATTTTTTAAGAAATCAATTTGTTTGTCATAAACATTTGCGTAATCAAACCACCCCTGTATATCTTTATATGTCTGTATCATCTTTTAAAAACTAATAAGTTTTCACATATATAATTCGGAGCACCCAGTTTTTTCCATTCTTGATACACCACTGTTGTCATAACTGCATCAAATTCTAAATTCCTTTCGGTGAATTTCAGCATCCAAAATGTTTTACTTTGGCAATTTATGTGACCACAACCATCTTGACCTTCGGGAGCGCCAGTGAAAAACAAATATCCGTGTTCGTCTAACGCATTGACCAAATTATCACAGAAATGGTCTGTTCCCGATGGTTCAATGTGTTCTGCCGTTTCGAATGAAATAACACAATCATATTTTGCAGTGACCATGGGTGTTGTACAATCCAAATATTCAATGAAGGGCTGAATGCGTTCAGGCGTATACTTCTTTGCGAACTCTCCACCAATATCATAGCCTTTGATTTTTACATTTTTATCATAAGCAGATTCCAGATAACTCCCGATTCCACAACCAAAATCAACAACGGACTTAAATGGTACAAACTTTAGAAGCCAGTCCATAGTCACGATGGAATATTCTCTGGCATATTTCAAATGCCATTCGAAAAACTCATCATTGTACAAATCAATATCAAACAATTCTTCGTTTGCCATCATCTGCCAATTAAATGACCTACAACAGTGGGTAAAGGATTTCCATAGACTTCTCCAATATAAGCGAAATACTGACCACCAGAAGAATAATCTTTCACCATATCGTGCTTGTTAGCAATGATAGATGCACATGTCATATCATGTCTATGGTCTGACCATGAGCCTTTGAAACAACCATTAAGCATGCTTTCCTTCCACTCAGCAAAAAATTCCTGAGCAAGCCCGTGATTAAAATCAAAACCACAATAGCCAGCCGCGAACATCGGCATTGTTATCGCCTGTTCTCTCGTCAAACCAAAATAATTGAGAGTAGATTCGTTACACCATGAACCAGCATAGTGTCCTGCTTCTTCAAAAAAGAATCCCTTTTGAAAAATCCATTGCCAGATGGGGGAAAAATCGTTTACCAAAACAATGCTTGCATCTAACCAAACAATCTGCTTGTACCCCATCTCACGCATCTTTTCTATCGCGTAAATTTTGAACGCATAAGGGTTATCATGATGCGGTGGTGCTTGGACTTGACTTTCATTTTGAAAACAGAAAAAATCGAAGGATTTATCTCCGTTATTTAAAGCACTTTGCTCAAGTCTTTTTTGACAATCAATGTAGTTTGCGTTATTATTTACCAGATTGACTATCGCTCTGGTTTTTCCAGTCTTTGTAACCATTTTGTATTTTTTATTTCTTTGGGGTAGTGCTATTTGAGAATTTGTATTTGGATTTTGCCAAACAATATTTGATTCGGTAGACGCTTCTGTAACCTTGGGGTCAAAGTTATAGGAATGTACAATTTTTGGTATGTGCTTTTCTGTTTTTGCTAAAGGCAAAACCTTTTGTAACCAGCCCCAGTCTTCCGCATAATTCACTGGTGGATATTCATAATCTCGGAATCTTTCGCTCCACGCACAAATATGGAACGGAGGTCTTTTACAATCAAGATACCTGCCCCTGATGTTATTATGTTCAACTTCGTTTCCCAATCCAAAAGTTATTGTGAAAGTGGTTTTATCTTCGTTCAAACACAACTGCTTAAATGTAATTACATCTGCGTCTTCAAATGTAGCATCGTATAAATCATTTAATTCTAACAAGTCGTCATCATCATCCACAAACATGAAATACTTGCCATTTGATGCATTTTTCAAGGCTTCCCTTTTTTCACCAATGGTTCTCTTCTTGTTATCAGTGAGCATCAATATTTCAATGTCTCTATCACCAACCATCGTCAGTAATTTTTCATATAATGCTTTTGCTCTGCCAAAGCGAGAAGGGATGGATGGTATTAAAATGCTTAATTGAGTCATTTCGCCATGAACTTATAGTGGTACAACTGCTCATCAATGAACACTTCTTCTTTCAACAAAGGTAAAATGCCCATAGAATACCCATAGTCTTCACCAAATTCAATTTGTGGAAACATAACTTGCAAAGCAATGCTTCTTTTTACTGGCGAAATGTGATTGGGAGTTCTGTAGTAAACCCCGTTCTCTTCATACCAACTTTTACATGTTATCGAAATTACCCAATCTTTTCTTGATGTCCCATCAAAAGTGATATAACCTCTGTAACCTATGCAATCTGCATCTGGATTAGATTTAATGGCATTCATGAAAGCGTCAATATAGTTATCATGAATTTCATCATCATCATCTATGAAAACCACAAAATCACCTGATGCTTTCTGAAGCAGAATATTTCTTTTACGACCTACATTTATATTCTCATCTGGTTGAATCAATACTTCCCATTCTGATTCATCATACTTTACCAATAACAACATGAGTTGTTGGGTCAGTTTTTTCAGCATCTCTGAACGAGATGGAATTGTGCAAATAAGAATACTTAATTTCATAACCAGTGAGCCAGTTTTTCGAGAATTTTCTTTGAAACTATTTCCTCGTCTTTTAATCCAAAGTTTTCTGTTACCCTTCTGCGGAAGACTTTTTCTCCATGTTCCCAAGTGCTATCATTTTTCTCATTTTGTTCATCTTTCTGCATACCATTTTCAGTTGTATAGTGCCTGTGATTAAACACAAACCCAAGATGGTCTAAGTACACTAACTTACCTAACAAACCTGCAACACAAGTCATTTCAGTATCGCAAAACATGTGCTTGTATTCGGGATTATAAATATATCCAAAACGATTGTAAAAATCTTTATGAACAATAGGCAAAGTCACTATCCATGAAGGCGTTCCATCGTTTACCTTGGCAACATAATCCGTTTTATCAAAAAGATTCGCTGATAACAATTTGTCCCACTCAAAAGGGCACTCGAAATCGTCCGAAACAATAATAAATACTTCACCCCTACCAAAATATGCAACATTGTTGATTGCTTCAATAGCACTCTTATTTTGATTAACATGAACCTTTATTTTCCAGCCATCAATTTTGTATAACCAGTCATGGTACAAATTGTATTTAGGGTCATCATCATCTAATGAAATCAAATACTCGTAATCTGCATCTTTGCTGGCTCTTTGAGTCCATTTCAAAATGGTATCCATAGCCATGCTCGGACGATTCCTGCTGGGATGAATTATAGTGAATTTCATTTGTAGAAATAAACTGGTGTCGAATTAGGAACTCCAATATACTTGGGCTGATAATTGATACTTTCAAAATACTCTTCACATGCTAATCTCGCACCATCCAAAGCCCAATCATCAATGATTACGATGCCACCTTCCACTACCTTATCAAACAAATACTCTAAGGCAATTTTGGTGGGGTAATAAATGTCCATATCCAATCGCAACACGGCAATTTTACCAATTTTGTGAACATATTCTGGTAAGGTATGTTGAACCCATCCTTCAACCAACTCTACATTGTTGTATAATCCCCAATTTGTCAAATTATCGATTACATTTTGTTTTGGATGAACCGTAATTCCACTTGAAACAAGAAGTTCTTCGTCTGGAACATTTACATCATGGGTAATATCACCAATCCCAGGCTGGCTGGTATCTTTTTTACCAGCAAGTTGGATTCCTTGAAAACTATCAAAACCCCAACCTTTTTTGTTCAACCCAGCCTCTCGGCATCCAAGAAGCATAGTTGCGAAATTTCCACCTGCGGCGACTCCAAGTTCAACCACATCGCCTTTAATAGAGTTGTTTCTCAAGTAATCACCAACCTCATAAGATTGTCTTTGCGTTTCAGCAGTAGAGTAAACATACTGGCTGATTTGTGAATATGTAGCAGTCATTATTTTAATTTACATTTTTAAAGAACCAAATAACCAATCAACATCCCCACCGAACCTACAAACCACCACTTTGTAAAAAATGGAGTTTTCTTTTCTATGGTTACATTTTTAATATTCGTTGTTTTGGTATTTGGATTGTTAGATTTGATTTCAACTACGGGAACAGGCTTCTTAAGAAAGCCCTGCTTCTTGTCAAATATGGAAACTTTGAACTCGTTTTTAGTTTCCAAAGTATCTAATATAAACCCATCTTTTGTGAATTTACCAGCCAACAAGTTAAATGAATCTTGGTATCTAATTGGTGCTGGTGTTTTTACCCAGTACCGCATATCTAAAGTGTCAAAAACCACTTCAACCGTGTCATGAAAAGTGATTAATTTTTCTTTGATAATAGTTGTTGTTTCAATCTTGGTTTGGCTTTTCACATTCTTCATGTATTTCTCTTTTTCCAGCAACCCAGATTTTATTGCGTCTTCTAAATTCATGATGTTTTGCCTTTGCGTAGCCATATATTTTCCATCCATAGTAACTTCATGAGTTATTTCAGTATTTATGGTTCTAAGCGATTCGATGGTGTTGTTTTTAAGCCACAACAAACAAAACAAAACACCGATTACAATCAGCAAGAAATAAAACTTATACTTTTCCAAATTCTTTTTGTACATGGTAACTGGGATTCAAATTTATCATAAAATATTCGGGTAACATCTTGCTTAATGCAGTTACAATATAAGATGCCTCTTCTAAAGTGAATTTTTGGGCTTCCATAACATCAAGGTTTGCTTGATAAAGAACTGAATTAACATCAACGTAACTAATGAACTCCATGGGTTCTCGTAATTGTAAAATCGTTTTTTTTCGATAAACACTTATAATATATATTTTGGGGTTTCTCATGACAGGATTCAAAGGCTTTTCCAGATAAGACAAATCGCGATTAGCACATAGTATACAATTATGCATTTTTTTAAAATTATGTTATAGAAATTATTTTCGGCTTGTTGGTTCGGATAATCTAAACCTTCTTCATTATAACTTTTTAGAAAAATCGCATAAGCAAACATCAGCATGGGTAAAGCACCCAATATTACCAAGGCTTGAAACACGTTTTTCAATAATTTTTTCATCAAACAAATACTTTATTGAAGGGGTTTTGAAACTTTTCCTCCATTGGCAAGCCACCCCATTTTTCAAAATATCGATTTTTGTTGTTTTCAAAGTTTGCGTTCAGGGCTGGTTCTTTACGAATTGACTGGCTCTGTTTGTACTCGTCTGGATTAAAAAATTCAGACCTATGAACGCTTAATCCCAATAATTTCATTCGGTATTCGTAATCATTGTCTTCAAAATATGCATTGATGAATTTATCATCAAACAACCCAACTTTTGCGTAAGTATCGTAAGGCAAAACGAAGCAACACCATTGACCCAATCCTACATAGAAATCTGCTGGATTTTGTTCGATATAGTGTTCTATGTCATCTGCTTCTTTGTTCCAGAAAATGTCATCATTCAAAATAGCGATATGGGTGTAACCAAATCCAAAAATTGTACGGCACAACAAATTCCAACTCCCAGCAACGCCCAAATTATTGGGCATTTTTACAATTCTTTGCTTAGAACCAACTGGGGCTAATTTTTGATTACCATTATCAATGATATAGGTATGTCTTCCATACCAGTTAGCACTGTATTTCTCTAAACTCGGTTGTAAGAGTTCCGCTTGGTTAATTGTGGGTATTCCTAATGCAATAGTAGCCATGGTTATTATTTTCAAAAATAATACAATGTTGCTAATTTACAAAAAATACATAGCAAAAACCGCATAATAACAAATCAATGAAAAAGCAGTGGGGTATGATGTTGTATATGCTTTCGTGTACCATTTCTATTGGTGGAATATTTTGATATTTTTTCATGTACGGATACCAAATAAACAATAATACAATAACCATCAAAGGAAAGGCGATTATGTAATAAGCATAAGTGCAAAAAGTATGTATATATCTCATGGTATAAATCAATTATTAAAAACGAGTCTTGACCAGTATTCTTCCAAATTGCTTTCTTCGTACAACAATTCATCATTTTCATAAACGCGGATGCATTTGAAATCCCAAGTGATTACATTGTAAGCCCAACCTCTTTTACCATAAACTACATGTTTTAATGTATGAATCGTGTCATCCATAGCAATAATCTCTATCAACCTTTCCTTGGTATCCTCCGTATAGTTGTAAGTAAAAACTATTCTACCACCTCTATCGTAAGACTCTCCGTTTTCAGCAGTGCCCCAGTGTTTGAAAAGTCTGGTTGAGCAACCCCTGTATTTTTCACTCATATTGGAGATGCTTATTTCTGTGTTCCATTGAGTATCGCAAAAATCATTGCTTTGGTCTTCAGTATTCCTGATTAATAATTCATCCCAGCAATTTCTTTTTAACTCTCGGTAAAGAAATTCTTCAACATTTATAAATTTTGGTCTACCGAATTCCCTGACTAAGTAATCATAATAATCTCTTTGTTTTTCTATGTTTGTCACAGACCTTAAGAACAAATCTATTTCACAAAATTGATAGTGAAATGAAACATCTTCTTGTTCTAATTCGGGTGTGAAGTTGTAATAATAAAGACCTTTTTTGCCCTCTGTTAAAACGCGATTGGGAACTCCAGAAATCCACTCTCGACTTTTATAACCAAATAAGTCATCGGCTTCCATTCTCTGAAAATGAGTGTATCCTAACGCTTGTGCCATCTTAAGAGCATTAAACAGATTGACCATAACTGACAACCCATGTTTTTGCAGACCAGAAGTATGTTCATTCACCTTAAAAACATCCATAATTTTCCAAAGGTTGATGTCTTTTACTTCTTCAAATATGTTCTGAAACAATCGATTATTCGAATCATAGATGTAGTACTTGCAATGCTTTAAAACCTCTTGCCCAACGATGGTGTTGCTTATGAGCATCACTTCATGACCATCTTCATTCAACATTTTTACAAACGCTTCCAGTTTTAATCTGACGTTCTCTGAGTAAACGTAGGAATCTACAATAGTTATGGTTTTCATTTTTATGCTTTTATAGTTCTCTTGAATTTCATTTTTCACGATAAGGTCTAAATCCTTTTTTTCCTTTTCACTCAAAGGGCTGAACAATCCTACACCGCTTTGTCTGTATACTCCCCATGGTTCATCGATGTTTTTTATCAATCCTGTCTTTGCAACTTCATAATTTAAAGCCCAATCCAAAGTTGGCAAGTTGTACATCCATGGTTTCACAAGATTTGCAGAGTTTCTAAAAACTCTACCCCACTGAACTTTGTTAACTTCCAACATTTGATGCACATCAATTGTATCGTCTAACGGTCCGAAAAACTCCCAAGGTTTATCTGGTGTCCATTCTCCGTTTTCCATTTTGCAATAGTATCCAAACGAAACCATTGAGTAGTTCGAATTTTCTTCCAAAAAATCAAATGCTTTTTGGAGTTTGTCTTGAAACACATAATAATCGTCACCATCCATATACGCGATATATTTTCCTTTGGCATTATTCAAAAGGAACTGAATGTTCTTCATGAAACCC
>SXGQ01420491.1_pt1 | contig 21554 bp, 18 predicted proteins | sample 3178371 | NCBI WGS metagenome assembly SXGQ01 (sample SAMN11356859, study PRJNA531348) | freshwater metagenome | isolation source: freshwater sample F1-20 | place: China: Fuxian Lake, Yuxi | collected 2017-12-25 | reverse complement strand
CGCCGGCGTCGCCGCGGCGCTGGCCTGTGCGCGTGGCGGCGCCCGTACGGTCCTGTACGAGCGCGCCGACACGATCGGCGGGCAGTGGCGGATCGCCGGCCGGGCGCCCGCGCATGCGGAGGCATGGCGGCGCTGGTGGGCGGACGCGGATCGTGATCTCGACCAGGCGGGGGTCGAGCTGCGGCTCGGGGTGGAGGCCACGCTGCGCGACCTGCGCCGTGCCGAGCGAGTCGTGCTTGCGACGGGCGCTCGCCCGTACGTGCCGAAGCTGCCGTGGCCGAAGGGCCAGGCCGTGATCACCGCATGGGAGGCGCTCGAGTGCCCCGAGCGCGTCAAGGGGCCGGTGCTGGTCCTCGATTGGGGCGGCGGATGGACGGGCTGTGACGTCGCGGAGGCACTCGCGCAGCGCAACATCGCGGTCACGCTCGCCAGCGCCGGGCCGATGGTCGGGGAGGCGGTGCACCAGTATCAGCGCAACCGCTACCTCGGCCGCCTCGACGACCTCGGCGTCGACCTCCGCGTCGGAATCGAGGTTGCGGAGGCATCGGGCTGTGTGGTGCTGCGCCACGTCTTCAGCGGCCGTACCGAGCCCTTCGGGAAGTGGGGCACCGTCGTCCTCGAGCAGGGCCGCGCCCCCGCGGATGACCTCTGGCTCGCGCTCGAGGGCGACCCGCGCGTCGTCCGCGTCGGCGACGCACTCGGCCCACGGGGGCTCGAGGAGGCCGTCTCCGAGGGCCACGCGGTCGTCTGAGCGCGTACTCGGCGTGGACACCCGTGGTCCCATCGCCGATCATTCACAGGTGGCCAGTCACGTGCGCCTCTTCACGACCTGCCTTGGAGATGTCGTCGCGCGGCGTACGGCCGACGATGCCGAGCACCTGCTGCGTGCGCTCGGCCACGACGTCGCGCGTGTCCGCGGCGCGACCTGCTGCGGTCAGCCCGCCTTCAACTCGGGCTTCGACGGACCGGCGCGCGCGGTCGCCACGGCGACGCTGCGCGCCCTCGACGACGGCTCGGACGACCCGATCGTGGTCCCGTCCGGCTCCTGCACCAGCATGCTGCGTCTGCACTGGCGCGAGCTCTTCCACCGCCGGGCCGAGTCCGACGGAGCCGCCCGCGTCGCCCGCCGCGTGCGCGAGCTGTCCGCCTTCCTCGCGGATGATCCCGCCGCGCTGCGCGCGCTCGGGCCGCGGCTCGAGGCGCGCGTCGGCTACCACGACTCGTGCCACATGCTGCGCGAACTGCGCCTGCGCGATGAGCCCCGCACGGTCCTGGAGCAGATCGACGGCCTCCAGCTCGTGCCGCTCGCGAGCGGCGATCGCTGCTGCGGCTTCGGCGGCACCTTCAGCGGCCGCTACCCGGACGTGTCGACGGCGATGGCGGACAGCAAGATCGAGGACATCGATCAGGCCGGCATCGACCTCCTCGTCTCGGCGGATCCCGGCTGCCTGATGCAGCTCGAGGGGCGGATGTCGCGCACGGGCTCACCCGTGCGGGTGCGCCACGTCGCGAGCATCCTGCGAGAGGCGTTGCCATGAGCGCGACGACACCACGCGAGGGCGAGGAGATCGACGGACGCCCGCTGCCCCCGGGGTGGGCCGCACCGGCGCACCAGCCCGGTGCCGACAGCCTCGCCGACTCCACGTTCGCGGAGCGCGCCCGCGAGAACCTCGCCCGCCCCTTCCAACGCACCGCGATCGCGAACGCGACCGACCACACGGTGGCGGCGCTCCACGAGCGGTTCGCCGGGACGGCCCACGATGATCTGCGCGAGCAGGCGCGGCGGATCCGGGCCCACGCCATCGCGAACCTCCCCCGCTACCTCGAGCGGTGGGTCGATCGTGCCGAGGCGCGCGGCACCCATGTCCACTTCGCCGCCGACGAGGCCGAGGCACGGAGGATCATCGCCGGCATCTGTAGCGAGGCCGGCGTTGGGCGGGTCGTCAAGTCCAAGTCCATGGCCTCCGAGGAGGTGTCGCTCAACAGCGCCCTCGAGGGCGTGGGGGTCGACGTCGTCGAGACGGACCTGGGCGAGTTCGTCGTGCAGGCGATGGGGGACCGGCCGAGCCACGTGATCGCGCCGATTCTGCACCGCACCCAGTCCGAGGTGCGCGAGCTGTTCAGCGCGATGGCGGGCGAGGAACTCCCCGACGATCCCGAGGCGCTGACGGGCTTCGCCCGTGCGGGGCTGCGCCACGCCTTCCTCACCGCGGATGCCGGGATCTCCGGTGGCAACTTCCTGATCGCCGAGACCGGTGAGGTCGTGATGGTCACGAACGAGGGCAACGGCCGTCTGACCACGTCGCTGCCGCGCATCCACATCGCGCTGGTCGGGATCGAGAAGATGCTGCCGCGGCGCACCGATCTCGCCGTCCTGCTGCCGCTGCTCACGGGGCACGGCACCGGACAGCAGATCACCACCTACGTCTCCGTCCTGGCTGGGCCGCGCGGGGAGGGAGAGCCCGACGGGCCGCAGCAGATGCACGTGGTGCTGCTCGACGGCGGCCGCTCGGCGCTCCTCGGCGGCGAGTTCGAGGAGGCCCTGCACTGCATCCGCTGCGGGGCCTGTCAGAACGTCTGCCCCGTCTACCGGCAGGTCGGAGGGCACGCCTACGGCTGGGTCTACGGCGGCCCGATCGGCGCCGTCCTGACGCCACTCTTCCGCGGACAGGCCGACGGCGGCGAGCTCTCGCACGCGACCACCCTGTGCGGGGCATGCGACGACATCTGCCCCGTCAAGATCCCGCTGCACGACCTCCTGCACGGGCTGCGCCGTCGCCGCGTCGCCGAGGACGTCGCCCCGCTCGGCGAGCGCCTGGCCTTCCGGGTCTGGGGTATCGCCTGGAGCCACCCGCTCGCCTACCGCGCGACGACGGGCATTGCCCGGGCGGGGCTCGCCGTGCTGGCCGAGGACGGCGTGGTGTCGCGTCGCGTGCTGGGCCTCGGACGCTGGACGGCGACGCGCGACCTCGTCCTCGGGCGGCGTCGATGACGGATCGAGCCTCGTTCATGGCGGCGGTCGCGTCCACACCGCGCAGCGAAGACCCGGGCCTGCCCGATCGCACCACGGTCCCGGACGCGCCGACCGAGTTGCGGGCCGGCGACTCCCCGCTCGACCGCTTCCAAGCCGAGGCCGAGGCCGTGTCCACGATCGTGGAGCGAGTCGAGCCCGAGCGGGCCGCGCAGGCCGCGGCCGACGCGCTCGTGGCCGCCGAGACGCGCACCGTCGCTCTCGCCGCCGACCTCGGGGACCTGCTCGAGCCCGTGCGCGAGGCCTGTGCTGCCGCGGGCCTTCAGGTCGATGACTACGCCGATGTGGCGCCGGAGCGCGCGCGGGCCGGCTCCCTCGACGCGACCGTGACCGGCTGCCTGGTCGCCATCGCGGCGACCGGGTCGATCGTGACCACGGGCTCCGCCGGGCGCGCCGCCGCCCTGATCGCCCCGACGCACGTCTGCGTGGTGCGCACGGAGCAGGTCCTCGACGGCCTGCACGCGCTGGTGGACGGCGACATCCTGGACGCCGCGGGCAGCATGTTCGCGCTCCAGTCAGGGCCGAGTCGCAGCGCCGACATCGAGAAGACGCTGATCCTCGGCGTGCACGGGCCTGGCCGCGTGCACGTGCTGCTCGTCGTCTAGCGGACGATGATCACCGGCGTGCCCGGCGTCACCAAACCCGCGATACGGGTGATGCCGGGGTCCGGCACGCGGATGCAGCCGTGCGAGGGGTTGGTGCCCGCCTCGGCCCACAGCTCGCCGCGGGCCCCGTGGATGGCCACGCGCCCGGGGCCGCCCGCGTACTCGAACAGCACGTTGGAGTGCGCGGTCAGGTGCAGCGCCCACGGCCCGAGCGGGCTGAACGAGGGCTCGCGCACCTCCTGATACACGGCGAAGCGCCCCTGTGGGGTCGGCGTGTCGGGTTTGCCGAGCGCCACGCCGACCCGGCGCACCTTGCGGCCGTTGCGGTACACCGTCAGGGTGTGGCGCCGCAGCGAGATGACGACCAAGATGGGGTTGCGCCGGACGATCGTCGCCGACTCCGGGATCCAGCCGGTGGAGCCGTTCGGGCGGTAGGGGAGCAGTACCTTCAGCCACGGGTCGCCTTCTGCGTCCGCCCGGCGCTCGAGGATCATCAACTCGACGGGGTTGCCGGTGCCCGGCACCCACGGCTTGATGCCGCGCTTGAGCAGGCCGGTGCCGGGCAGGGAGCGCGACGTCACGGGGGCCACCAGCCGCGCCGTCCAGGAGACCGCGTTCGTGGGGCGGTAGCTCGGCACGAGCAGGGGCAGGTCGGCCAGCGTCGGCTCGGGTGGCGGCGCGACCTCCTCGATCTGCCGCGGCGTCGACGCCGACGCGATGGCCGCCGGCACGCCGGTCGTCAGCAGCGCCAGGACGACGACCGGGATCATCCGCTTCCGCACACCCGGATTGTTACCCAAATCGGGCGTGCTGTCCGGTGGACTGCGGCCGCGCACCCTGTCACGATCCCCGGCATGGCGGATCTGCATCGCTCCCTCTGGCTCGAGCAGGCGCACACGGGCTCGACGCCCGCCCCGGAGCTGCGCGGCGGCGATCGGGCCGACGTGGCCATCGTCGGCGGCGGCTACCTCGGCCTGTGGACGGCGATCCTGCTCAAGGAGCGGGATCCCGCGATCGACGTGGCGATCGTCGAGCGCGACGTCTGCGGCGGCGGCGCCTCGGGGCGCAACGGCGGCTTCGTGCTCAGCTGGTGGCCCAAGATCGGCACGCTGGTCAAGCTCGCCGGCGAGGCGGAGGCGGTCGACCTCGCGCGCGCATCCGAGGCGGCGATCGGCGAGATCGAGGAGTTCTGCACGCGGCACCGGATCGACGCGCATTTCCGGCGCGGGGGCTACCTGTGGACCGCCGCCACCGACGTCCAGCGCGGCTCGTGGCGACCGGCCGTCGAGCTCTGCGCCGCGCTCGGAGTGACGCCGTTCCAGGAGCTCCCCCCGCAGGAGGTGGCCCGCCGCGCCGGGTCGCCCGTGCACCTCGAGGGCGTGCTGGAGCCGTCCGGCGCCACCGTGCATCCCGGCTACCTCGTGCGCGGCCTCGCGCGCGTCGCCCGCTCGCAGGGCGTCCGCATCTACGAGCACAGCCCGATGGTCGAGCTCGACCGCCGCCGGCCCGCGGTCGTGCGCACCCCCGGGGGCGCGCTCACGGCCGACCGCGTGGTCCTCGCCGTCAACGCCCACAGCGCCGGCATCCGCGAGCTGCACCGGCGCATCGTCGCCATCTCCAGCGACATGGTCGCGACCGCGCCCATCCCGGACCGGCTGGAGGAGATCGGCTGGACCGGCGGGGAGTGCATCTCGGACTCGCAGCTGCAGGTCCACTACTACCGCACGACCGAGGACGGCCGCATCGCCTTCGGCAAGGGCGGCTGGGGCATCGCCCTGGGCGGACGGATGGGCGCGAGCTTCGACCGCGACCCGCGGCGCGCGGCGGACGTCACGCGCGGCTTCCGCCGTCTCTACCCGAACCTCGCCGACGTGCCGCTGGCCCACGACTGGTCGGGTCCGATCGACCGCTCGCCGACGGGCATCCCGCTGTTCGGCAACCTCGGCGGCCGCGAGCACATCCTCTACGGCGCGGGCTTCTCGGGCAACGGCGTCGGCCCGGCCCGGCTCGGCGGCCGCATCCTCGCCGACCTCGTCGTCGGCGACCGCTCGGGCCTCGGCGGCTGCGCGCTCGTCAACGGCCATCCGGGCTCGTTCCCACCCGACCCGGTGCGCTGGATCGGCGCTCACGCCGTGCGCACGGGCGTCGCCGCCAAGGAGGCGCGGGAGGCCGAGGGCCGCAAGCCGGGGCGCATCGCGGACGCGCTCGCGCGGCTCGCACCCGCCGGCATGATCCCGAAGAAGACGAAGACCGGCGGCTAGTCGCCCGCGGCCGCGGCCTGGGCGTCCCGATCGGCGGCCGCACCGGTGGCGAGCGCGATCTCCACGCGGTTGTCGTGGAAGGTGGGAGAGCCGCCCATGTCGGCGTCGCGGACAGCGGTCGTGGCGTTGACGTTGGCGCCGCGCACGCCGTCGGTCGGGTGCACCTTGTAGGCCCATGCGATCCCGGGGCGCGCCAGGGGGTGGATGGCCGCGGGCGCGGTGAAGGCGCCGCGGTCGTTGGCCACCTCGACCTTGTCGCCGTCGGCGATGCCGCGGGCGGCCGCGTCCTCGGCGCTCAGGTAGACGCAGGGGGCGCCGGCCTTCGCGCGATGCGCGGCGAGGTCGTTGAAGGTCGAGTTGAGGAAGAAGCGGGTCGCCGGGGTGATCAGGACGAGCGGGAAGCGGCCCGCGAGCTCCGGATCGGCGGCCTCGGCGGGGGCTAGGTAGTCGGGCACGGGATCGAGGCCCTGCTCGGCGAGCTCCGGGCAGACGATGCGCAGCTTCCCCGACGGCGTCGCGAAGCCGCCCGTGGCGTGCGGCGCGGTTCCGCGGATGTCGTCGACGCGCGCGTAGCCCGTCTCCGCGAGCGACTCGCGCGTGATGCCCCGGTCGCGGGCCGCATCCGTGTCGATGAACTGGCGGGCCAGATCCTCGTCCGTGTCGAACAGGCGCGGGTGGTCGAGGCCAAGGGCCCGCGCCAGCCGCCGGAAGATCTCCGTATTGGGGAGGCAGCCGTCGGGGGGCTCGATGGCGGGCAGGTTGAGCGACAGGTAGTGGTGCCCGTACGAGGAGTGGATGTCGAGGTGCTCCGGCTGCATGGTCGCCGGCAGGATGACGTCGGCTACCAGCGCCGTGTCGGTCATTCGCTGCTCGAGCACGGTCAGGTGCAGGTCGTCACGCAGGAGGCCCTGGCGGGCGCGCAGCTGATCGGGCACGGTGGCGGCGGGGTTGGTGTCCCAGACGACGAGCGACCGGATCGGCGGGGCGAGATCGGGATCGGTAAGGGCCTCGGCGAGGCGCGACATGTTGATGATGCGCCCAGCCGGCATCGGCAGGTCGGCGGGCTCCTCGAGGTCGCGGGTCAGGTGGTCGTAGCGACCCGCGGTCATGCACATCCCGCCGCCGCCGACGTGGCGGTAGTCACCCGCGATCGCGCTGAGGGCGAGGATCGTGCGGATCGCCGTGCCCGCCCCGCCGTGCCGCTGCAGCCCGAGGCCGATCCGGATCGATGTCGGGCGCGTCTCGGCGATGCGGGTACCGAGCGCCGCGACCGTCGCCGTGTCGATGCCGCAGATGTCGGCGGCCCGCTCTGCGGTCCACCCTCCGAGCCGGTCGCGCAGCTCGGGCCAGCCCTCGGCGTACTCCGTCAGCCACTCCTCGTCGGCGGCGCCGCGGTCGAGCACGACCCGCATCAGGCCCATCGCCAGCGCGCCGTCGGTGCCCGGCAGGATCTGGAGGTGCTCGTCGCAGCGCTGGGCGGTGTCGGTCGGCAGCGGGTCGATGCAGACCAGATGGGCGCCGCGCTGCTGCGCTGCGTGCACGAAGTGCCACTGGTGCATGTTCGACGTGAGGAGGTTCGCGCCCCAGATGAGCACGAGGTCCGCATGCTCGATGTCCTCGGGGTCGGGGCCGAGCGGACGCCCCGTCGTCGCGGCCATCGCGGCCGAGGCGGCGGCGGTGCAGATCGTGCCCAGCATGCGGGTCGTTCCGAGGTGGTTGAACAGTCGCTGGCCGAGCGACCACCCCTGCACCTGCCCCAGCGTGCCGGCGTAGTAGTAGGGCATCACGGCTTCGGGTCCGTCGCGATCGATCGCGCTCCGGATCCCGTCTGCCGTGAGGCCGATCGCCTCGTCCCAGTCGATCGCCTGGAAGTCGCCGCTGCCCTTCGCGCCGACCCGCCTCAGTGGCGTCGTCAGGCGGTCGGGGGAGTAGACGGCATCGAGGTAGCGGTTGACCTTGCCGCAGAGGGCACCGCGCGTGAACGGGTGGTCCTTGCGGGCCCGCAGCCGCAGGGCGCGGCCGTCCTCGACCTCGACCTGCCAGGCGCAGGTGTCAGGGCAGTCGAGCGGGCAGGCGCCGTGGACGAGATCGCTCATGGGCCGAGTGTACGCGGATCGTCCGTGTCCCGGAAGGCGGAGGCCGCGGCCACCACCCAGCGGAAGAGGCCCTGCTGCTCGGGTTCGGGCATCTTCTCGGGGTGCCACTGCACACCCAGCATCGGCCAGGCGTCCGGGCTCTCCAGGGCCTCGATGACCTCCCCGACCCGGGCCGTCACCACGAGATCGCCCGCGTCGACGACGGCCTGATGATGGATCGAGTTGACGGGGAAGCGCGTCGCGCCGATCGCCCGGGCGACCTCCGAGTCGGCCGCCACCTCGACCTCGTGGCGGCTGCCCATCAGGGCTTCCGGTGTGCTCTCGATCAGCGGGTGGCCGTGCTCGGGCGCGAGGTCCTGCACCATCCGGCCGCCCGCCGTGATCGCGAGGGTCTGCATCCCGCGGCAGATGCCGAGCGTCGGCAGGCCGCGTTCCCGGGCGCCGCGGGCGAGCGCGAGCTCCCAGCGATCGGCACCCGCGTTGGCGTCCTCGAGCTCGACCTCGGCGGCCGCGCCGTAGTGCTCGGGGTGGAGGTCGCCGCCGCCGGTCAGGACCATCCCGTCGAGGAGATCGAGGACCCGCTCGGGGTCGTCGTTGTGGGGGATGATCAGCGGCAGTCCGCCGGCGCGCGCGACGCCGTCCGCGTAGGCCGGGTCGAGCGTGTACAGGTCGGTGCGCTCGCCGAGGTAGGTGGGCAGGTCGCGGCGGAAGCCGGTCAGGCCGATGACGGGCGGGCGCATCCGGCCGCCGCTAGCCCAGGGGCCAGGGCAGGTCGGGCATGTGGCGGCGCCAAGCGGCCTCGAGCGACCCGTCGGCGATCGCGGCGCCGAGGGCGTCGTCGATCGCCGTCCGCAGCGCGTCCTCGCCCTTGCGCACGGCGATCCCCCACTGGTTGCGGGTCTCGACCGTGAAGGCGAGGCGCAGCTCGGGGTCGGCGTCGAGGTGCACCATCACGACGTCGTCGTCGACGAAGCCGTCGATCTCGCCGGAGCGCGTGGCCGCGATCATGTCCGCGTAGACGTCGTCCGTCGCGCCGTCGAAGGGCACGGGGATGACGCCCGGGAAGGTCTCCGTGAGGGCCATGTTGGTGCTCTCGGCGATGGCGCCGATGCGCAGGCCGGCGCACTGATCGGGCGACGACGCCGGGCACTCGATGCGGGTCACCAGCGACTCGTTGAAGACCGCGTACGGCCGGGTGAAGTCGGCGAGGGTGCGGCGGTGGTCGGTGATGCCCTGCCCGCACCAGATGCCGTCGACGCTGCCGGCGTGGAGCGCGGGGTAGAAGGCGCTCCACTCGAGCGGCACCCAGGCGAGCTCGAGGCCCATCCGCTCGGCGACGAGGGCCGCGGCGTCCGGCTCGTAGCCGGGCCGCGTTCCGTCCTCCCGGATCAGGCCCATCAGGGGCATCGCGTCGAGGTCGCCGCAGCCCAGGGTCAGGCGGCCTTCGGCGACGAGGCTCAGGTCGCCGCTCACGGGATCCAGCTCCGGTACATCTCGAACTCCCAATCGGTCAGGGCGCCGCAGAAGCGGGCCCACTCGTCGCGCTTGAAGTCACGGTACAGGGCGTGCAGCTCATCGCCCAGCGCCGCCTGCGCGAACGGCGAGGCGGCGAACGTCTCGACGGCGTCGCCGAGGATCAGGGGCAGCGGGGTGAAGCGCTCGGGTCCGGGCTCGCCCTCGGCGGGCGCGGGTCCCGGATCGATGCGGCGCTCGAGGCCATCGGCCATCGCCGCGACGATCAGCGCGTGCGACAGGTACGGGTTGACGATCGAGTCCGGCAGCTTGAGCTCGAGCCGTCCCGAGGCGCTGACGCGCACCGAGCGGCTGCGGTCGTCGAGGCCCCAGTCGACGCGCGACGGGGCGAACTGGCCGGCGTCCCAGTAACGCTTGTAGGAGTTGACGGTGCTCGCGTACACGGCCATCGACGCGGCGGCGTGCTCGAGCAGCCCGCCGAGCGCGTGCTGCGCGGTCTCGGTGATGTGCAGCTCGCGGCGGCCGGGCTCGGTGAAGGCGTTCGCGCCGTCCCGCCAGAGCGACAGGTTGTGGTGGCAGCCGTTGCCCATGATGCCGAGGGTCGGCTTGGGCATGAACGTGACCTCGATGCCGAGCTCGCGGGCGACCTGCACGCAGATCTGGCGGTACGTGATCAGCCGGTCCGCGGTGCGGTCGGCCCGGTCGAACATGAAGTTGAGCTCGATCTGGCCGGCGTCCTCGTAGTCGCCCTCGATCATGTCGAGGTCCATCGCCTGGGCGTAGCGGATCACGCGCTGGTAGATCTCGCGCACCTGCTCGAGCGTGCCGGCGTGGTAGGCGGTGCTGACGCCAGGACGCGCCACGGGGTCGTAGGCCTCGCCCCGCCAGGTGATCTCCGGCTCGCAGCCGGAGCGCAGCTCGTAGCCCGTGCGTGCCTCGAAATCCTCGAGCTGGCGCCGCAGGTTGCCGCGGCAGTCGGCGCCGAAGGGCGCACCCGGGTCCGTGTGCGCGTCGTCGCGGCGGTAGAGCCGGCACAGGAAGCGCCCGACGCTCGGCTCCCACGGGAGCACCTGGAAGGTGTCGGGGTCGGGCATCACGACGAACTCGGCGGCCTCGATACCGCCACCGAAGAGCTCGCCGTGGCGATCGGCGGCGACGTCCGCGACGGCCGAGCCGTGGAACTGGACGCCCGTGTCGAGGCTGCGGCGGACATGGGCGGCGGGCACCACCTTGGCCAGCACGCGGCCGTTGATCGAGACGAACTGGTAGTAGATGAATTCGACGTTCGCGTGCTTCACGCGGGCGGCGATGTCGTCCGCGACCGCTGCGTTGGCTTCGCGGTGGCGGGTCAGGGCGTCGGTCAACGGTGCTCCCCTGTGTCCCAGGCGATCATCTGGCGCACCGGGCCGGTGTTGCCGGAGTCGGGCAGCCAGGTCGGCTCCTCGACGTAGCGGATGCCGGGCAGGCGCCGGGCGAGCAGCGCGAGGGCCTCGGTCATATCGCCGCGGGCGATGAAGTGCCCGAGGCAGTAGTGCCGGCCGCCGCCGAACCCGAAGTGCTTCGGGCGGTCGTCCTGCGTGATGTCGAACGAGGGGTCCGCGAAGGTGCGCGTGTCGGTCCCGCTGGACTCGGTGAAGAGATGGATCGTCGTGCCCCTGGGGACGAAGATGCCCTCGATGTCGCAGTCCTCGGCGGCCTCGCGCGTCACCCAGGTCGTGGTCGGCCGGGTGCGCATGATCTCCTCGACCGCGTTGGCGGCGAGCTCGGGGCGCTGTCCCAGGAGCGCCCACTGGTCGGGATGGCACACGAACAGGTCGATGCCCAGGCCGAGCTGGTTGCGCGTCGTGTCGATCCCGCCCTGGAAGAGCAGGATCACCGTGTCCCGCAGTTCCTCGTCGGTCAGCCGGTCGCCGCCCTCGTTGGCGTCGACGAGCGACTGGAGGAAGTCGTCGTGCTTCGTCCGGCGGCGCTCTGCGATCAGCTCGTCCGCGTAGGCGCCCATCTGGGCGAGGCCCCATTCGACCTCGTCGAGGCGATCCCGCGCGGCGATCGAGAGCGCGAGGCTCATCTTCTCGGCGTAGAGGGCGAGTTCCTCCCAGTTGGCGTCGCTGACGCCGAGCAGGCGGCAGATCACACGGGTCGCGTACGGCTCCGAGAACTGGTGCATGAACTCGCAGCGTCCGTCGTCGATGAAGCCGTCGATCAGCTCGTCGGCCAGCTCCTGGAACTTGGACACGAGGCCGTCGACGTGGCGCGACGCGAAGGCGGGATTGACGAGCTTGCGCAGCCGCACGTGCTCGGCGCCCTCCTTGTTGAGCACGATGTTCGCCCACCAGCGGGCCCAGTCGCCGACGATCCCGTTGTGCTCGGACCAGCGCGCGCTGCCTTGGATCAGGCGCTTGTCGTTGACGAGGCTGTTGACCTCGGCGTAACGCAGGACGGCGAGGCCGTACGGCGTACGGGCATAGGGCCCGGCGTCGCGTGCGGCCCGAACGGGGTCGGAGCGCACGGAGAACGCGAGGTCGTTGACGTCGAAGAACGGCAAATCCGGGGCGTCGATGGGGGATTCGGTCGCGGCCACGCGAAGAACCCTACGCAGTAGGTTTCAAAATGCAACCTCTACGAAGAGAGGCGTCCGAGGTGCAGCCCGACGATCCAGTCGCGTGTCGCCTCGATGTGCTCGAGCATGGCCGCACGTGCGGTCTCCGGACGGCCCTGGAGCACCGCTGCGAGAATCGGGGCGTGGCCGCTCGTGGAGGAGCGCAGCGCATCCGTTGACCAGGTACCGGGCAGCGCGATGAGGATCTCGCCGAGCTCGGCCTGCAGTGCCGTCTCCGCCGCCACAAGTCGCGGGCTGCCGGTCGCCTCGGCGAGGGCGATGTGGAAGCCGCTATCCGCGAGCCGGTAGCCCGCGAAGCCGCCGAGCGTCGCCTGCTCGGTTGCCGTCGCGGCCCGCGCCAACGCGTCGAGGGCATCCCCGTCACCGCGTTCGGCGGCCAGATGCGCCGCCTCGCCGCTGATGGCGCGGCGCCAGTCGATCAGGTCGACGAGTTCCGCCTCCGTCGGCACGCGACCGTCGAGCCCGAGCGGGCGCGCGACGTCATCGGCGACGAAGGATCCCGCGCCGCGGCCGCGGCGGGTCTCCACGTAGCCCGCGTCGCGCAGGATGGCGAGCGCCTGCCGGAGCGTCATCGGGGCCACGTCGAGCAGCTCGGCGAGCTCGATCTCCGGCGGCAGCCGTTCGCCGGGGCGCAGGACGCCGCTGCCGATCGCCTCACCGAGGCGCCGCACAATGCGCTCGACCGCACCCTCGAGCTGCAGGGGCTGGAAGACGCTGTCGCGGGCGGTTTGCTGGGCGATCTTCATGAACTCCACGGGCTAGAGTACAGAACGGCTCCGAGCGGCGCCGGGCTCGCGTACCCTCTGTCTGTGGAGCACCGCTGCGCCCTCGTCGGCCTTGCCGGCCGACCGAACGTCGGCAAGAGCACGCTCGTCAACGCGATTGTTGGGGAGCACGTCACGATCACCTCGAGCCGCCCACAGACGACACGGCGGCGAGTCGCCGGCATCGCGCACGGCGAGGACTGGCAGCTCGTGCTCTGCGACCTCCCCGGCGTGCAGGTGCCGCGCGACGGGTTGACGGAGCGGATGGCCGGCAGCGTCGTGGAGACCCTGGCCGACGTCGACGTCGTGCTGCTCGTGCTGGACGCCTCGCAGGCGATTGGGGGCGGCGACCGGGCGAGCGCCGAGATCGCCTTCGCCAGCGGCGTCCCCGTCGTCATCGCGCTCAACAAGGTCGACCGGCTGCCGCCGGAGCGGATCGCGGAGGCGGTGACCGCGGCCTCCGAGCTCGGCGACTTCGCCGAGCTGCACCCGGTCTCCGCGAAGACGGGTGACGGCGTGGCGGCCCTGCTGCGCGACCTCATCGGGCTCGCGCCGGAGGGGCCCGCGCTGTTCCCGCCGGAGGCGCGCTCCTCCGACCCGGTCCGCCTGCAGATCGCGGAGCTGATCCGCGAACAGGCGCTGCGTCGCTTGCGCGACGAGGTTCCGCATGCGCTGACCGTCGTGATCGAGGAGTTCGACCCGCCGACCAAGCGGCGGGCCGCGCGCATCGAGGCGGCGATCTACGTGGAGTCGAAGTCCCAGCAGGGCATCGTGATCGGCGCCGGTGGCTCGATGGTCAAGGCGATCGGCTCCTCCGCCCGGCCCGCGATCGAGCGCATCCTCGGGGCCAAGGCGATGCTCGACCTGCGTGTGCGCACCCAGAAGGGCTGGCGCGACGATCCCGCGCTGCTCGACCGGCTCGGGCCCTAGCCGGCTACGGCTGACCCGCGGTGCCCTCGAAGACGCCCGGTGTGTAGATGCACTGGGCGTTCCAGAGCAGCCAGCCGCCCGCACCCGTGGCCTCGGCCGCGGCGATCTGCTCCCGGACCTCCGCCAGGCCGTACTCGCGCTCGCCCATCGTGAAGTCCTGCAGCCAGGGTCGCAGCTCGGCGGTTCCGCCGTTCGTGCGCCGGCGCCAGTCGGCCATCGCGGCGGTGATCGTCGGGCCGGGGGCGTCATCCGGGTCGTCGATGTTGAACTGCCCGGAGCCGAAGTGAGACGGGTAGATCATCGGGTAGAAGGCGTCGAGGGTGTTGCGCAGCTTGCCCGGCTTCTGGCCGATGCCGAGGTCCTCAGAGGCGGCCAGGCCGAAGAAGGCGGCTGAGACGCGCACGCCGCGCGGCTTGAGCTCGCGGCTCGCGCGCTTCAGGAAGGCGGTGATCGCCTCGTCCTGGTTGCGGCCGGGATCATGGAAGCGGATCACGTCGAGCTCGCCGTCCGTCGGGTAGCGGACGTAGTCGAACATGATCTCGTCGAAGCCGAGCTCGGCCGCGTAGGCGGCGAGCTGCAGCGGGTACTCCCACGACTCCTCGTTGGACGGGTCGAGCCAGGTGATCCCGAGGTCGTTCTCCCACGGCTCGCCGTTCTTGCGCTTGAGCGCCAGCTTGGGGAAGGCGCGTGGCGCGTAGCCGTCCTGGAAGGTCACGATCCGCCCGATCACGTAGAGGCCGCGCTGGTGGGCTTCGCGCAGCGCCTTGACCGGGTCGTAGATGTTCATGTGCGCACCGGAGTCGCGAGCGGTCGGGATCGGGGTGGTGAAGGCCACCTCGCCGCGTTCGTCCTTGATGTCGATCTGGACCGCGTTCATCCCGACCTTGGGATCGGACAGCGTGATGATCGGCTCCCACAGGCTGGGCGTGGCGACGGCGTAGCTCGTGACGTGTACGCCGCGGATGTGTTCGGGCATCGGCACCCGACCGCCGGTGGCCGTCAGCGCCTCCGAGGTCAGCGTTGCGGCGGGCTCCGTCTCGACCGGAACGGGTGCGGGCTGGCTCCGGCTCCAGGTGAACGCGAAGGCCGCGACCGCCACGGGCAGGAGCAGCAGCGCGACGAGGACCACGCGCCGGCGGCGCTGCGTCGCCCGGGCCGCGGAGCGCTGCTTGGCGCGGCGCGAGTTGCGCAGCGCCTCCTGATGCGCGTCGAAGCGCTGCTGGTCCCGAAAGTCGCTCATCCCTGAACCGGCCAGTCTAGACGAAAGCGGGTGAACCGGCAGCGAGCCGGGACACGCTGCCGATACGCTCCGGGTGTGGGCCCGCGACCGCACGACATCGCCAAGAGCGTCGAGCTGATGCTGCTGCGGCCGCGCGCCACGGACGCGGACTGCGCCGCCCTCTGCGCGCAGGCCCGGGAGCTCCACGTGGCGGCGGTCTGCGTGCCGCCGACGCACGTCCCCGGGGCCGCCGAGGCCCTGCGGGGGGCGGACGTCAAGCTCGTCGCCCTGATCTCGCATCCGCTCGGCGCGGACCGTCCGCAGGTGAAGGCGCGCGCCTGCCGCCAGGCGCTCGAGGACGGCGCCCAGGAGGTCGAGGTGGTGGTCGACCTGTCCCGCTTCGCCTCCGGCGACCCCAACCACGTGCGCGATGAGCTGCGCCTGTGCGCCCGCGTCGCGCGCGAGGCCCGCCCGGAGGCGATCGTGCGGGCCGTCGTCGACACCGCCGCGTTCGACGACCGCACGCTGCGTCTCCTGGCCCGGGCGGTCGCCGCGGGCGGCGTCGACACGCTCGTGACCTCCACGGGGCTCGCGCCCGAGCCGCCTGACGCCCTCGACGTCGAGCTGATGCGGGAGGAGCTCGGCGCCGGCATCGCGCTCAAGGCGGTGCGCGCCGTGCGCGCTCCCGAGGAGGCCGCGGTGCTTCTCGCCGCGGGCGCCAACCGGATCGGCGTCGCGACGGCCGACCTTCTGGCCGGCACGCGCGGCTGATCAGCCTCCGAGCAGCTCGGTCAGGTCGCGCACGCCCGTCTTGCTGTCGACGGCGATGGCGTTCAGCTGCAGGGGCGCCGTGGCGCTCTGCGTCGTGCCCGCGCCGGCGGCGATGCCGAGCACGAAGCCGGCGGTGCGGGCCGCCTCCGCGGTCGTCGCGTCGGCCTCCCCCTTCGGGTAGCAGAGCCACTGCACCGGGTGGCCGAGGATCCGCTGGAGCTTCTCCTGTGAGACGCGCAGGCGCTCCGGCGCCTCGGCCGCGCCCTGCCCCGTCAGCGGCTCCTCCGCGGTGGTCTCGGAGGCGATGTCCCAGCCGCGCGCCTCGAGCTCGCGCAGCATGCCCCACGTCAGGCGGTCCGGGGAGGCCGCGCGTCGACGTGGCAGCTTGCCGGTCACGGAGCAGACGACGCCGATCATCTCGGCGTCCGCCATCCGCGGGGCCGCGACGGAGGCCGTGCCGCGGTAGCCGCCCATGAAGGCCAGGACGACGGGCTTGTCGGGCAGCGCACCACCCTCCATCAGGGCCCTGTAGACCTCGAGCAGCGACACCGCCTCGTAGCCCTCGCCCTTGAGCCACTCCAGCTGCAGCTGGAACTCCTGGGCCTCGACAGTCTTGGCGATCAGCGCGGGATCCTCCGAGCCGGTGACGACGGAGACCCGCTCGTAGAGGAGGATCGGGACGTCGACCGTGGTCGGGGGCAGGGGGTCGGGCAGCTCGAGCAGGACGACGTCGCGCGTCGGCGCCAGCGCCTGGGCGGGCTGGTCGGCCTCGCCGTCGGCGCGCGCCGTCTCGACCCGGTCGCGGCCGAGCCACCAGGAGCCGCCGATCACGATCGCGGTCAGGAGCGTCAGCACGAGCATCGCCGGCGTCGCGCGCATGGCCGGAGCGTAGACGCTCGTCGGCGCCGGTAGAGTGGCCGGGTGGCGCCCGCCGACGACGACCCGATCTGGACGACCCACGCGGTGCGCGTCCTGCACGACGACGTCGTGCGGATAGAGGAGCACGACATCGAGACGCCCGAGGGGCGGCGCTACTGCTTCCCGCTCGTGCGCTCGCCGGGGTTCGCGAAGGTGGTGCCGCTCCTGCCGAACGGCGACGTGGTGCTGGTCCGCCAGTACCGCTACGCGGTCGGCGACACCACGCTGGAGCTGCCGGCCGGGGCGATCGACGAGGGCGAGGACCCGCTCGAGACGGCCCGCCGCGAGCTGGCCGAGGAGGCGCTCCTCGCCTGCGACCGGCTCGAGCCGCTCGGGGAGTTCCGGACGAGCCCGGGGCGGATGGACGAGCGGGGCTTCATGTTCCTCGCCCGCGACTGCCGCCCGGACCCCGACGCCCGCCAGCACGAGCCGACCGAGCCGGTGCGGCTCGGCCTCGACGAGGCGATCGGCCTGATCGGCACGGAGATCCGCGCCGCGTCGTCCTCCCTGGCCCTGCTGCTCGCGCGACGTCGCCTCGACGGCGCGGATGGGTGACACTTCGGGCATGGCTCAGATCACGCCGACCGGACCGAACGCCGCCGGCGTCCGCTGGGACCTCGCCCCGATCTGCGCGGACGCCCCCGCCGCGCGCGGCCTGCTCGACGACGCGATCGCGCGCTCCGACGCCTTCGACGCGCGCCACCGCGGCCGGGTGGAGGAGCTCGACGCGGCGGGCCTCGCCGAGGCCCTCGCGGAGCTCGCGTCGATCTCGAACGCGCTCCACCGCGTCGGCTCCTACGTCTCCCTGCGCCGCTCGGTCGACGTCAACGACGACGAGGCGCGCGACCTGGAGACCGTGGTCGACCAGGGGATGGTGCGCGCCCAGAACGCCCTGCGCTTCTTCGACCTCGAGTGGATCGAGCTCGATGACGCCGTCGCCGAGCCGCTGATGGCGGCGCCCGAGGTGGCGGCCGACCGCCACCACCTGCGCTCCTCGCGGCGCTTCCGGCCGCACGTCCTCCCGGACGACCAGGAGCGCATGCTGGCCGAGCGCGACCCGCTCCTGTCGGCCTGGCAGAACCTGTTCGCCCAGACGGTGGCCAACATCCGCGCCCCGTTCGACGACGGCACGGGGGAGGCGGAGCGCACCGTCGACGAGCTGCTCTCGTACCTGCACACGCCGGTGCGCGAGGTCCGGATCAGCGCGCTCGAGGCCCTCTACGCGGCGCTCGAGCCCCACGTCGACGTGCTCAGCTCCTGCTACGACAGCATCGTCGCCGACCGGCTCGTGCAGGACCGCTTGCGCGGCTACGCGACGCCGCTCGACCCGCGCCACCTCTCGAACGAGCTCGAGCCCGCCTGGGTCGACGCGATGATGGAGGCGATCGAGGACCGCTACGGGATGGCGCAGCGCTGGTTCCGGCACAAGGCCGGCCTGATGGGCCTCGAGACGCTCCACCTCGCCGACCAGTACGCGCCGCTCGGCGCCGGCCGGGAGATGCCGTACGCCGAGGCCGTGACCATCGTCGAGGACTCGTTCGGGCGCTTCTCCGACGAGATCCTGTCCGTGTCACGCGCCGTCTTCGACGAGCGCCGAGTCGACGCCGAGCCCCGGCCCGGCAAGCGCGGCGGCGCCTTCTGCAGCTCCGTGGCGCAGGACGCGCAGCCCTTCATCCTGCTCAACCACACCGACACGCTGCGCGACCTGATGACCGTGGCCCACGAGCTGGGGCACGGCATGCACTTCGCGCTCGCGAGCCAAGCCCAGTCGGCGCTCTCCATGCACGCGCCGCTCGCGCTGTGCGAGGTGCCGAGCACCTTCGCCGAGCTGCTCGTCTTCGACCGCATGCTCAAGGAGGAGACCGATGCGGCCACGCGCACGGCGCTCGTGCGCCAGGAGCTCGAGTCGGGCTTCGCAACGGTCTTCCGCCAGACGATGATGGTCCGCTACGAGCAGGACGCCTACGGCGCCCGCGACGGCGGCCAGGCCCTGACCGCCGACCGCCTGAGCGCGTTCTGGATCGACCGCAACGCACGCTACTACGGCGACTCCGTCGAGCTGCCCGAGGGCTACCGGCGCGGCTGGTCGTACATCCCGCACTTCATCAACACCCGTTTCTACACCTACGCCTACGCCTTCGCGCACCTCGCGAGCCTGACCCTGTACGCGCTCTACCGCGAAGACGGCGACGCCTTCGTGGGGCCGTACCTCGACTTCCTCCGGACGGGTGGTGCCGCCTCGCCGGGCGAGCAGCTCGGTGCCTTCGGCATCGACCTCGCGGACCCCGCCACCTGGGCGAAGGGCCTCGACGAGATGGACCGCATGGTCGACCTCGCCGTGGAGGGCTAGGCGGTGGGTCTCCGGGTCGCGCGCGTCGACGCCACCCAGGGTGAGGGCGCGTACTACAACGACGACCTGCTCGCGATCCGTGCGGGGGCCTCCAAGGACGGCCTTGTCTACGGCGGCGAGCCGGTCACGCCGGGCCTGACCGCGGTGCGCCGGCCGGCGCAGGCCCTGCTGCTGCGGATCGAGACCGCGGCGGGCGCCGTGGGGTGGGGGGACGCGATGTCCGTGCAGTACGCGGGCGTCGGCGGACGCGACCTGCCCGTCGACGCCGCGGCGCTGGTCGGCGAGGTCGAGGCGGCGTCCGCGCTCCTCGTCGACGCCGGCGAGCTCGGCTTCCGGGTCGGGTCGGACCTGATCGACGCGCACCGCCTGCCCGACGGGCGGCAGCTGCACACGGCGCTGCGCTACGGCCTCTCGCAGGCCCTGCTCGCGGCCGAGGCCGCCGAGCGCGGCGTCACGCCGCTGCGCGTGCTCGCCGACGAGACGGGGCTCGCGGACCCCGTGCTCGCCCCGGTCTACGCCCAGTCGGGCGACGACCGCCGGCTCAACGCCGACCGCATGATCCTGCGCCGCGTCGACGTGCTCCCGCATGGCCTCTTCAACTCGACCGCGGCCTTCGGCGCGGACGGCGGCGCCTTCCTCGACTACGTGCGCTGGCTCGTCGCGCGGATCCAGCAGGTCGGCGGGGAGGGCTACCGCCCGCGCCTGCACCTCGACGTGTACGGGATGCTCGGGCTCGTGATGGACGGCGACGTGGGGCGGATGGCCGCCTACCTGGCCGAGGTCGAGGCGCTCGCCGGGGGCCTGCCCGTGGCGATCGAGTCGCCCTGCCTCGGCGACGACACGGCCACCACCATCGAGCTCCTCGCCGCCCTGCGCGCGCGCCTGGCCGAGCAGGGCACGCGCGTGCAACTGGTCGCCGACGAGTTCTGCAACGGCGACGAGGACGTCGCCGCGTTCGTCGCGGCCGGCGCCGTCGACCAGATCCAGATCAAGATGCCCGACCTCGGCTGCCTCACCGAGGCGCTCAAGGCCGCGGCGGCCTGCCGGGCCGGCGGGCTCGGGGTCTTCATCGGCGGCTCCTGCGCGGAGACCGACCTCAGCGCGCAGCTGAGCGCGCAGCTGGCGATGGCCGTGTCAGCGGATCAGGTGCTCGCGAAGCCCGGGATGGGCGTCGACGAGGGCATCATGATCGTGCGCAACGCGATGCGCCGCGCGCTGGTCGAGTGGCAGCTCGGCCGCTAGGCCCCGGCGAGTACGGGTACCACCAGTCCGTGCGCTCCCGGGAGAGGTTCCAGTGGACGTGCGTGGACTGCAGGAAGACGTCGACACCGTCCCGGCCAGGCTCGCCGCCGCCGCCGATCAGCATCGGGTCTCCTCCTGGACTGGATGCCGGGGGCGGGTCTCGAACCCGCACGTCGTCTCCGACGCCGGATTTTGAGTCCGGTGCGTCTACCAAGTCCGCCACCCCGGCCGGGTACCGGCAGGGTACCGCGGCGGCGGGGGCGTGTGCTATCTTCAGCGCGTGGTCGGCGATGGGGCCCGCCACGACGCGACGCGGCGTCTCTCCGTCGCGGCGTGCCCGGTGGGGCGGCGCCGCTTGGAACGGAGGCCACATGACCAAGAAGGACCTGCTCGCCAAGTGCAAGGCGCAGAACGTGCGCTTCGTGCGTCTGCAGTTCACCGAGCTGCACGGCCAGCTCAAGAACGTGCAGATCCCCGTCGAGGAGCTCGATAAGGCGCTCGACAACGAGATGATGTTCGACGGCTCGTCGATCCGCGGCTACAAGCGCATCGAGCGCTCCGACATGTACTTCGTGCCCGACATGGACACGTTCCAGGTGATTCCGTGGCTGGCCGGCACGTCGGGCCAGGTCGCGCGCATCATCTGCGACGTCGCCGAGGCGGACGGCACGCCCTTCGTGGGTGACCCGCGCGTGGCGCTGAAAGCCGTGATCGCCGAGGCCAAGAAGCTCGGCTACACGATGAACGTCGGCCCCGAGGCCGAGTTCTTCATCTTCAACCGCGATGCCGAGGGAACGCCGCGCGTCGACCCGCACGACACCGCGGGCTACTTCGACGTCGGCCCGATGGACAAGGGCGAGGAGGTCCGTCGCGCGATCGAGGACACCCTCGTGCAGATGGGCTTCCACCTCGAGGCCTCGCACCACGAGGTCGCGATCGGCCAGCACGAGATCGACTTCCGCCACGCGGACGCACTGACCTGCGCCGACAACCTGATCACCTTCCGCTACGTGCGCGCCCACGATGTGGTCAACTGGGAGGCTCGTTTCGAGGCTGGCGGCGGCGGGCTGGTCGGCTGGGGGCTGGGCAATCTGCTGATCGGGGCGTTGGGGGCTCCACTGGCCGTTCTGCTGGCAGTGGGGGTCAGCTTGGGGGGGGCTGCCCTGCTGGTGGGTTACACGCCGTTGATCTATGTGGCTGCGGCAGTGGTTCGTGGGGCCCCGGGGGTCTACCGCTGGCTGGCCGGCATGGTGACGGGGTTGCGCCAGCCGGTT
>SXGQ01109932.1_pt1 | contig 21558 bp, 15 predicted proteins | sample 3178371 | NCBI WGS metagenome assembly SXGQ01 (sample SAMN11356859, study PRJNA531348) | freshwater metagenome | isolation source: freshwater sample F1-20 | place: China: Fuxian Lake, Yuxi | collected 2017-12-25 | reverse complement strand
CGATGTTGCCTAAAAAATGAACACGCAGCCTCGGGTGTACGAACTGGTGCAGCGCCTCACAGGCGAGTTCGGGGCCCAGTTGCGAGCCGCCAATCCCCACGTGGAGGATGTCGCTGATTGGGCGGCCGGTCGCACCCCGCCACTGTCCGGAGCGCACCTGTTCAGACACCGTACGCATGCGGGCAAGCGTGTCACGGATGGTGGCGCTGACCTCAGAATCGAGTGACGGGGTCAGCCGGGCGTTCAGATCGCGAAGTGCAGTGTGCAGGGCTGGGCGGCGCTCGCTCGAATTAACCCATTCACCCCGGAACATCGCATCGCGCCAGGCAGTGAGGCCTGCCTGGTGCGCAAGCGACGCGAGGGTTGGCAAGGCCGTCGCAGGCAAACGCTGACGGCTAAAGTCGATTCGAAGTTCGGCCGCGTTGATCACCAGGCGCTGGCTCCGCTCGGGTTCGCTCGCCAGAATGCTTGTCAACGTTAGTGCGCGGCTCCTGGCGACCTGGTCCGAGAGCGATGTCCAGGCGTTTTCGAGTGCGGCGGAATCGAGGCTTGGGAAATACGGTTTCATGTCGTACGTACGGCTACCGAAGAGATCAATTGGTTGAGTGCCTTTGCCACCCACGTGGGTAGATCGCCTGTTGCCAGACCAATCTTTCCTCGTTCCTCCGCCTCGAAGAGTTCCCCAGCACGGCCGTGAACATATGCGCCCAGGCAGGCCGCCTGCGCGGGGGAAAGGCCCTGAGCCAGCAATCCGCCAATGACACCCGCCAGCACATCGCCCGTACCCGCGGTAGCAAGCGATGCGCTGCCAGCATCGATGATGGCCCAATGACCATCGGGATGCGCGCAAACAGTTCCGGCGCCCTTCAAGACCACGATGGAACGAAAGCGGCTTGCGATTCGGCGCGCGCTCGCAATTCGATCGGTCTGCACGCGCTGAGTGGTGATGCCAAGCAAGCGGGCTGCCTCGAGCGGATGTGGCGTAAGAACGGCGGGGATGCTGTCTGCACGGAGCGCGGCGGCGAGTGCTTCGTCGGTCGCAAGCAGGTTGAGGGCATCGGCGTCGATGACCCGGGGGGAACCTGACCGGTATATCAGCCGGCGGAGGACGGACTTAGCGCTTGGGCTAGTGCCCATTCCACAGCCAATTACCCACGCCTGATACGTCCCGGCGTTGATTGCTTCGGCTGGGAGAGACATGAATTGAGGATGATGCATGGGGTCGGGGCGCCAGCCATCCGGCGCCCCGATCGACACCTTGCCGGCCCCGCTTCGCTGGGCTCCCAACGCCGCGAGCAGGGCTGCGCCCCGCATACCGGCTGAACCACCGACAACCGCGACATGGCCAAAGTTGCCCTTGTGACTGTCCGAGGCGCGGATGAGCGGCGCCGCGAGCATTCTGGCTTCAGGCTCAGCCACGAGGGTTCCGTCGGGGAAATCTAATGCAATCCCCAGCGACTGAACCCGCACTTCACCCGCGTGGTCGCGGCCCGGTCCGGTTCTGAGCCCAGGTTTATCGCCAAGAAAAGTGAGGGTCCGCCGAGCGCGTACGGCCACGCCGCGGTGATCGCCGACGATCGAACCCGTGTCGGCGTTGATGCCACTGGGAACATCAACTGCGATGACGGGCGAGGAGAGCAGGTTAAGCGCAGCCACCCATTCGGCGGCGCGCCCCTCGATCGGTCGTGACAGGCCAATACCGAAAAGCCCGTCGATGAAAAGCGTCTGGTCCACGGTCGCGGGGGTTGGAAACGAGGAAAGGAACGGCAAATGGGCCGCGCGGGCAGCCGCGACTGCAGCATTTGTAGCGGGTTGCAACAGGAGAGCCTGGGCGTTGAAGCCGCGCCCGCGCAGGTGGATGGCGGCAAGGAGCGCATCACCGCCGTTATTGCCGGGCCCGACCAAGGCCACAATCGGCGACCTCGGCGATAGCGTGCGAGCTTCGGATGCGCAGGCATCAGAAACCATCCGCGCCGCGCGGTGCATCAGCGCGAGCGGCTCCAGCCCAGTCAGCGCCTGCAGTTCAGCGCGGCGAATCTGATCGGTCGAGTAGAGCGCCGGCATGAGGGATCCCGATTGCCGTCAATAACGGTTGATATCGTCCTGGTCCAGCTTCTGCTGGTCGGTCCGCTTTCCGAAAACCTTCCTGGCTGCGACCACTGCGACGAACGATGCGATGGCAAACGTGAGCACGTCACGTCCGGGATCAAAACCCCCGCCAATAAACTGCAGCAGCGCCACGACCAGCATTCCGATGGCAAGCCCCAGCAGCAGAAATGACATCGACAGGACCTCTGCGATGGCGAGCAGCACGGCGATCAGAAGCGATATCTGCCAGCTATCCATAAGGGCACCCGCAATCAAAGCTTGGTGGCAAGCCGCGACAGGGCACCACTTAAGCCGTTCAGAACATCGGTGGGCACCAGGACAATTTTGGCGTTACTACCCTGGGAAAGCTCCTGGACGGCAGCCGCCTGCAGTTTCCGGATTTCGAATTCAACGGCTGTGGCGCCACCATCGGCAATGGCGCGTGACACCACGCCTACCGAATATGCCTCGGCGTCGGCACGAATCCGCATCGCTTCAGACTGCTTCAGGGCCGCGTAGAGCTGCGCGTCAGCGTCAAGCTCGGTGGCCTTGCGTTTTCCTTCGGCATCAAGCACCAGCGCTCGGCGATCGCGTTCGGCATTGATCTGGCGCTGCATCGCCTGTCGCGTTTCCTGGTCAACGTCTACTTCGAGGATTTCAACGCGAGTGAGCACTACGCCCCATTCCTCTGACACAGTACGTAGTTCCTCTTCGATCTCATTCGAGAGATGACGCCGGTTCGATTGAACGCCGTCAAGATCGGTTTTGCCGATGACGCTGCGCACGGTGCCGTTTACGATGGTGATGATTGCGTCGTCGACGTTGGCGATTCGGTAGACGGTTCGAGAGGCATCTGCGATTCGGTAGAGCACAGCCAACGAAATCGAGATGGTGACGTTGTCGAGGGTAATGGCATTGATAGGCCTGGGAGGGAGCTGGCGCTCCTGAATCGGCACCTTGTGCTGTACGGTCTCGAAGAATGGGATCAACAGATGGAGTCCCGCATCGAGTTTTCGGTGGTACTTGCCGAGACGCTCTACCAGCCAGTTTTCGGATTGCGGAACGATTTTGATAGCGCCACGCAGGGCGACAAACACCAGCGCCGCCAGGGCAAGGGTGATCAGCGAGGAGATTGAAAAGGTGTCCATGTCGCAAACGATACCCCAGGCGGGGCATGAGTCAAGCTGGCGCAGTAGACGGGTTTGGTAGCGAAGCTGCCGGGCGCGAAATCGGGCAGACTTGAGGGCTGAAATGAACGAATCGCGAGGGGTGCGTAGTGGTCAGGGTTGAAGAGGGAAAGTGGCAATTTTGGGTCGATCGCGGCGGCACATTCACCGATATCGTCGGCAAGCACCCGGACGGTAACCTGGTCACGGCAAAGCTGCTGTCGGAAAACCCGGAGCAGTACGCTGACGCAGCCGTCGAGGGTATTCGGCGGCTCCTCGGTCTGTCCCCAGGCGAGCCAATTTCTGCCACCCGAGTCGAGGCGGTCAAAATGGGCACCACGGTGGCCACCAACGCGCTTCTCGAACGCAAGGGCGAGCCGCTGCTGCTCGCCACCACCCGCGGATTTCGCGATGCGCTGCGAATCGCCTATCAGAATCGTCCACGCCTGTTCGACCGAAAAATCGTATTACCCGAGCTTCTGTATCGCGAGGTTCTTGAGTTAAACGAGAGGGTGGCGGCGGATGGCGCGCTCCTCAAGGCGCTGGATGAGAACGAGGCCCGCGAGGGACTGCTCGCCGCCTATCAACGGGGCTTACGGTCAGTAGCGATTGTCCTGATGCATGGCTATCGATACCCCGCTCATGAGGCGAGGCTGGCCGAGATCGCCCGCGAGGTGGGATTTACGCAGGTGTCCGTCTCGCATCAGGTCTCGCCATTGATTCGTTTCGTGGCGCGCGGCGACACCACGGTGGTTGATGCCTATCTCTCGCCCGTTTTGAGACGCTATGTTGACAGGGTCGCCGCGGCAATGCCCGGCGTTCGTCTTCAATTTATGCAGTCCAACGGTGGCCTGACCGATGCCCATTCGTTTCAAGGCAAGGATTCGATCCTGTCCGGCCCGGCGGGTGGAATTGTGGGGATGGCCCGAGTCAGTAGCGCTGCGGGGTTTGATCGCGTCATCGGCTTTGACATGGGCGGCACCTCCACCGACGTCTCCCATTACGCGGGCGAGTTCGAGCGCGCCTTTGACACCTTGGTTGCGGGCGTACGCATGCGTGCCCCAATGATGAGCATCCACACGGTGGCCGCGGGCGGTGGCTCGATTCTTCACTTTGATGGAGCGCGGCTGCGGGTGGGCCACGATTCGGCAGGCGCCAATCCCGGGCCGGCCTGCTATCGCCGGGGCGGCCCGCTCACCGTGACGGACGCCAATGTGATGCTCGGTCGCATCCAGGCAGCGCATTTTCCCGCGGTATTCGGGCCCGACGCCGATCAGCCTCTGGATGTGGCGGTGGTTCGCGAGAAGTTCGCAAAGCTGGCAGCGGAGGTGTCAACGGCAACCGGACAGGACCGGTCACCCGAGACGCTGGCTCAGGGTTTCATTGATATTGCCGTTGCCAACATGGCCAACGCCATTAAGAAGATTTCGGTTCAGCGCGGCTACGACATTACCCGCTACACGCTCACCACCTTTGGCGGAGCGGGCGGACAGCACGCCTGCCGAGTCGCCGATGCCCTCGCCATGCCCCGGGTATTGATTCATCCGCTCGCGGGCGTGCTGTCGGCCTACGGTATGGGGCTCGCCGAGACCACTGCCATGCGCGAGCGCTCGATCGAGGCTCGGCTGGACGCCGCAGGTCATGCGGCGGCAGCGGAGGCGCTCAACGATCTCGCCCGGGTCGCGCTCAATGACCTGGTGGCACAGGGGGCCGACCCGACCTCCATCGAGGTGAGGCGCCGGGTTCAGCTTCGCTACGAAGGAACCGACACCTCGCTTCCCGTCGATTGGGCCGATACGGTTGCAATGACGGCATCCTTCGAGGCGTCGTATCGCCAGCGCTTTTCATTCCTTCTGGAGGGGCGCGCGCTGGTGGTGGAATCAGCGGTGGTCGAAGCCGCCTCGACCTCAGCCTCGGGCGGCGGTGCGTCGGATGGCGTGAGGCAGCTGCCCACTGGGCGCGAGCCCTCATTGTCTGGCGTCGCGGCGTCGGCTGAGACAGTTCATGCTTTTGTGGGCAGTGTCTGGGTAGAGATCCCACTGGTGAGACGCGAGGCCATGCGGCCCGAACAGGTGATCAAGGGCCCCGCTGTGATCGCGGAAGCAAATGCCACCACCTTTGTCGATCAGGGTTGGCGGGCGCAACTCACTGCCGCCGGCAATCTGGTCCTCGAGCGCTTCGAGCCGAGACCGCAGGCGGCTGCGATCGGCACCCGGATTGATCCCGTGATGCTTGAAATCTTCAACAATCTATTCATGTCGATTGCCGAGCAGATGGGCTATCGGCTGCAGAACACCGCGCACTCGGTCAACATCAAGGAGCGCCTGGATTTCTCGTGTGCGGTGTTTGACCGAACCGGCCGATTGGTGGCCAACGCGCCACACATGCCGGTGCATCTGGGCTCCATGGGGGCAAGCGTCCGCGCGGTCATTGAGGACAATCAGGGCGCCATGCGGCCGGGTGACGCGTTTGTGTTGAACGACCCATACGCTGGGGGCACGCATCTTCCCGACATCACCGTCATCACGCCTGTCTTCGATGAGGATGAGCGCGAGATTCTGTTCTTCACCGGCTCCCGCGGCCACCATGCTGATGTAGGCGGGAGCACCCCTGGATCCATGCCGCCCGATAGCGCGCATATTGATGAAGAGGGCGTGCTCCTCACCAATGTCAAACTGGTGGATGCCGGTCGTATCAACGAGCAGGTCATGCGCGCGCTCTTGTCTGGCGCTCGCTATCCCGCCCGCAACATCGAGCAGAACCTTGCCGATCTGCGCGCTCAGATCGCCGCTAACGAAAAGGGTCGCGAGGAGCTGCTTCGAATGGTGCGGCATTTCGGCCTCGTGACGGTGCTTGCCTACATGGGGCATGTACAGGACAACGCCGAGGAGTCGGTGCGCCGCGTGATTGGCGCACTTCGAGACGGCCAGTTCGAGCTACCGATGGATAACGGCGCAAAAATCTGCGTTCGGATTGATGTTGACCGAGAGCGCCGCTCGGCGCGTATCGATTTCACCGGCACATCGCCACAACAGCCGAACAACTTTAATGCGCCGCGCGCGGTCACCATGGCGGCGGTGCTTTATGTGTTTCGAACGCTGGTCGATGATGACATTCCCATGAACGAGGGCTGTCTCAAGCCGCTCGAGGTGGTGGTGCCCGAGGGGTGTTTGCTCAATCCGCGGCATCCTGCTGCGGTGGTGGCGGGGAATGTTGAAACTTCCATGTGCATCACGAATGCGCTGTACGGCGCTCTGGGCGTCATGGCTGCCAGCCAGTGCACGATGAACAACTTCACTTTCGGTAACCGCCGCCATCAGTACTACGAAACAATTTCGGGCGGCTCCGGGGCTGGGGGGGTGTTTGATGCGCAGGGCAGCTTGGTGGGCGGCTTTGATGGCACCTCGGTCGTGCAGACGCACATGACCAACTCCAGGATCACCGACCCCGAGGTATTGGAGCTTCGTTTTCCTGTCCGGCTTGAGAGCTACACGATCCGTGCGGGATCCGGTGGGGCCGGACGCTGGCGAGGCGGTGACGGTGGGGTACGACGCATACGTTTCCTTGAGCCGATGACCGCATCCATTCTCTCGAATGGCCGAATTCACCCCGCTTTTGGCGCAGCGGGCGGGGCGCCAGGCCTTCCGGGTCACAATCGGGTTGAGCGCGCGAACGGAAGCACGGAACAACTTGGACATGCCGACGGTGCTGAACTGCTGGCGGGTGATGTCTTTGTCATCGAGACTCCCGGTGGGGGCGGATTCGGTTCTCCTTCTTGAAACTGGGATAATCGGGTTTTTGCCCGCGGCGACATGACCTCCTTCCTCACCGTCGTCGGACCCTCGGCCGTTTCGGGGTTTCGGCAGCAGCGCGCATTCGACTCACTCAAGCGCATCGAATCCAGACTCACCGCGCTGGAAAGCCGGTATGTCCACTTTCTTTCGCTTGACCGCACAGCGGAGCCCGGTGAGCGGGAACGACTGATCAGCCTCCTCGGTTGTCAGGAACCCGCCGGCTTCGCCGAAGGCGGGACGTCAATTTTCGTCCTTCCCCGTCTTGGCACCGTCTCGCCCTGGTCCAGCAAAGCGACCGATATTGTTCACAACTGCGGGATGAGTTGGGTGAAGCGGGTGGAGCGCGGCGTTGAGTACCGCATTCGCCTGCGTGGTCGGTTGCTAGGGGGGCGGTTTGGCGCGGCTGAGCGTCCCGATGCCGATGTTCTTCAACAGATGGCGGCCGCACTCCACGATCGAATGACCGAGAGCGCGCTCCTGGAATCGCCCCCGCCTGAACAGGTGTTTGCGGTCATTCCCGGGCGTCCGATGCAGCGAATTCCACTGATGTCTGAGGGCAGACATGCGTTGGTTGACGCCAACCAGGAGCTCGGCCTCGCGCTGTCTGACGACGAGATCGACTATCTCGCCAGTGCGTTTCAGCAGGCGGGCCGCGATCCGTCCGATGTCGAACTCATGATGTTTGCGCAGGCTAATTCTGAGCACTGTCGGCACAAAATCTTCAATGCCAGCTGGACCGTCGATGGCAATCCTGCGACGGGTTCGCTCTTTGACATGATCCGCAGCACCCATCAGTCCAATCCGCGCGGCACAGTCGTGGCTTATTCCGACAACTCAGCAGTATTGGAGGGAAGCGAGGCGAACCGGTTTTTCGCGACGCCCGACGCGGCCACTTCGTCGCCACGCTACCGCTCGCATTCCGGGCTGGTGCACAGCATTTTGAAGGTGGAAACCCACAATCACCCCACCGCGATCTCGCCCTTCCCGGGCGCCTCAACCGGGGCGGGCGGGGAGATCCGCGATGAGGGTGCCACCGGTCGCGGCGCACGCCCGCGTTACGGCCTGACGGGCTTCACGGTATCGGACCTCATGATTCCCGATGCCATCGCACCCTGGGAGTCGGCGCAGGATGTTCTTGTACCCCTTGCGTCCCGCCAACCACAGCCACCGTATGGGGCGCCTGCGCGAATCGCGAGTGCGCTCGACATCATGATCGAGGGACCGCTTGGCGGTGCTGCCTTCAACAATGAATTTGGAAGGCCCAATCTGCTGGGCTATTTCCGGACATATCAGCAGAAGGTAGGCGACGTGGTAAGGGGGTATCACAAACCCATCATGATCGCAGGCGGTGTCGGCAGCATCGACGCCGCCCACACCGAGAAGCACGCGCTAGCCGTGGGTACGCTTCTGATCCAGTTGGGGGGGCCCGGTATGCGGATCGGGCTCGGTGGCGGCGCGGCATCGAGCATGAACGCGGGCGCCAACTCCGCTGAGCTGGACTTCGACTCGGTACAGCGCGGCAACGCAGAAATCGAGCGTCGAGCGCAGGAAGTGCTGGACCGCTGCTGGTCGCTCGGGTCAGACAACCCCATCCTGTCTATCCATGACGTTGGCGCGGGTGGGCTGTCGAATGCGTTTCCGGAGATCGTGCACGGGGCTGGTCGGTCGGCGAGGTTCGATCTTGCGCACGTCCCGGTGCTGGAGTCGGGGATGTCTCCGGCCGAGGTCTGGTGCAACGAGTCGCAGGAGCGATATGTGCTGGCGCTGGCGCCGGTTGACCTGCCCCGGTTTGAAGCGCTGTGTCTGCGCGAACGGTGTCCGTTTGCGGTAGTGGGGACGGTGACCGACGATGGACAGTTGATCGTCGAGGCCGCCGACGGTAGCCGCCCGGTTGATATGCCGATCGATGTTCTGCTTGGCAAACCGCCGCGAATGCACCGCGAGGCAAAGCGCCGTCCGCGGCAGCTCGCACCAATCGACCTGGTTGGGGTCGAGCTCGCCGAAGCGGCTGCGCGGGTGCTCCGTATGCCAGCCGTTGCCAGCAAATCGTTTTTGATCACGATTGGTGATCGGTCCGTCGGTGGACTCAGCTCGCGCGACCAAATGGTCGGTCCCTGGCAGGTGCCGGTTGCCGATTGTGCGGTGGGTTTGGTCGATTTCTCTGGCTATGGGGGCGATGCGCTTGCGCTCGGGGAGAGGTCACCGGTCGCGGTGATTAATCCGGCAGCGGCCTCCCGGCTCGCGGTGGCCGAGGCGGTCACCAACATCGCGCCTGCGCTGGTGCGCTCGATCGACCGGGTGAAGCTGTCTGCGAACTGGATGGCCGCGTGCGGACCCGCCGACGAGGACGCCGACCTTCGCGACGCAGTCGACGCGGCCGCAGCGCTTTGCCGCACGCTTGGCATCGCGATTCCCGTTGGTAAAGATTCGCTTTCCATGCGCACGGTCTGGAACGACGCCCAGACTGGTGAGGAGCGACGCGTGAGCGCACCGGTGTCTCTCGTCGTGACCGCGTTTGCGCCGGTTGCCGACGCTCGCCGGGTGCTGACCCCGCAGTTGGCCGCGGAGCCCGGTAGCGTCCTGATCTTTATCGATCTGGGTGGGGGCCGGCAGCGGATGGGCGGTTCTGTGCTTGCGCAGGCCACCCAGCAGCTTGGACAGGACTGTCCGGATCTCGATGACCCGGATAGTCTCGCCCGGTTCGTGGCCGTCATCGATCAACTGGGCAACGAGGGCCGGATTCTCGCCTACCACGATCGGTCCGATGGCGGCCTCTTTGTCACCTTGTGTGAGATGGCGTTTGCGGGTCGATGCGGTCTTGCACTCAACCTCGACCTGCTCACCATTGATCCCTTCTCTGCGGACTGGGGCGACTTCAAAATTCGGCCTGAACAGGTTGCGGTTCAGCGTAATGAACTCACGCTTAAAGCGTTGTTTAACGAGGAGTTGGGTGCGGTCATTCAGGTGCGCGCTGCCGATCGCGATACGGTGATGGGCGTGCTTCGGGCTGTGGGGTTATCCCGTCATGCGCATGTCATCGGCAAAGTCTCGAGCGGTGACGCACTCGAGTTTCACCGCGACGGCCGGTGCATCTGGAGCGAATCGCGCGCCGCGCTTCAAAGAATCTGGAGCGAGACCAGCTACCGAATTGCATCGCGACGGGATGACCCGGAGTGCGCACTCGAAGAGTTTGACCGAGCGGGTGACACGGGGCGCTCAGGCCTGTCTTTGGCGCTCACCTTCAACCCGGCGGAAGATCCAGCGGCGCCCTTTATTGTAACGGGTGCCCGACCGCGTCTTGCCGTGCTGCGCGAGCAGGGCGTCAACAGTCATGTCGAGATGGCGGCGGCCTTTGATCGCGCCGGGTTTGATGCGTTGGATGTGCACATGACCGATCTAATTTCCGGTCGGGTCAGCCTTTCGGCTTTCAACGCTTTGGTCGCCTGCGGCGGATTTTCGTATGGAGATGTGCTCGGTGCGGGTAGCGGCTGGGCTCGTAGCATTCTCTTTAACGAGGCTGTGCTTGCCGAGTTCCGAGCCTTTTTCGAACGGGGGAGCACGGTATCGCTCGGTGTATGCAACGGCTGTCAGATGATGGCGCAACTCAAATCCATCATTCCTGGTGCCGCGGCCTGGCCCAGGTTTTTGCGTAATCGTTCTGAGCAGTTTGAGGCGAGATTCTCGATGGTCGAGGTGCTGGCGTCGCCCTCGATTCTGTTCGCAGACATGGTCGGTAGCCGAGCGCCCATCGTGGTGTCACACGGCGAGGGGAGGGCGGTGTTTGACGCTGAGAGCGATGCCCGAACGGCGCTCGCTTCGCTTCGCTTTGTCGACGATGATGGGACGGTGGCCACCCGCTATCCGGCCAACCCCAATGGCTCGCCAGGCGGGCTCACCGCGTTCACATCGGCAGACGGACGTTCGACGATCATGATGCCGCACCCCGAACGGGTATTTCGCTCGGTGCAGATGAGTTGGCGCCCGGACAGTCTCGGCGAAGACTCGCCCTGGATGCGCCTGTTCCGAAACGCAAGGGTGTGGTTGAAATAACTGGAGCTTCGCCGAATGTCAGAGCCAACAATCGTCACCCAAACGGACGCCCTGCTTGCTTTGGCGGGCTTTCCTGCCGCCACCGTCTATGAAGCGCTTGGCAAGCGCGGCGGCATGTTGCCTGATGTCAGGCCGATGATTCGGCGGCCGCGGCTGTTTGGTCCTGCCTATACGGTTCGAACGCTAGGGTGCGAAAGCGCAGCTGTGCTTCACGCCATCGAGCAAGCGCCCCGGGGCTCGGTTTTGGTGGTTGATACGGGAGTCAGCGGCGCATCCGCAATCTGGGGGGGAAGCTCGACCCTTGCGGCGGTCACCCGTGGGCTGAAGGGCCTGGTGACCAATGGCCTCATACGCGATCTCGATGAGATCGAGGATTTGAATTTTCCCGTCTATGCGACGGGCACGACCGTCTGCGGCACCCTCAAGTCTCACCCAGGGTGGCTGGGTGAAGCGGTCGTCGTGGGGGGCGTACTGGTCCACCCGGGCGACATCATCATCGGCGATTCGGATGGTGTCGTGGTCGTACCGGCTGCGCTCATCAGCCAGGCACATGATGCCGCCTCGGCCCAACGCAACAAAGAACAGGCCCGTGACGCACGGCTCCGCTCCGGCGAGCCCATCACCCTGGTGCTGGGCCTGCGAGGCGGGTGAGCGCTGGGCGGCTCAGGCCGATGGGATAAAGTCCGGATCGTCCTGATGCTTGCGTTCAAATTGAATGAAGGTGTAATAGCCGCAGCGTGATCCGTTGGGATACTCGCGGCACACCGCGGGCCGTGCCTCATAAATGGTGCATCGGCGCTCGTCGGTATCGAAAAACCGGCAGATTGAGCCGTACACCGTGTCCTTCTGATGGCGCAGGATGCGTTCGGGCTTGCCCTCGTCGTCGTAGATGCGCGTGTAACGCCGGGCGGCCACCTCAGTGGACACGCCAAAGTGTCGGGCCAAGCGCTCGAGGTCGCGCTTTTTGACTTCGATCCTTGGGTAGCTGCAGCAGTATCCGGGGCACTTCGAGCAGTCGTATTGAAGCTTCGGGGGGGTGGAGCTCATGCGTTCAACCAGGCTGAGGGTGATGGAGGGCTAAGTCGCCGAGGGCGATTGAAGCTCGCAGTTTAGCGTGTCGTAACGCGCCGGCCTGATCGTCTGAGCGCATGTCGCAGCCCACGAGCGGGATCCACCGCTTCGAGCAGATCGCGCTCTATCGCGGAGGGGGCACCGTCGAGTGCACCTGCGATGACTTCCGCAGCGAGGGTACTCCAGAGGAGCCCGCGAGACCCCAAGCCACGCACGCAGTAGAGTCCCGCCAGTCGGGGAAGCGGCAGGCGATCGTTTTTCACCAGCTCCTCACGCCGGTCCCACGCCAACGGCTCGTCCGGCATCTCGCCGATCAGAGGTAGTCGGTCGGGGGCGGTCCAGCGAAACCCCACGACGCCTGAGCGGGCGGCGGCAATCAGACTAGCTGGCCCGGCTCCCAGGCAGGCGGCAAGCCGTCGCGCGTTGCTTCGATCCGACTCTATGTCAGGGTCGGGCGCATCATGATCGTCATAGGTTGACCCCACCAGGGCCTGTCCGCCGAGGGGTACCGCATAGGCCGACCCGCCCAGGACAGTACGAAGCCCCGACACCAGGGGGTGTTGAATCCAGGTGGTCTGTCCACGAACACGCCGAAGCGGCATGGAGTGAAGCGGTGGCACGGATATGCGGGTCGATGCGTCACAGAGCACCACCACCGGCGCCTGCGCCAGCACCTGCCCCCGGTCATCTGCGACCTGCCAGTTTGATCCGCCCGGCGCGCGCCGGACCGATGCCACCTCACGGCCACCAAGCCAGGTGAGCGCGTCGGCGCATTCCTTAAGGAGTGCCGGAATCCGCAGCGTGGCTCGCGCGACCATCGAACCTGGGATCCAGATGCCGCCCGTTGGGAGGGCGCATCCAGCCAGGTCGCTTGCCTCGCTGGCTGTCACGGTGCGCGCAAACGCGTGCGGAAAATCAAGCGTTGCCAGCGTGCGCCGCTGAAGATCGAACGCCTCCGCGCTATCGGCCACCGCAAGGCGACCGAGCGCAAGAAGTCCTGCCGTCTGGGTCGTATCGCGAAGAAGCAGCGCAGCGCGCGATAAGCGCGCAAGCAGGTTGTCGTCGGGAGACAGGTGGACATGATCCGCAAGCAGGGGCTGACCGCTACCCTCGCGTGCAGGGAGAGGGTGGCGATCAATCAGCACGACCTGCCATCCGTCCTGCACGAGCCGAGCCGCCATCGTCACGCCCGCGAGCCCAGCGCCCACCACGACTGCTTGACGCGTCTCCCAACTCGGCGGCGGGGGCGGCGGGGGCCAGGTCTTCCACCGCGGCGCATATCGGGCGTTGATCCGCTCGCGCTTTCCACCGAAACCCGGCACCCGTTCCACCTCAAAGCCGGCCTGTACCAAACCTTGTCGAACCGCCGCCGCAGCAGTGTAGGTGGCGAGCCGTGCGTCGGGCGCAGCGAGCCGTGCGACCTGCCGCAGTACCGCGTCATCCCAGGCAGACGGATTGCGTCGCGGTGCGAACCCATCCAGGAAGATCGTATCGGCACGCAGCCTGAGTCGGGGCAGCATGCGTGCAGCGTCGCCAAACGCGAGGATGAGCCGAACCCGCCCACCGGCCAGTGTCAGCCGGTGCATCCCGGGTAGCGCGAACGGCCAGCGTGCGGCGAGCTCAATTAGTAAGGGCTCCCTGGCGACCCCGTAGGTATCGTGCGCAGCGACCAGGTCGTGGCGGGCGAGCGGGTGCGCTTCGATCGATACAAAGTCAAGCCGACCTGAAGAATGCGCATGCAGATGAAAAGCGCGGTAAGCAGTCAGGAGGTTGAGTCCCACCCCAAACCCGATCTCAAGGACGCACGCGCGCTGTATGCCCGCCCAGCGCTCCGCCAGCAGGCATCCCCGCGCGAATACTGCTTCAGATTCCGCCATGGCACCGGCCCGGCTGCGATAGATATCACCAAACAAGCTGCTGAGAGGCGCCCCGTTTTCATCAAACTGAAGGGGCGGGTGTTCAAGCCTTGGCATAGTGAAGCGCGATGCCTCCAGAGCCGATCGTTAGCCCACCGGAATGGGCGCCGCGGCACGCTCCTGCAGAACCCTGGGCACTGGCCGGGTGTTCATGAGCATCTGCGCGATGCCAGCGGTGAGCCCGATGATGACCGCTATCCACCACGCCCACTCATAGGAGCCTAAGGTTGAATAGATCAGCCCCCCGCCCCAGGCACCGAGGAAGGAGCCCGCTTGATGACTGAGAAAGGCGACGCCGGTCAGCGTTGCCACATAACGGATCCCGAACAGATGAATGACCAGTCCATTCATGAGCGGCACCACGCCCAGCCAGATCGCCCCCATCGCGGCGGCAAAGAGCAGCGTGGAGGTGGGGGTGGGCGGAAACAGGAAATACGCGGTGATCAGCAGCGAGCGTGCAACATAGATCCCCCCCAACAACAGGTGTCGCGGCAGTCGGTCGCCAAGCCAGCCGAAGAGGATAGACCCCACTGCATTGAATAAACCGATCAGGGCGAGCGCTGTCGCGGTGACGCCCGGTTCGATGCCACACAGGTCGAGATACGTGGGCAAGTGCGTGGTGAGAAAAACCAGCTGCAATCCGCAGACGAAAAATGCGGCCGCCATCACCAGATAGCCACGATGCGAGGTGGCTTCGCGCAAGGCCTCGCCCACTGACTGCTGCATGCCGACCGAGGACGTGTTGCGACTGATCCGGTCTACGCCGCCCGCCATGAAGGCCGCGGGCACCATGACACAGGCGAGCGCTACGAACGCTGCCATGGCGGTCTGCCAGCCCGCTGTGCTGATCAGCCCTTGCGCCAGAGGAGACGTCAACACCAGGCCCAGTGATCCTGCCGCCGAGACCGCCCCCATTGCGAAGCTTTGTCGAGCCGGCGAGACCGCGCGCGAGGTGATCGCCATGCTGAGGTTTGAACCGGTACAGGCAAGCGCCACGCCGATGAGTACGCCGATGCCGAGCGTGAGCAGCACCGGCGACGTTGCGAAGATGCTGATCAGGAGCCCAAGCGCATAGCAAACCGCACCGCCTGAGGCCACCCAGCGCGCGCCAAAACGATCGACCAATGCGCCGGTGAATGGCTGCGAAAAGCCCCACACCATGTTTTGAATGGCCACCGCCAGCGAAAAATCGGCGGTGGTGATACCAATGGTTCGAATCATTTCGGGCTGGAACAGACCGAGACTCTGTCGCATCCCGAGCGCGAGCGTGAGCATGGTAGCCGCGCCGATCAGAATGGCTGTCTGGGCGCGAGGCGCGAGCGATTGGGTTCGCATGGCGCAAAGTGTACCCCTGCCGTTCGAATACACTCAGACTGTGACTGCGAAAGCCAAACCAGCTCGCGGCTTTGCCGCCGTACTTACGGGCGTTGCAACAATGGCGTTGCATGCGCTGTTTGTGGGCTGGGTGATCCAGGCGGCAGGCCCCCAGCAATCTTTGCCAGCGCCGTCGCCGATTCGAATCGAAGTACTCCCCGCTCCCGCAATTGGCGCTGAACCAGTCACCCAGGCCCAGCCTCCGGCGCCGCGCCGGAATGAAACCGTTTCAGAGGTTCAAAGCCCGAGGGCGCTGCCAGCGCCACCGGCTGCGTCTAGTGCTTCGGGTTCGGTTCGCGCGACTTCGGTGACCCATGCAGCGCCGCCGCCGACCTCGCTGACCCATCCGCCTGTCACCCTGAGCAGCCCAGTGGCGGCGGTGGAGGCCGACGAATTCAGCCCGGCACCGTCCACCCTGGTCGAATCTGAACCCGCCGACGATCGCGCAAAACTCCATGCCGCCGCCGAACTGAGTGCGCCGGCCGATCAGGCTGCCGATCGCGCGAACCCACCCGCCACCGATACGATCGAGCCAGCCGAGCAAGCCGGACATGCGCCGACGCCAGCCGCCGACCCGTCGATGGCCCAGGGATCCGATCGCGCCGCCACCCAGCGCAGGCTGCCCGCCTCCGCCCAGGGGCGCTGGCGCTATCAGGTCTTTTACGGTGACTACGCTGCGAATAATCAGGTGGCTACGCTTGACTACGTGCTGAACATTCAGGGTGAACGGTACCGCCTGCACACAGAAGGACAGGCAGTGGGGCTTCTGTCTCTCTTTTATCGAGGGCTTTTCACGCAGGTGAGCGAGGGTAGCTTTTCTACCGAAGGCTTTCGCAGCGAACGCTATGAGGAGCGTCGCGGCGATCGCATACCCCGCATCGTTCGAATTGAATCAAAAAACGATACCCGTGTGGTGACGTTTGAAGATGGCCGAAGCGAGATCACATCGTCCCTGGCGCAGGACCGGTTGTCCCTCGCGGCGCAACTGGCGTGGGTTGCAGCACAACGGTCCGATGGCCTTCGCGACAAAGAACTGACAATTCCGCTGGTCGGCGTTTCGTCAGTTCGGCTGCTACGTTTCCAGGTGAGCCCCGCTCAAATTCTGGAACTCGCGGGAGGCGTCCGGCGGCTGACCCGTCTTCGATCAGAGGACGGCGACGGAGAACGCTCAGGAAGCGTTGAAATCTGGCTCTCCGAGTCGGGCGACCTGATGCCAATCCGGATTCGTCTTGAGGATCGAAACGGCCATGTTCTGGATCAATTGATCGGAAGCGATTGAGCAAGCACGTGTTTCCGGAATCTAGCCCCGAGCCGGTAGCACGGTGCCTGCGCAGTCACCGAACCCAATGCTCCGGAAGCCTGTTCGTTCGGCACGTGCGCGAAGAATCACGGTATCGCCATCGGCAAGAAAGGTTCGCTCTTCGCCGCCCGGCAGGGTGATGGGCCGCTTGCCGCCCTGTGTCAGTTCGATCAGCGCACCGGATTCGCCAGGGCCGGGCCCAGACTGCGTGCCGCTGCCAATCAGGTCGCCTGAGCAGAGGTTGCAGCCATTGATTGTGTGATGCGCGATCATCTGCGCAACGGTCCAGTAGTTGTGTCGAAAATTGGTTTTCGAAAGTTGATAGGGGGACTTTCCTTCTCGGGCCATGGCAGCGGTGTGCAACCAGGCTTCTAAACCGATATCGATCGCGCCGCGTTCGCGGTTCAGCGTGGATTCGAGATAGGGAACGGGCTGCGGGTCGTCTGACTCGCGGTGCCATGGCGACAGGAAAGGCTCAAGCGCCTCCATCGTCACGACCCAGGGTGATACGGTGGTAGCGAAATTCTTGCTCAGTAGCGGCCCGAGCGGCTGGTACTCCCAGGCTTGAATGTCGCGGGCTGACCAGTCGTTCAGCAGTCCAAGGCCAAACACATGCTGGCTCGCCTGGTCCAGGCCAATTGGGTCACCCAGGGGGTTGCCGGTGCCAATCCAGATCGCGAGCTCGAGTTCATAGTCGAGACGCCGGGTGGCCGCGACGATGGGCGTCGATTCGCCGGCCGGCATGACCTGCCCTTTGGGGCGCAGAAACCGCTGACCAGTCACGCCGATCGACGACACCCGCGCGTGATAACCGCAGGGTAGCCACTTAAAGTTGGGCATTAATGGATTGTCGGGACGGAATAGACGACCAACGTTCAGCGCATGGTCAAGCGATGTGTACATGTCGGTGAAGTCGCCGATCTGCGCGGGTACCGCGAACTCCACCTCGGTGATCGGAACCAGCGAAGGCGCGAGGTGTGCCTGGTGAAGCGACCCTTGACGCAGCCCCTGTGAGAGCGCCTGACGGAGCGCGCTCCAGTGGCGGGGTCCGAGTGCCATCAGCCGGTTGAGGGTAGGGCTGTCGCAGGCAGCGGCAGCCTCGCGAGCCATTGCGCTGAGATCGGTCAGCCCGAGCAGGCTCGCAACCGGAAGGATCTGCTCGCCAATCGCGACACCAATCTGCTGGTCGTCACGCGAGCCTTTCCTGCGAAAGGCGGCGTAGGGAAGATTCTGAATGGGGAATTCACACTCAGCATCATTGGCTGAGTCTACCCAGCTGCGAAGGGAAGCCTGGTGCGTGTCGTTCAGCATGATGGTTGGGGCCTATTTGAACCGGTAGAAGTCGCGATTGAGCACGGGGGGACGATAGATCGACCTGCCATCGCCGCCAAATTTCTGGATGTGACAGGCGGCGCAGCGGTTTTCAGCGATGAGCTTTTCACCAAGTGCGATATCGGCGTCACAAAAAATCGAAGCGTCGTGCTGGGCGGGTGCCAAACCCGACGCGAGGAACAATCCCACGGCGAAACGCGGACTTAGCCTGCGCGTGTGCGCCTTTCGATCGGGCTGGCTCGATCGGAATGTCACTGAGGCGGACGGGGCCACCCCTTTTTTCCAATCGCGCATGGCATGCTCCAAAGTCAATCAACGCTACTATTGTAAGAGGCTGTAAGCACTGTAAGTCGGGTGGCGGGCGTACGCGTCGAGGGGCGGGCGGGTTTGCTACAGTTACGTTTGCCTTGGCCCCTTCAGAGAACTCCATGACCCATTGGCTTTACGTGACCGGTCGTACGTGCGTCGGCGCGGTGATTCTCGCCCTCGCTGTCTTCGCTCACGCCGCCGACCGCCATGACCACCGCACCCGTGCCGACGCCCCGCCGGCTCCGCGCGCCCTCACCAGCCCGGCGCGCCCCCACCCACCGCCCTCTGTCGTGTCAGTCCCCCAGCCGAAATTCGCGCCTGCTGTTCACGGTCCTGGCCCCTATCGGCGCGCCCACGGCCCGTCGGTGCGCGTTTGGGTAGGTCCTCCTCCGGTTTACTATGCGCCAAGTCCCTACTGGGCGTATCCGCCCTACGTTTATCGTCCAGCGCCGCCGATTGTTGTGGTTCCAGCAGCACCTCCGCCCGTCTACGTTGAAAGGGGTAGCGCGCCGGTGCCTGTAGAAATGCCGAGGGCAGGGTATTGGTACTGGTGCGAGAGTCGTGCCGCCTATCATCCCAGTGCGCCCGACTGTCCAGAAGGGTGGATTGCCGTATCACCGCAGCTGTCCAGTACTCAGTAGTGTCTGATTCGCCGGTACCGTCTCTTCAGCCGGTCACTGCCGCACGCCGACACACACTTACCCCGGAGCCTGTCCATGCAAACGACTAAACCCGCAACTCGATCCCGTTACCGGTGGCTTCGGTGGCCAGCCCTGACCGCGACCGTGCTCGCGCTCGGCGCCTGCGCCACGGCACCGACCGGGCCATCCATGCTGGTGCTTCCCGGAAGCGGGAAAAGCTTTGACACCTTCCGGTTTGACGATTTTGAATGCCGCAACTTCGCAACGGCTCAGGCCAACACACAAGGCGCCGACCAGGCCCGCCAGGACAGCCTGTTTCGCGGTGCAGCGTTAGGGACGGTCGTGGGCGCAATTGCGGGCGCTGCGATCGACGGATCGCGTGGCGCGGGGGTGGGTGCCGGTACCGGATTGCTGATTGGTACTGCTTCCGGCGCATCAAGTGGCACAGGTGATTCGTTCTCTGTCCAGCGCCGCTACGACCACGCCTACGTCCAGTGCATGTACGCCAAGGGGCACCGCGTTCCGGTCGATGGTCGGCTGAGTGAGCAGGGCGGGCAGCGCCCGGCCTCTGCTTCGCCCTCCGTAACACCTCCGCCACCGCCGGCGGGTTTGCCGCCTGCCCCGCCTTCCGGTGTGGTCCGATAGTCCGAGACACCCCTCAGGCCGCGTTTGCGGCGTTCTTCGTTTCCGGCTAGCGTAACGGGCTGTCTGTACAGCCGGCGCTGGCAGTCCTTTGTTTTGTTTTTGGGGTGCTCACATGAAGTTCACACGATTGCGGAACGCGGTAATGCTGGGTACTGGGCTCCTGTTCACGGCGCCGTCATGGGCTTCGGGCGAGCCCCAGGGCGCACATCATCCGTCACTGAAACTCTCCACTGGCGTATTTCATTGCGATCTCAATCGACGTGTAGAGATCAGGCAGGTCGCCGAAGATCGTCGCTCGGCGATTGTCTACTGGGAACGCCGCAACTACACGATGCAGTTGGTTGCCACGCAAACCGGCGCATTGCGCCTGGAAGATAAAACAAGCGGCCTCACCTGGATCACCATTCCGGGGAAATCCATGCTGCTCGACACTAAGCAGGGCCGTCAGCTCGCGAACGATTGCCGCGCCTGACCGGGCGCTGAATGCCCATGACCGCCCCCGTTAATCCGCCGAACGCGCGATTGCTCGAGTATCCGTTTTCATCAAAGCCCGCGCTCGGTGAGACCATCGAGGTGGCGCCCGGCGTCGTCTGGATCCGGATGACGCTGCCCTACACGCTGAACCATATCAACCTGTGGGCGCTCGAGGACGGTGACGGATGGGCCATTGTTGACACCGGTGTTCGGGATAAGGAAACCACCGACGCCTGGAGAAAAATCTTTGCAAACGGCTTTGGCGGGCGCCGGGTTACACGGGTATTTGTCACCCATATGCACCCCGATCACGTGGGCATGGCGGGGTGGCTCACTCGCCGGTTCGCCTGCCGCCTCTGGATGACCCGAGCCGAATACCTCACCTGCCGGGTTCTGGTGGCCGACACCGGGCGCGAGGCGCCCGCGGAAGGTGTGTCGTTCTATCGAAGGGCAGGGTGGTCGGATGACCAGCTGGAAACCTATCGAACCCGATTCGGTAGCTTCGGGAAGTCGGTCTATGCGCTTCCTGACAATTTTCGCCGACTGCACGATGGCGAAGTGCTCAGCATTGGTGAGCGTCAATGGGAAGTCGTGATTGGTAACGGGCATTCACCCGAACACGCCTGCCTGGTCTGCCATGCATCCGGACTGTTGATCTCCGGCGATCAGGTTTTGCCTCGAATCTCATCAAATGTTTCAGTGTTTCCCACCGAGCCCGACGCCGATCCCCTGGGAGACTGGCTGGCCTCGATCGAGCGCCTTCGAAAGCGCATTTCGGCCGATGTGCTGGTACTGCCCGCGCACAACGAGCCTTTCAAAGGGCTGCACGAGCGGCTCAATCATCTGGAACGCATGCATATTGAGTCGCTTGATCAACTTGAGCAGGCGATTTCCCGGCGCTCGCGTGCCGTCGATGTTTTTCCTGCGTTGTTCGCCCGTTCGATCAATGGCGAGGATGCGCAGTTGGTATCCATGGCAACCGGTGAAAGCCTTGCGCATCTGAACCGGCTGCTGCGTGCGGGACGCGCGCACGTAGAAGACGACGAGCAGGGCGTCGCGTGGTATTCGAGGTCCGGCGCCTGAGGGCGGAGGATTTTCCTCCACCAAGCTGACTTATATAATTTTACATAATACAAATTATACGAAGTTAAGAAGAAGGGTGGCGGCATCCAGGTCGCGGCCAGGACGGTCATCCTGTACTCGGCCGTCACGGAATGTGATCACGCGCCTGGCAAATGCAGCGACGTCGGCTTCATGGGTTACAAACAACACGGTCTGGCCACGACGATTCAGCCCTTGCAGTAAGGCCATGACCTCAAGCGAGGTTCGCGAATCCAGCGCGCCTGTGGGTTCGTCGGCAAGAATGATCTGCGGATCGTTGATCAAGGCGCGCGCAAT
>SXGQ01061919.1_pt1 | contig 21566 bp, 31 predicted proteins | sample 3178371 | NCBI WGS metagenome assembly SXGQ01 (sample SAMN11356859, study PRJNA531348) | freshwater metagenome | isolation source: freshwater sample F1-20 | place: China: Fuxian Lake, Yuxi | collected 2017-12-25 | reverse complement strand
CCCGTGCTCTACCAACTGAGCTACCCGGCCAATAAAAAAAGCTTTGGATTTTGGTCCAAAGCTTTTAAAAATGTTATTAAAATCTCCAGACCATCAACTAGTAATCACCACAAACCAAATTGCCACGAAAGCAAAGATGTTCGCTGTGTTAATAGAGATATTTTGGATATTCTGTTTCATTTCGTAATTATATATCTTTTTCTAAAATAGTTTCTGATTCTTAATTTTTCTGATAGATTCCATCGATGATTTTCCATTTCAAAGCCTCTTTGGAATCGAAAAACCATTCTGCTCTCTTGTCGTTATATTTCTGAAGAATCTTTCTTGTAAGTTTACTTTTCTTACAGAGAAAATTTTCCAGAGACATTTGTACTCTGTTTACCTCTTCCATCTTTTCAACTATCTTGTTTCTGTAAGTGTAAACAATATCAGTTGAGCATTCATGGTACATGAAGTTGGAATGTTCACATGCAAGTCTAACGTGACCTGCAGCTAAGACATAAAGTCCCCCGCTCATTGCAGATCCAATACAAGTAGTGATAACTGGGGTGGTAGATGTTGTGATTGCGTTTACTATGGCAAAGGTATCATAGACGCTCCCTCCGAAGGTATTAATCAAGATTTCAACAGGCTTTCTTTGATAGCCAACGATCTCTGCTTCTTTCTGAGCATCTTCGACATTTACGTTATAAATCCAGTGGATCAATTGTCCTGCTACAGAATTCTCAATGTCTTCAGACAAGACAAACGATCTATCCATTTCATCCTTTTCAAATTTCTTTATGATCATTAGAAAAATTTAATATTTATAGAGACGGGGTAAGGCAAAAGTTACGGATTATCTTCTATCCCGTAAAAATCTTTATAAGTGTTTCCTCTCCCCTCTACCGCTGCCATAAAGTCTCCCCACGATCTAAACGTGAAAGAAACTGCTGTATTATCTTCAAAAAGAAAGAAATAGGTCTCACAAAATCTTGGATTTTTAAAATCGGATTTCATATCATCCCAATAGAAATTCACATACTCTTTTATTCTTTCTAGGGTTTCATGTAAGGAATTTTCAAATCCGGTTAGATAATACGGCCAATCCATTTTTCCCTTAAATCCCCCGTAAATAACTTTTCGGTTTTTATAGAAATCCTCTTTTTGGTATTCCCTTCTACTAACTAGATTGACGTTCATTTTATCTGATAAGATTGCCGCCTTCTACCCTATTTTCCAATTCATAACTAACCCTGTCCTTTAAAAGATCAACGATCTCGTCAAGATGGTAAGGGCGGAATTCTGGATGCCCACACATTCCTATATCTATTCTCTTGCCATTACCAAATCTAGATTCGCCCTTTAAGTGCTGGTGTCCGTGAAGCATGTATGAGTTTTTTCTCATATTATTCCAAGAAACAATCGGATAGTGGCACATAACCAATTTCATATTTCCGGATTTATGCTTAACTGTCACTTCGTTATAGTATCCAACAGAGGCAAAGAATGACCTGACATTTTCTTTGTTGGATTCTATATGATGGTCATGATTTCCAAGAATGAAATGAATGTTTTTACATTTAATCCGATATCTAAACTCCAGTATGTTTTCAAACCCTCCGAAGCTCCAATCCCCCATATGAAAAAGAGTATCATTTTCGCCAACAAATTCGTTGATGTTCTCAACCATTCGCTCATTCATTTCCTCGACAGTGTCATAATCCCTAACAGCATCAAGAGGAACTATCTTGTTTCCTTCGCTATCTAATGCTCTCCAGTGTGTTGTACCTCTACATATTCCAGCATGACCGTAATGTGTATCAGAAGTTATCCATATATTTCCGTGATCTATCTTTAGTGACATACAATTTTCTCATTTGTATTACAAATGTAAATAGAATGTTTCGAAATTTAAAATGAAATCAGATTCCTTAATATGATAGTAAGGGAAATCAGAATCCAGATTGAATTGAAAACAATCAATGTGGGCAAACTTTTTCTCATACTTGCCCAGATTAAAAGTGATGAAGTAAGTAAGGTTAGAAAGTGAAATTGCCAAATTTCAATTCCAAATATTAATCCAGGAACTATTATAATAGCCTTAGAAATCCAAGCGGCAAATTCTATAGTGTTATAATCTGTCCAATATGATTTACGGGTATACATTAGGATGACGTCCCATATTTTCTTAAACCCTATTATCTTATAAAGGGTACCAAGAAATAAAACACACACTATTAAAAATATCTCAATAAACATTATGATCTTTATATTCGTATCCGAAAAAATTATAATTAGCATGAACACTCTTTTCCTCTCCTTTTGCTATTGCTTCTAGCTCTCCTTCAACTATTGCATCGACTGGACATTCTGGTACACAAGCGCCACACAAAACGCAAACTTCCGGGTCTATATAAAGTTGCTTTCCTTTTTTATCTTCCTCGCTCATACCAGCAACTTCTTTACCGCTGTTGCCTATTTGTATTGGACCATGTATACAATCCACAGGACAGACCTTAACACATGCGGTATCACAAACCCCATCACATTTACTCGTTATTATGTAGCTCATTTTTAGTGTATCTCAACCTTTTCTATTACTAGATCTTTATGAACCTTCTTATTAAATTTAAGAATGGTTAGATCCAGACCTCCGTTAACGGATTTACCAACTACAAAAGAAAACACCTTTGTATTTCTTCCATTGGAGTTTAATTTTCCGCAACATCCTTTTTCACACGTTTCTCCGGACATTTTATGATCCGCTCCGAAAAATGTCATAAATCCCAAAAAGCTTTCATCGGAGGGATGTGATCTATCACCCTTATCAGTATTTAGATAAAGCTCGTAAGTTCCCTTAGGAACCTTGTCAAAAGAAACAGTAATGAAAATAGTATTTCCCTTAACAGCAGAACCAGTATTTAATTTTATAGTGTTGTGATGAGAATTTAATTTATGTTTAGGAAGAGACAATAATGGAGTCCTAGATTTTACCATTACTTTAGATTCTGAAGATGGCTTTTGAAGCTTGGTGTCATCAAAATCATAATCCATTGAATAAATGATATCTAAAACCTCTTCTATTTTATATTCAACTTTCTTACCGTTCTCATCAAAGAAAATATAAGGCCAAGGTGCATCTTTTAAAATTTCTAGAGTTACTGCTTTTCCATTTGAGGAGTTTGACCATTGCTGCCAGATTCTATCTATATTAGAATGGTGTGTCCAGAAAATCGGATCAAAAGCCGCTGTGGGTACCCATCCCATTAATCCAGTTCCTGTTAATGTGCCAGTAATCTTATTTGGAAATCTTGGTACAGAAGAAGTGTCGTTTCCTGCTCCGATGTAATCGTGCATTGCTCCATGGGGAGCAGCATCTATATTTTTACAAAACATTTCATAGTTATCATAGCTAAATAATTTTGTAAGATCTAAAGCTCTTTCGCCCTCGCCGGAAACGGGAAATCCCATATTTAAGCTATCGAACCTTGCAACTTCGAAAAGAGAACTTGAAGGATCCCTGAGGACCTGCTGTAATCTTTTATCTTCAACGTTTTTATTGGTGTATCCCCAATAAGGAAGTGCAAAATCTTCATACCCGGATAACTTTCGTACAATCTTTTCGAAGTGATAGATGTACATTCTATGCCAAACTAAAAAGTGAAGCTCCTCTTTTTTGGAAGGGGTATGAGTGCAATTGTCCCATCCGTCTTTGAGATCCGAAATATTATGATACGATTCGCAAAGTTTGTTATTTTTAATAGTGTCTGGAACCCAATGAATGGCCCCTTGGTAATACCAACTTGTTGGATCTGAGCAATCTTTCTCTCTCATGATTTTGAGAGCTTTGTTCATTGCTTCAACATCCTTCTGAGCTTCCTTCGAATGGATATTCTTCCGAACGTATCTCCTCTCCTTCTGTGGAAGTAAATAAATGACCGCTATCAGAATTATGAAGATCGGTACTAGTACTTTCAGAATTTTCTTTTTCATTTTGTTTTTTATATTCAGATTGTTTGTCTTTGCATTCTATTCTTTTGCTTTTACAAATTCCTTTACATGCTCCTTTGCACATAGATTACTTTTTAAATATTAATTATTCGATCTTTTTATTTCGATCGTTATACCAGCTTTTCCTGCCGAAATCTCGTACGAATTATATCGATTGTCTGTTATAAACCCATAATCTTTAAATCTAAATATAATTACCATTTTTTCCTCAAACACCGCATGAATTGCATTATCAGCATAATCGATAGATGGATGAGATATAAATCCCATCCTCCAACTATTTCTAAACTCTTCTTCTAATTCATTAGGTGTTATATGTATTAACATCTTAATTACTCAAAGGTGCTTTTATTGATGGATGAGATTCATAATTTTCTAAAATAATATCCCCAGGCATAAATGATTCTATACCGTCTCTAACATGAACATTCGGTAATTTAAAAGGCTCCCTGCTAATTTGTTCTTTAGCTTGTTCAATATGATTTAAATACAAATGGGTATCGCCCAGATTGCCAATTAATTCATCTGGTACCATTTGAACTTCGTCTGCAATCATTTCCAATAACAAACCATATGAGGCAATGTTAAACGGTAATCCTAAAAATGTATCCACACTTCGTTGATTCCACATTAAAGAAAGGTATTTACCCTCTCTTACATAACACTGAAATCCATAATGACAAGGTGGGAGAACCATTTGATTTAATTCACCCACATTCCAAGCATTAACCATCAATCTTCTACTATCGGGATTTGTTTTGAGTTCGTTGATTAGGTTTTGTATTTGGTCAATATATTCGACATCTATATCGGTTTTATTCCAATCAGTTTGTTTCCAACTTCTCCATTGTTTACCATAGATTGGTCCTAATTCACCATACTCTTTTGCAAACTCTGAATTTGTTTTAATTGCATTAATGAACGCATCTTGTGGTAATATTGGATGGAATATATCGGCTTTATTTTTGTTAAAATAATTTTTATATGCATCACCATCCCAAATATGACAATCATTATCTACAAGATATTTTATGTTTGTATCGCCTCTTAAAAACCATAGAAGTTCGGTTACAATTGTTTTCCAAGCCATTTTCTTTGTGGTAAGTAGAGGAAATCCCTCGCTCATTTTGTGGCGAATTTGTCTACCAAATACTGAAATGGTACCCGTCCCTGTTCTATCATCTTTTTTAATCCCATTATCTAAAATGTCTTGGAGTAAAAACTGATATTGCTTATCTATATTGTTCATAATCAAATTTTAAATTCCCATGTACTCTCTGCCTCTTCTCGTCCATTCCATTCCTCCGTTCCCGTTTTTGTTTTCAAAAATTAGCTTATGCTCATACATACATTTTCTTACCGTCTTTTCTCCGAAGGTTTCAATTAATTTCTGGTAAGAACAGGATCCCGTCTGGACCCTCGTATCTTGCACAAAGCACATAATTTCGAATTCTTTACTTCTCAAGTCAATCATCTTTTGTTCTTATTTTAGTTTATGAATAAATCTTTAAGCTCTTTCCTGTGTCTAATCTCTGCCCACCCAGAGGAAGCACCGACAATACTGTATCTTTTATAAATAGGAAAATTTGTAGTTATCCTCTCTATCTCCATCCTTTTTATTTTTCTGTTTAGATATGCCTCTCCCCTTCCTATAGTACCCGAATCTAAATAAATGCTGTCATAAACTTTGTCCAACAACCAGTCTATCCTCGCAACGAAAGGTCCGTCATCCCAAGCCCACCCGGTCGCTTTTAAAAAATCTGAAGATGTACTTGCATATGTTTTAAATCCATTATCTTCTTTTATTAAACGATCTTCATCAACGCCAATCTGAGAAGCAGACTTTTCTAAATAGATCATATTATAATTCTCGTTCTTAATAAAATTAATTAGCTCTTTGATTTTAAATTCGGGATGAATTTTACTCATGGAAAAAACATCGTCCTGTAGATAAATGAAATGTGTGAATTTATTGTCTGTTAAATATTTAAAAACATGGTCCCTTAAAATATGAGTATATTCAATATTGTTAAATGAATTGAATTCAATATTTTTTAGAAGCGAAAAATATTGATCTTTTTTAATTTTGTTAATATAATCTTCACTTGAATTGTGGAATGAATAGTAATTAAGATCAAATTGGTTCCTAAAAAATATATCAACTTTATCCAAATGCCTATAGTTGAAAATCTCAATTCTTTCGTCACCATATGTTTGTGTGAAAACGCAAAACTTTCTCATAGCCCAGATTCTAGTAGAATTTTATAAACTAGATACTTTGTTCTAGTTTCAAATTTCTTGTTACCGTAGAAATGTTCATATCGGTTTATACCAGAAAGAAAAGAAGTTGGTACACTTAAATTTTTAATTAGACACCCGTAATAGTATTGAGCTAATATGAATTTAATCTGCCTCATTTGAAATCCTGGATTCTCCGAGGGCTCTACAGAGTGCGTGAAATATGTTTGGATTTTTTTAAATTCGGATAGAAATAAATCCTTTGTTTCTTGGTTGTTGAATTTTATTATACCGGTATTACAAGCAAAATCGTTATCATAATTGAAAAGAGGAAAGGAATCTTTAGCACTGTACTTCTCGAATATTCTTTTCAAATCCCCATATCCATTATAGATATTATTCTCCTCCTTTAAGATATCTTTTTTAGTCTCAGGAAAATCAAAGTAAACGTGAACCGAATCTGAATTGGGAAATTGTAATCTCTCTTCTAATATAAGATCCCCATCTATTGTCACACATTCAAGTCCTTGTTGAGAATGTATATGTAATTTTAGATCATCAACAACACCAAAAATTTCATCGGACGTATCGTAAAACTCGTCTACTATTCTTGAAAAATATCCAATGGCATTTTTATCTCCATAAAAATTTATCTTATACCCAAGGGATTTTGCTCTAGCCATAGAAGATCTATAAAGATCCATCATATAACCAGAATCCTGGTACAGATTCATTCTACTATCATAACTCCAAAATAAATTTACATCCATCTTATTGTATCAACTTTTTGATTCTCTCTATTGTATCCTCCGCAACACGGATCTGAACATCAGGTGTTGTGTGATATCCAGGATCTGTAAAATTTCCGTCCGCATTCTCCAATCTTATTTTGTCCAGAATTTTCCACTCAAAACCTAAATTTTTCATGGGCAACCAGTTCATAATGTTGGACGCTCCTATTATATCAATAACCATTAAAAAAGGAATTGCTTTTGAATAAATTTGATGGGCGGATGAATAGATTAAATTCCGATCTGTTTGTATTTTCCAGTTTCTATTATAAATGTTTTTCAAAAATAGATCAAATGATTCTTTCTTCTCGGTAAAGAAATCTCCCCCAACCAAAGACTCGATAGATTCGGATCCTAGAATAGGGGATTGAGTTCTTACCTCTCTACAACTTAAATCCTTTCTATTCCCGTAATAAAAATCTAAGCAAGTAACTTTTTCATTTCTTTCCTCCAAATTATCTTGAGATAAATTAAATTCTATTCTATCTGCAAAGGTCGTATTAAATAATATAAAACAATTTTCAATCGTAGAAGCATACTCTAACTGTGATACTATCCCTCCGTTACTCATAGCAGATCTAGATAGAGGGATCAGCTCAAGATCTAATTCTCTAGAAACTATTTCAGAAAAATGGGTACCGGGCAGTGCTGAAGACGGAGACATAAAACTGTCCCCGCAAACGACTAATTTTTTTCTACTCATTTATTAGCTCTAAATTGAATGCAACACTTATCCGATCCTCCTTGGATTCATTAGGATGCACACTATGATACGTTGCAGAATTAAAAATATAAAGGTCACCCGTTTCAGGATAGAATGTTTCTCTGTTGCTCATATTTACTGGAGAATGGATATTTAAACCGCCAGTGTTGTTTTCAGTTTTCAAATAATAAACCCCTACCCATAAAGGATTTGAATAATAACTTGTGTTTAAAGGAGGGTGGTTGTGTATATTATTATATTGTCCTTTCTCATAAATGCTTCCCCACATTTGTAAAATTCTGCACCCGGATTTAAAAATTTCAGTTACTGCTTTATTTATTTCCTTTGATAAATCTATGAAAGCATTATCGTCTTGCAAATCTCTGTTTGATTGCCACGGATTAGAATCCTTAGTATGACTATTTTGAAAAGATCTGAGATGGTAAAGCTTATTACACATATCAGCATCATTCAATTTCAATTTCTTTTTGTATAGAAGAGTCGGAAACAGTTCAATTTTTTCTATCATTTAAATCCTAATTATTTGGTGCCCGTTTTTATTTAAAGAAATCGATAAAGCCAATCCCTCAGCATTTCCTACGTTTGGATAGTATTTATTAGTAGATTTACTTATAAGGCTCTGATATTCGAAAACGGGTCTAAGTTTTTCCACATCATATATTACTTGCTTGATATTATTTAAATATGGAATGAAAAAGATTTCTTCAGAGATTGTGTCAACGTCATAATCAATCTCATTATCCTGACAATACTTTATTAATGGGGCAAAATGGATTCCGGAATCATAATTACCCTTGAATTTTTTATTCTCACCGTGCCAATAATTTAAAATATAGACTTGGGAATTTTCAGAGAGCATATCTAAAAAATTCATAGGATATTCATGAACCCTATCAACATCGACATAAACAACACCAGATTTACATTTTTCAACGCATCTTAAAACAAATAGCATTTTATCAAAATATGAGAATATTCTTCTCTCATAAAATTCTATATGACAGTATGCATCATAGTCAAAAATCCTTTCATCATCGGTTAATACCTGAATTTCCCACCTAGTAGTTTTAAATCTTTCGATGACTTCTATAGCCCAGTCTGTATACTGTTTACCTACTGCAACTATTGCTAAAATTTTTCTACTCACGGGTACTTAAATTAAAATTGATACAAATTCTTTCGGATGCACCATAGAACGGATGAACCTCATGTAATATATCTCCAGGCCAAAGCATGATCATTCCAGTTTCGGGTTTCACCATATAGGATTTATTTCTGGTACTAAATGAGAATCTCCCGCTATATGGCTGGTAAATATCAGGATCTCCGTCACTAATATAATAACCACCTGCCCAAATATTACGATGTTCGGTCGGAGAGAGATCGTACCTTAGATGATTATGAAGAACTTTGTAATCTCCATTCTTGTAAAACTGTAGCCAACTTTCATCCATAAAAAATCTGCTATCCTCAAAATGTTTCTCGTATTCAAACTCAAAATATTCTTGGAGAGCAGTTCTATAATCATTCAGAATTATGGTCTTTAAATGTTTTACTTCGGGCTCATCGATAGAGAAAAAATTGTTAGTAGGAACTAGATGCCATTTACCAACGGCGGGATATGTTGGATGTTCAAAAAACTCTCTCTCATTCATCTTTTTATACTCATCCATCGGTAGCATGGATTTATCTTTCACGTGTCTTTCGTCTGGGACCTCCAGCTGCCATTCAGAGTAAAATCCTTTCGCTATTTCGAGAAGTCTTGAATTAAATTTATCAATATCTCCACCAACCTCGGAACCTGTAAGTTTTCTTTTCCAGACGGGAATTGGGTCTAATAAATGTAAGTTGCTATCTTTTGAAATTTTTCTCATGTGTTTATTTTATTGAAGTAATTTATAACAGCCCTATTCTCTAATCTATATGCCCCAGTAACACATTTATTTCCATTCATCATAAAAGTTATATTATCCCTCCTCATAACTCTCCAGTGGAGTCCATATATTGGAAAATCAGGTTTTAGCCTGCCGTCGAATATTCTTTTGTATATAGCGCACTGCATAGCATCTTGATCCGGACATCCTATAATTTCAGATTCTGGATGTCTATTGGGATTTGGATAAGGATGGGTAATATCAGGATCAGTAGAGAAAGATAGCCAGTCCTTTGCAAATTCCCTGGAAAATTCACTATTTCTCAAAACTACCTGGCTGGAGTTTATTTGCAGGGAATTCTTTACAGTCTCATTTTGATCCGTATCTGTAAAAACCTTATCTATAGCATAGGTCTTCATCGACTTTTTAAGATAATAATCATATAGTTCGAATTTGGCCCATATGTCACTTTCATTCTCTTTTAAAAATCCCTCGCAAATATCGTATATGTTTTCCCAGTCGGTATACCAGTAATTTGGATATTTTTCGAAATTCATATCGTGATATAAAAGAATGGATCCCTCCGGTATTAAATTAATAACATGATTTACTATAAATGCTTTCCAATCATAATATCCCATTTTATGGGCATAAGGAAAGTAAGTCGTATCAGTTGGTTCTTCAAAAACATTACAGATTCCCTCACTCCCTGGTAATTCTTTTATTTTTTCTCTGTTGAAAATAAACATTTTCTTGAAGTACTGTGAAAGCTTAGACTCCACTGAATTAGCCACGTTAGTCAAGTCTAGTGCTCCCTCTCCTCCTGTATAGAATCCAACAAAATATATTTCTTTATTCATTCCTTAAAATTCTTTCACAAGCATCGAAAAAATATTTTTGCTTATGTTCGTATCTAATCTCTGTTGCATGGAAGGTTCCACTTTCGAACCATGTTCCATTTCCCCATTGAAATTTAGGATATTCTCCGGGAGCGTTATATTCCCATTCCGGAATCCCATCATTATGAACAGGATATGCCAATATTATATTAGCTCCATTTTTTCTGTGCTCTATACTAAATCTCTCTCCAACATCTACAACATGTTTTTTACCTTCTATTAATGTCTCTTCATATCTAAAGATATCCCTTTTTAAATTCTTATCGGAATTCCATATCTCCTTGGTTTTTTCCCACACATTTCTAGTAAAGTTTAAAAAATTGGGAGCAGCAAAGGGAATCTGATTCTGTGAAGCCTGTGCGTTCCCGTAAATAGTATATCCGCTACTTATCTTTTCTATTGCATCAGAAATAGCATCAGACCTAGTAGGAATTGAATCCAGATCAAATATACTTATGGAATCCCAATTTTCAAGACTGTTAATATAATTTGTTATAGATTCACTGTGATTATGTAAAACATACTTCTCAGCATTTACCTGTTCTATTTCTATTTCAAAAAAATCAAATACCATTTTCTGATACTTAACTATCTTATCTAAATTTTGTATAAGATGGATAGTTGGATTTTTATCGTCTCCAACAAAGGATCTTGTTTTTTCAAAATAAAAGCTAACTGTTTTGTGTATCATCAGATTATCTTTTTTTCTGAAATTATTTCCCATCCTCTACTAATCTGATAATCAAAAAAATCATACATGTTCTGTCTGAAATTTTCGGGGTTGGATTCATATAGGGAAACATCATCTATTCCATATTCCCATCCTTTAAGGCTTCCCCACCAAGATCTATTGTTTTCAGGATGAGGTGGAACGAAAGTCTTAATTCCTCTTCTTTGAAGTTGATATGAAAAATTCATGTCCTCTCCACATAAAAAATATTTCCTCTCCGGTAGATCTGACCAGTACCAACTTAGCCATTCTTTTTTAAAAAACCAATTGTGTACAACATAGTCAACCTCCATAGTTTCTTTATTCGGTGATGGCCATCCATGTCTGGAATAGTTGTCCTTATAGTGTGAGCTTGAATAAAACTTATATCCGCATGTTCCATAAAGTCCCGGATTCTTTTTAAATTGGTAAAGACAATTTTCCAGCCACTTCTCCCCTGGAATTGTGTCATCGTCTATAACGCAAACAAATTCTCCCTTAGCATGTAATGCCATGGAAAATCTGGACCAAACACCAAGATTTTGAGAGCGATTATCACAAACCAGAATTTCCTCCGGCTTTATACTCTGATTTTCTACTGATTGGTATTGCTCTTCAAAACGGTGCTCCCTTTTGTATTTAGTTAGGATTACCGATATCATCCCTGATTTTATCCAAAATTCTCAAGTTAGTTTCTGCACTAACATTTTTAGAATCCTGTGGGGGATGCCAGAGATGAACGATGTTTCCATTATATCTCTTAAATTTTAATCCAGCTCCGATTAACTTTTCATGTCTGGCATCGTCTTCCCTTCCCCATCCTTCGAAAGACTCGTCGTTCATCCCAAGGGAAACAAACTTCTCCCTGTCAATCACAAAAATTCCACCGATACAAAGTTTACCCCAGGGTCTCCTAAAATCAAATTCTGGAAGATCCACGCATTCTGTGTAGGGGAGAGCATAGTCGCATTCGTCTAAATGGATGTCTCTAGCAGCCTGATAAATGTTGTAATAGTTTATTAATATGATATCAGTATCAACGACGCAAATAACCCTTTTAGTGGATTCTCTGACGCCATTGTTAATGCAACGAGATTGATTATGTGGTAAATTCTTCTTCTCAAAAATGTGGTCATATCTGTCGGAAAATTTACTTCTTTCCGTTCCTTGCTCTGATATGATAAATCTGTTTTTGGGAAAGTGTCTTGAATAATAATTTAAAACTGTTGCTAGATTCTCTTCTCTCTCCTTGCTGTCTTTTCGGTATGGAAAAATAAAATCTATCTCAGTAGTGATAGTGTCCATAACCCCATCGTACCCATGATTGGAAGCCCTTAGCATTTTAAGGGATTCTAGGAGTTCTGAATTAATCCCAATGGGCATTCCGGACTTAATTGCAGCAATTGCTATAGTGTATCCTTCCTGATCTCCAAATCTGTGATAATTAGATTCCTTATCGTAAGCATGCTTAATTTCTGATACCTCTTCGTAGATCTTAAAAAATTCCAGAACTTTGTTTCTATCAGTTTTAGAAAAGTTGAAATAGAAAACATCCTCGAAAATAGATCCGATAGATTTATGGTCAAGATTTAAATAAGAGAGTTTAGATTTATATCCCTCCTTGTTGGAGAGGTAAGCTTCCATGTCCTTAGGCTGTCCACTTCTAGTATAGCTTATTCCCTCATTAAATTCTATTTCATTTACCTGATAAAAGAAGGAATCATTATTCACCAGTAGATCTGCATCCAAGTAAAGGATCTCACTAAATCCAAGAAGATGGGCTTTTTGTATAACTCTAATCTTGTGATGATATGAGAATTCAGAATACTCGTATTTAAAAGTTATTATCCCAGGATCCGAGAATTGCAAGGGATCGTTGGTATAAACTATAATGGTAAATACGTTTCTATTGGGAACCTTTGCTATTAATTTATGGACTAAATTAAAGTATTTAGATTCTCCGCAGCAAAAAAAAGCTAGAGCTTTCCTACTCATTCTTCAGCCTTTTTTAGATCCTCTATTATTTTTTCGATAGAACCCAGATTTTGTTTCAGTTTGCTAACTAGAAGATCTATTTCTTCCTTAGATAAAATGTGAGGGATCTTTTCTACATTTTCTAAAAGGAAGTTTATTTTTTCCTCATCAAAATCTAGATCTTGAAGTTTATTCTGCATCTAAAGAGATTGGTTTTTTTGCTATTAATTCCTCTGGTATATCCTTAAATCTTTTAAGGAAAAATGAGGGGATCTTTCCACAGGACTCACAAGCAACCATATCAATGGGTACTGGTTCTTCCCTTCCGGAAGGGGATTCCCAGGCTGAAAGTTTTTTAATTAAAGTGATGGGACGAAATGTATAATTTCCACAATCGCATGGCTGCCAAGGTAAATTTGCAACATTAATATTAACTTGAGGATTATCCATTTTGATTTTTATCTTTTATTCTTCTTTTTAATATTCTAGCTAGGCTTTCTAAGGAATTTTTGAGTTCTTGATTTTTACCCAAAGATCCCATCAAATCTAAATAATTATTAATGGCTTCAAATTGATCTGGATGATTGTGATCGTTACTGATCATATTCCAACCTTTGCAAACAGCTTGAACAAGCTGATCACGATCTTCTCCATCGTTTCTCAATACTTTCCAAACGTCCTCTCTTGTTTCTCTCTCCTCGTGGAAAAGATTCCAAAAGCACGGCGTGATATCTCCCTGTAAATTATAGGAGTCTGCTTTTAACATATATGTCTTAAAGCTTTCGAATTCATTTTTTGCATGAGCAAGTAAAGAATCGTCCGATATGTACCTTGTATGAAATCCCATTACTTATTAAAATTTTTAAACATATTATTTATTTGTTCTTCAAAGTCTATGATTTCCTTGGAATCCTTAGGAACGAACTCCTTAAAATCTGAAGAGACCCTTATCTCCTCAACATGCTTCCATAGCGAAGGAACGTCGTAACAAATTTCGTTCCCTTCTTCATCTCTAGCATCTAGTTCAGGGTTGTATGACTTTTCGTACAGAAACCAGGATATCCAATCTTCCCCCTCCTCACTATAATACACCTTTAAGAGATGGGTGATGATCACTTGGTAGGGATCTTCAATATTGCTTAGATCTATACCAAGGGCATAGATAGTATTTGATTTGGCGTGGGTTTCCTGTAGTTTTTCTACTAGGAATTGGAAGGATTCTAATCTCATGCTTTTTTTATCAACATGGACTCGATTTGTTTCTTAAATAAGACCAAAATCTGCTGAAGATGCCATCAATTCAGAATATCCGCTAGGTTTGAAAATACCCAGATCAATAAGGGATTTAATTGCCGGACTTTTTATTAGAGTTGCATCTTTCTCTATTTGTTGATTTACGATGTCGGAAAGGTCTTCTCCAGAAATATCTGCATATTTAGGAGGAATACCTAAAGATTTGAGTATAGTTTTTGTGAGAACACTTTTAATATACCGAAACTTGACATCAAAGTCTTCTATCTTTTCTATGGGCCTGCCATACATCTGGTCACTTCTTCTATCCCCGATCGGAGAAGCATACACTGCTTGTGCAGATCTTCCTCCCATCCAGCTAGTTCCCGAATTCTGATATCTAATGTATCCGTTTGAAAAAATGGAATATTCCAGCGGGGATGCTGGATGTGAAAATCTAATGTTGCCGTTTTTTTGCATCGTTGGGGTTGTGATGTCCACAAATCCAGATGCTATGAGATCTTTGTATCCTGGGGTTTGTTTTATCTGATCGTAAGTTATCTGCCCAGATTTTCCATAGCTTTCCTTTAGTAAATCATTAAAAGATTTTACATACTTCATTACTTCAGAGAAAGAAGATATTTAAATTTGCTGATGATTGCCAGAATTTCATCTAATAGATTTAAGATGTCACTTTGCTTAACCATCCCTCTTAATCCCTCGACATGATCCATGGCACCTTGTAGCCAAGAATCTAGGTTGATGTCCTCATAATTAAGGATGGTGTATTGCCCGCCGATTCTAATTCTGCCAATATATCCTTGATATGATTCAACTAAAGCATCCAAAGCTGCATCCATCGCTGCATGCGTATCGCAGGTTGCTTTATGTTGAGCAAAAGATTCAGTAGCCCAGTGCATTGCTTTTACTTGAACTTGGAATTCCACTAAAGCTTTAATGTGCTCGTCTCCTGAAGCCAAATCTGGTTTAGGAAGCTCTTGATCTGGTCTAACTATAAGTTGTCTATCTTGTGCAACTGGTATTTCCTCAACTTCTGGTTCGATATCCATACCCATTTCCTCTTCACCAGAAAAAGGTCCTATTTCTTCTTGTTCCTTCAAAAAATGCTGAAATCTTTTCATTTGGATATATTTTTAATTATATATCCAACCCTTTTTAGAAAAGGGCACTAACCAGAAGTAAGTTGGGGGATAGAGGCTGGTATCCCATAACCTCAATGAATCTATTGATAGGATCCAGAATGGTTCTATTGAATTGGGCATCAAAATCTATAGCTGGTGCAAACTCATATGGATAAGATCCATTAATGTATCCGAAAACATTGTTTTCTTGCTCGTTATTGACCGCTACGAAATAATACTTGATTTTATCTGACGAACGAATTAGTGAGTATTTTGCCTTGTATTTTGAGTTATTAAGCAGGTAGTTATGATATCCCGCTGCTCTCACATGCATCGGACATCCCTTAGCAACCTCGAACCTGCTAGTGTCGTTCAGAATGAATTTTTCTATGTTGTTGACCCCTACCCCAATCGAGATAGCCTCTGGCTTTTGGATTTTAAATTCAGATTTAATTTCTCTAAGCATTTTCACAAACGTGCGCAGATCGAACTTCCGACCAGTTTGGAACAGGTGCTTAAGAAGGAAGATCAATTTTTCTCTAGCGAATGGTGGGGTACCTCCCTGAACGATCTCAATACCTGTCGGCTTAATCCTTGATAGATCGTCGTAATGTTTTCCAGGTGCTTCATAGGTCAGATTGACGATGTATTTCTTTTTACCCAACCAAATAGCGTTTCGTGAAACAGTCTCTAACTCAAAGTCTTGATAATTTTTAGTGTTCCATTTTTCTGCATAAATGTCAAGACACTTATTAAGGTATTCAGCAAGTCTGTGTTCATTGATTCCTAAAATCAAATCTAGCGGATCGCAGTCAAACTCACAAGATGATGTGACGTTTCCAAAGTTAACGTAGTTAGAATCAGTGTCCACATAAATGACCATTTCAGCAGATATTTGACGAACATTTCTTACACCTAATTTTTCATGTAGTTCTGTGTCCAAGTGCCACCTTTCGTGAAAATATCTATTGATTACTTTCTCTGCAAATTTAATTAGATCCTGTCCCTGGAGGGTAACACTTTCTGCAACCTCTGGATTGAAACAAGCAAAGTACTGATTCCCAAGAGCTCCGTAAATACTGTTCAGAGTCAACTTTACTCCCTGTTCCTCGTTCTTATAATCGGCAGACATTTTCTTTAATCTGTCTATCTCCTCCTTAATCTCTTCAGTACTTAAATCTTGATAGTTCATTTAATTGACAAAAAAAGGCATCCCGGTGAATGCCTTAAAGTTATAAAATCTATTTTACACTTCAACCAATCCGATAGCAATAATCGAATCGCTTTCCCCTGATATTACCACTATTCTATTTTCTTGAACGTGGAATGATGAATTTTCTTGATCTATAAAATTAAACTGATTCTTATAAATCGAGTATGCAGCATCTTCAGAATATCCTTCTAGTGCGGATCCTTTTATGATATTATACTGGAAAGAATTTCCTTTAACGGAGAGGCCAGAAGAATGAACTTCAAAGTTCAAAAGTTCTTCTGAATTATTCTCAATAGTTGTCAGGGAAGAAAGTTTGGCAAAGGATTCTTTAGACACATTGAAAGAAATTATTGCACCCTCCGTTGTATGGATACTCTTCTGAATATTATCAGGAATATAGGAAAGCAGAGAAATATCTGCACACTTAAATTTAATGTTGATGCTAGAAGAATAAACTCTAAAACCGGTGGATACTAATTGTCCATCCAGAGCTTGAGCATTAATTTCCATAAAGGTCTCTTCTTCTGGTCCAAAATATTTAAACACATCGATTAGTTTTCCCATCTCTAAGATTCCAATCTTAACCCTTTGATCTGTTGTGTCACCCTCAAAGAAATCATCTATCTTGGTTCCAACATATTTGATTACTGACTTGTCTGGTGTTCTAACTTTAGCAAAAAAATCAGATCCTTCTAGTTCTAGGATAACTGATCGGTCTACCATCTTTAATTTCTTTAGAAAAACAATGAGATTGTTTGGGTTTGTGATTCTAAAGTTCAGTTTGATTTCTTTTTTCATTTATTCGGAATTGTTAATAGTTTTAGTTCTAATTACTCTTTTGTTTCTTCTTGTTCCTCTTGAATTTGTTCACCAGATAAAACTTCTTCCTCTTTTTGCAAATATTCCTCTGGGTTCCAAATTTGAATACCATTAAAGCTTCCTTCTTCTCCTCCAGAAATAAGGGATGATTGCTTGATGGATTTTTTAGAAACTCTTGACCACTCTTTAGCGATTTTCTTAACTTTAATCTCCTGCTCCTTGATTGCTTTCTTGATCTCTTTGGCTTTTTGTTTGGACTCTTCGATTTTTTTCTTTGTTAGCTCTATTTCAGTACTGGATAGCTTTACGAGTTGAATTGCCTCTAGTCTATTCTTAATCCATACTTGGAACTGCTTTAAAAATTCTATAATTTCCTCATTAGTTCTTTTCTTCTGAGACATGAAGATCAAAAACTTAAGTTTAGCTTCCAAGAATTCCAGTTCACGATCATTATAAAAAGAATCCCTGATTAACCTCTTTAAAAGAACCTCCTCCATATGAACTCTGAACTGGTCCAAATACTCCTCAACAGATGTGTATTCTAAAACTGATCCATCTTTAACAAGAACGATGTTTTCTGTTACTATGTGTTGGGTTTCTTTTTTGATTCTATCGGATAGCTCTTTAAATTGAGCATCTGAGCATTTTAATTTTAAAGTTAGCTCAACCTCTTCTCTGGATCTATTGTCCATTCTATAATCTACCCCTGACATCTCCAAGACACGATTCAATTTGTCAATGAAAGAATCATATCTCATTAAAGGGGAAAGATTTTGTACCTGAATAGTTTTTGCAGCAGGATCTGATGAAAATCCTCCTTCTACTAGCCAAGCAGATTTTAAAGAATCCACCCTGGAAATTTTTCCTTTAAATCCCCTGAAATATGGTTTTATTTTTCTTCCTATATCTCCTTTAAGATAAGCAACAACATCATCATACTTGCGAGGTAAGATGTTTGATCTGTATCCAACAGCAATGCCCACTATATGAGTTGATAGTCCAATTGGATATGTTACATGCAACCAATCAAATCCACCTTCTTCATTCTCAATATTTAAATCTTTATGCTCATCTATAATTTGCTTATATCTCTGGGATATTCTTACTGAGGTATATCTTGGAGCGGAGGGAGCAGGATTAACGGGGGTTCCAAAGAATCCGTCACCTTCCATAATTAAATCGGAACACCCGAAGGGTCTTGCTAGTTTTGAAATCGCGGAAGAAAGAGAATTGTCGCCATGGTGGTATAGCTGGGTTCTGAAAACCTCCCCCACCACTCCGATTGTTTTATTGAAGGACGTCGGGGATTTTTGTAAAATTAATCTTTGAACTGGGGTAAGACAATCGTAAAAATTGGGAATGCCCCGACTCTGGATAACATACAGGGCATATTTTCGATAATCCTGCTCAATCTGTTCTGGTATAGTAAGTGAACTCTTCTTTCCTTGAATCATTATTAAAACTTAATTTGTCATCAGTCTTAGTCCTAAAATAAATAAAATTCCACAAAAAAGAGGGATTTTGGTCCCTCTTTTAAAAAATGAATTAAAAAATAATTATCTGAATTTCAGCTGATCAAGCTCGCTGTTATCAAGAGCTCTGTCCAAATCATCAATTACGTCTACTCCATATTCTTCCTTATAGAATTTAGAAAAGGCTACTGCGTCCTCGTCTGAAGTAATGGCGGAGTTGTATGTGCTAATGAGTACTTCTTCGTCTGAATTAGATTTGTCTAATTCCGCTCTTAAAGAATCACCGACAGATTTAAACTCCTCTGTTCTGTCCACAGAAGATGTACCTGTTTTTGTTGTGTCATCTCCTCCAGTTTCGGTCGTACTTGCAAAATCGTCATTTTGAATTAACACATAAAGGAATTTTCCAGCGTTGGTTCCGGAGGATTTTAATCTACTCATAAAATCTTGGAAATCCTTACCGTCGGCAAAAACCTGACATCCTGCAGAATATGGTCCAACACAAACGCCTCTATCATTAGAGGATCTGTGGATGTTGATTCCATAAGAATCATCCTTATCGGGTTTTCCTGGCTCGTATGTTTCCATTTTTGGAACGGAAAGTTCGAATCTGTTGATCTCCATTTCTCCGTCTTGTACCAGTGCTTCATGTTGGGTTGGAGATCCCTTCTTATGAATTCCTATTTTGTAGGCAGCAACACCTGGTTGCATAATAGCTACTCCGTTTGAATTCAGGGTTCTTTTTGGATCGGAATAATACTCAACAGAAGGACTAGTTGTTGCTTGATACGAAACCACTTTTTCAGTAGGCTTAGATGGATCAACAATTGCTATTTTATCTACGAATTTATCGCCCTCTCTTTTTTTAATATTGAGCTCTTCCCTAACACCAATAATAAAAACCTTCTGAGAGTTAGCATTAACCTCTTTAGAAATATCTGCATATCTAACATCCTTTGCAAATTTTCCAGAGGGATCTTTAAAAAGATCCATTATTTGCTGATTAGTAGCTTCAATTGGTTTAAAGGTATATGGTGTGTTTCCACAAGACATATAAGGCTTACCTGCCTTTGTCTCCTCCGTTTCGTCTGTTTTAGAATAGTCCTTATCTTCAAATCCAAGTTTTTTGAAAGCTGCTGACATCATTGCAGTTGCAATTCCTCCAGCATCAAGGCTACCTAAAAGACCTTTGGCACCCTTTTCATCGGATTTAGTATCCTCTTTCTTCTCTTCTTGTTCTTTGATGTACTCGTGAAAAGAATGAATTTTTCTCATTTGTTAAAATATATCCCTATATGTATCCAAACCTAAAAGAGACTTTTTATTAAAGAACACATACCTGACGAAACAAATCCCCAAAGAAAAAGATCCGCAGGATGGAAAAAAAGCGAAGGTAATTCCGGGAAGAAAAAATACAGAAATGCTCCTACCCAAAATCCACAGCATTGATGACAAGTAAGTACTCCTTCCAAAAAAGGACTCTTAACAATCAGCCAATTTCTTGGGGTGTCAAAAATACTTCCTTGGACTAGTATATGGGTCAATCCCCAGCATGTTAAAATAAAAATTAGTACTATCATATATTAAATATTTCTTTTCTACTTATTTCTTTTAGTTCTTCAATATCCTCGTTGTTTCTAGGTTTAGGCACTTTGATATGAATTTCCACTAAAAAATCCCCTCTTGATCCCATAGCAAATTCGTAGAGTCCTTTCCCCTGAAGTTGTAAAATAGTACCATGAGTGGTTCCAGGTTCCACTAATAAAGAAACTAACTCCCCCGTCGGAAGCTGTACATCAATCTTAGATCCTATACATGCATCAAAGAAACTAATCTTTCTGACCATTTTGATATTAGTCCCATGTCTCTCATATACAGAATGTGGTACCTCTTTAATATTAACTAAAAGATCCCCAGGAATGGTAGCTCCGGGCTCTTCGTTACCTTTTCCCTGAAGAGTTAGCTGCATTCCAGGAAGGGTTCCTCTTGGAATGTCAATCTCGATGTCTTCCTCAAAAATGTTTGCACCCTTCCCGGTACAGGTATTACAAACTTCTAAAATCATCTTACCAGATCCGTGACATTGAGGACAATCCGATGTTGTCATGACCTGAGCAAACTGCTGATATCTAACTGTTTGTACTTTTCCTACTCCCTTACAATTATAACATGTTTGATATGATTCTCCATTCAATGCACCCGTACCTTTACACGGATCACACTTCTTATATTTTCTAGAACGGATTGTTCTTTTCGTACCGGAGTACATTTCCATCAAATTGATGGGAACGTTAACAAACAAATTTTGTCCTTTTTTGTTACGGTTAAATTTGTTCGTGAAAATATCATCCCAGAAATCCTCGTGAGTGAATTGACTGAATGGATTGAATCCTGCGCTTTGAAAAAATCCGGAACCTCCCACGTCGTACTTTTGTTTCTTAGCGGGATCTGATAGAACATCATAGGCTTCAGCTATTTCTTTAAACTT
>SXGQ01287224.1_pt1 | contig 21570 bp, 19 predicted proteins | sample 3178371 | NCBI WGS metagenome assembly SXGQ01 (sample SAMN11356859, study PRJNA531348) | freshwater metagenome | isolation source: freshwater sample F1-20 | place: China: Fuxian Lake, Yuxi | collected 2017-12-25 | reverse complement strand
CTGATCGCGGTGGCGGTTATCGGCGTGGTGATTTCGATCTATTACTACTTTGGTTGGATCAAGGCGGCCTTCTTCGAAACATGGGCGACTTCGCCCGACGCCCCAGCCAAGCCCGCTCGCACGCCGGTCGATCTGGTGACGGGCATCGCTCTCAGTGCACTCGCCCTCTCGACCGTTGTCCTCGGTTTCTACCAAGGCCCGCTCGGCGCTTGGCTCACGCCGCGTTAATCACTGCGCCGGCTTGGCGTTTGCCGGCATCCGTTCGGGTTCATGCTTCTCATCGGCCTTGACCTCGCTTGGGGTGAGAAAAACTCCGACGGCCTCTGTTTTATCCGCTACGACCTAGCCCGGCGCCGGGCGCGCTTGCTCGGCTATGATTATCCGCAGGGCGATCTCGCTCTGGTCGCTGCAATCACCGGGCGCCTTCGCCCGGATGAACCGGCGTTTGCCGCCATCGATGCGCCGATCGTTTGCCCGAATCTCACCGGCACGCGCCCCGTGGACCGCCTCACGCACACGCTCTTCCACCGCGAACACGCCGCCTGTCACCCGGCCAACCTCACCAAGTGCCCGCGCCCCCCGCGCATCCTCGCCCGCCTCGCCGCCGGCCTCGGCTTCGTCTCCGGCTGGAGCCTTCCCCCGATCGAAACCCAAAAATCAAAAGCCGAAACTCCCGCGCCCCGACTCGCCGCCGAAGTTTACCCGCACCCCGCGATGGTCCGGCTCTTCCGGCTGCCGCGCATCATCAAATACAAGAAAGGGCCCGTCGCCGCCCGTCGGCTTGAGTTTCGCCGACTGCAAGGCCTGCTCACGGCACTCCTCGCTCGCGAGTTTCCCTTTCTTCCCCTCGATCCGGACACCAACGCGCTCCTCGCCACCCCATGGACGAAGCCGGTCGAAGACCGGACCGACGCCCTTTTCTGCGCCCTGCTCGCCCTTTGGCACGTCCACTACGCGGGCACCCGCAGCGAAGTGCTCGGCGATCTCGCAACCGGCTTTATCCTCCTCCCGGCCGTGCTCCGCCCGACGGCGGAGTAAATATCGCCGCGTCGCGCTCCTCCGGCTTGCGCTTTTCCCGTCGCTTTGCGGCTATTGCCCCGCCGCATGAAAGTCACCGGTCTCGCCCTTGTCCCGCCCCCCACCGCCGCTGATCTGCCCAAGGTTACGCCGGAGTTGCTCGCTTCCGTGCTCGCGCGTTACTCGCGCAGCAACGAGGGGCTCGCCGCCATCATGGCCAAGGTCGATCTCGCCAACCCCGACGCCTCGATCGACCGCATTCTCAAGTTCGTCGACTACGGCCACGCTTCCATCGGCGGGCTCACGGGCGGCATCGCCATCGCCCTCGACGATGTCTCGATGTGGCTCGCCTATAAAGTTTTTGAGATCGCCCAGATGGCCGACGGGCAAGAGTCGTCCACCCGCTACATCACCATGGACGCGGCCAATGTCCCGACGGCCGAGGAACTTGGTATCCCCGATGATCTCGCTCCGCGCTGGCGCGACATCGTCGCCCGCAGTTTCGCCGCCTATCACGCGGAGTATGCCCGGCTCGACGCCGCCGCGCTCGCGCAACCCGATCTCGTCCGGCTCCCGCCCGACGCCAAGCCCGCGGTCGTGACGCGCCTCCGCAAGAATTACGCCCTCGACCGCGCCCGCTACTTCATCCCGCTCGCCACCCGCACCAATCTTGGCCTCGTCCAGACGTCCCGCATGTGGGCCGTGACGGTCAAGCACCTCGACTCGCTTCCGCATCCCGAGGCCCGCGCCGCGGCCGCGCTGATTCGGGCGGAACTCATCAAACAGTCGCCGCGCCTCACCCGGCACAGCGTCGCCGAAAAATCTTACGAGGAGCAGGCGCGTCAGGAACTTGCCGCGTCGCTCTCGCTCGGTTTGGCCCGGCTCTCCGCGGCGCCTCTCGCCGACGAAGTTTGGGTCCACGTCGACCGGGCCACACCGCCTTTTCTCCGCGAGACGCAATCGCTCGCCGGCGCGCTTGATCATCGGGCCAACCGCTACGCGCAACAGGGCACCGCCACCCGCCGGATGCGGGTGAGTTTTGCGTGGAACAACATGGCCATCGCCGAGCTGCGTGACCTCAACCGCCACCGCACCGGCCATCGCTATACGCCGATGATCCAGGCCGGCTTTTATCTGCCGCCCGAGATCACTCACGCGGCCCACGCGACGTTGCTCGCGGACCAATTGGAACTCACCCGGGAGCTGATGGCCCGCGGCTCCGCGACTTACGTTTACTCGCTGCTGCTCGGCGCCCAGACCCCGTTCGAGCATAGCACGCACGGGGATAAATTTATCTACGAAGCGGAACTCCGCACCGGAATGGGCGCCCATTTCCGTTACGCGGACCACCTTTCCGCTGCGCTCCGGGCATTTTTTGTCCAAGTCCCCGAGGCTCGCGATTGGGTGGTCGAGGGCACGGCCGAGCCCGAATGAATTGGGTTGCGGCGCGGGTCGGTCGCAGGCTCATTTTTTTCGTCCAGATGAATTTACGCGGTGTTTTCATTTTTGCAGTGGGCGGTTTCGTGTCCACGGCTACTCTGGCCGCCGCCGATGCGGCCAAAGTCGATTACGCCCAGCGCAACGAGCCCTTCACGCCGGCTGCGGGCGTCACGCGCGAAAAACGCAGCCCTGAGCACAATCGCACGGTCCAAGATCGCCGGGTCGCGCCCTCGGTCACAAATCCGGCGGGGAGCGTGCCCAGCGAACGCCGCTCGCCGATCGATCTCGCCGAGACGAAGGAGAAACGCGTGCTGGCTCCCGAAATTCAGCAGCCAACGGTACGTGCGCCGGAGTTGAGCCCGTTTGACCATCGCGAGTCCCGGTTCAATACCGCTGGTTCGACGGAGAAACCCAAGCTCGTCACCCGTTATCAAGACGCCATGACCTCGGCCCATGCCACGACGCAGAAGCGTTCGCCGGCGCTCGGCGCGGATACGACCGCCCGCGTCAACCGGTTCGTCTTTCGGCGCAGTGGCGCCGCTCCCGCAGACGGCGCAGTGCCCGTTGGCAGCACTCCGGCCGCCGCCCGCCCCCAGCCGCGCGCCCTCCCATGAGCCGTTTCCGCGTGCTCCAGTTTAACATGCAATTTGGCCAGATCTGGGATGAGGCCGACCCGTTGCGTGCACCGATCGATCTTGAGATGACGCTGGCCGAGATTCGCCGGCACAATGCCGACATCATTTTCCTGCAAGAGGTCGAGCACGCCCAAGGTGGCGGGATTCAGCTGCAGCCGCCGCCCAATTATCTGCACCTACGCGCCGAACTTCCCGGCTACGAAAGTTTTTTCGTCTACCCCAAAGCCGATCCGCGTGAATTGCCGTTCGGGATCGGACTCGCGATTTTCTCCCGCGGCCCCCTGCACCACACGATGCGGCTCGATTTGCCGTCCCCGCCGATCGAGTTCGATTTCTACGGCAACAAGACGACGCCTACCGACCGACTTTTGATCGGGGCCAAGACCACGTTTTTCGGCCGCGATATCCAGCTCTACAATACCCACCTGCTCGCCTTCTTTATGTTGGGCGCCGGCAAGAACGAGAGTCCGTGGCAACGCAACTTGGTGGCCGACCAGATTGCCGAGGCGACGGAGCCCACGATTCTGACCGGCGACTTCAACGAGCACCGGCACGAGATCTTGGTTCAGCAATTTGGTGAAGCCGGCTTCAGCACCGTGCAGGACAAGGAGATCACTTGGCGGCGCCGACCCTTCGTGCTCGATCATATTTTCTACAACGCGCCCTTGCGGGTCGTCGGCTACCAAGTCTTGCCGTCGCCGGCCAGCGATCACCACGCCATCGTGGCGGATTTCGAGTTCGCCGATTAAGAACGGCGTGCCGGGTATCGGCTACGGGCCCGTTCCCGTCGCGAACCGAATCACTTCGAGCGCCGCACCTGCTCTTTTTCCGCCTCGCGCTCTTCCTCGAGCCGGGCGCGTTCGCTCACGAGTTGCTTTTGGATTTTATCCACCTCTTCGGCCTTCTGCTCGGCGTAGGCGAGATTGAGCTGTTGCTTCAAAAAGATCTCCCGCTCGGCGAGCTTTCCTTTGAAGACTTGGTCGATCTCGGCGAGCCGGGCTTTTTTGGCCGCGGTGATCGGCTTCTCGGCGGGGGAAGATTTGTCGAGACGTTCCATCGCAAGTTCGTAAGCGCTTTTCATGGGGAAACCATGTCCTTGGTGTGGGGCGGAACACACGGAAAATTTTTCCAAGATCAGCCAAACCGGACGCCGAAAATCAAAATCAGCCCCACGAGCGCAAACGGGACCCAATAGTAAACGCGTCTCCGCCAACCCGCCGCATATCCCGCCAGCATTCCCGTTCCCAAAAGAAGAAGGCCGACGGGGCCCAGCCAGCCGGCCGTAAACTGCGCCGGACTAAATGCTCCCGGAATCATGACGCTCAACGCCACTCCGCGTTCGATCACGAGAAGCACGAGTGCCGCAGCGTGGTTGCACAGAACGGCGCCACCGATCCAGCCGACCAGCCCGCACAACAACGCCGCGAATCCGGCGAGAGTCACCACGATCGCGGCTGGGATCAGGGCAAGATTGGTCAGCAACGCTCCCGGAGTGAGCAGGCCAAAATAGTGCAGCCCCGTCAGCAGGCCCACGAGGGTCGTCGCCGCGCCGACCGCCAAGGCAGGCGCAAGCCAAAGCCACGCCTCACCCGCCGCGTGATGCCACCAACGCCAGGCGGCTTTGGGCAAGTCACGGCCGGGCGACCAGCGCTCCATCCAAGCGTCACCGAGGGGCAGGCCCAGCAGAAGCAGCGCGGCGACGATGCCGTAGCTCATCACAAAGCTCGCCCCGAAGATCTGGAGCGGCGCGATGATCAACACCGCCAAGGCCGAGCCCGCGAGGGCCGCGAGCACGCTGGCCGGTTTCCACATCGCCAGCGAGGCCTGCAAAAACACGGCCATCGCCCACGCGCGGACCGCGGACGGGGCCGCGCCGGTGATATCGACAAAGAGCCACAGCAGCGCTGCCCCCACACCAAATTGCAGCAGCGGCCAACGCCGCAACGGCCACATCAGCATGGTCAGCGCGCCTGCGATCACCGCAATATTCAGCCCGCTGATCGCGAAGAGGTGCATGGTGCCGCTCTGCTTGAACAGCTCGTGTTGCGCGTCACTGAGCTCGTGCGTTTCACCGAGCATCATGGCGCGCAGGAGCCCCGCTAGCTCCGGTCGCTTCTCCGCGAGTCCTAAACCCAAGATGGTTTTAAATCGCTCCGCCGCCCGCGCGCAAAACCGGGCGTAGGCCGTCGCCGCCCGTTCCTCGGCGAGGATTCGTCCGCGGGTTAGCCGAAAGTTCATGCCCGCGCCTGCGAGGTAACCGTCAAAGGTGTTGCCCGAGGGATTGCGCGGCAGCGCAGTGAGCACGCCCACCGTGGTAACGAGCGCCGTGCGCAAGGGCGGGGCTTCACCTTTTTTGAGCGACAGGGAGAAATAGATATTTTGTCCCGTCAGCTCGCGCAGGTGTTCGTCCGCGCGCACCACCGTGGCCAAGCCCGAGATTTTCCCCGGATCGTTTTGGACGAAGGTGCGCCCGATCTTGATCGTGAGCCGCGCCTCGCGCGGCGGCAGCGAATCCCACGCCGGCAACCGCGCCCGATGCAGCCCGTAGGCCGCCATGCCGGCGAAGCTCATCGCGATGCCGAGCCCGAGCGCCCACCACCCCGGGCGATCGGCCGCGAGCAGGGCCAGACCGGCCGCGGTCAACGCCGCCAGCAGCAGCCAAAAGGGTGGGGCGATCTCGGCGATTTGTCCCGCCGCCAAGCCGGCCATCACCGGTATCACCAGCCACAGCAGCGGCGCGCGGTGTCCGAGGCTTCGACTGGTCATGGGGACGAGTTAAGCGTCAAACCCCCGCATTCCACGCAAATTCTGAAATGCCTTTTCATTCGCGGTATTTAGCGGAGATTGGCCGGGAAATGCCCGCTGCCGATCAACCCGAATTCTTCGCCGAGGAGCCGGCGGCACCGTCCCTTGGGCTCGGCGAGAAACGGACGGGCCCGCATCAGCCGCTGGCCGCCCGGATGCGGCCCCGGCGGCTGGCCGAGGTCGTCGGGCAGGAACACATGCTGAAGCCCGGCAGCCTTCTGCCGCGACTGGTCGCGCAAAATCGTTTCGGTTCGCTGCTGTTTTACGGACCACCGGGCTGTGGGAAAACCAGCATCGCGGAAGCCATCGCCCACGAAACCGGCAGCCGCTTCGTCCGGATCAACGCCGTCATGTCCAACGTGGCCGAGTTGCGGGAGATTCTCGCGACCGCCCGACGCCGTCCTGAAGCGGCGACGGTTCTCTTCATCGATGAGTTGCACCGCTTCAACAAATCGCAACAGGACCTGCTCTTGCCCGATGTGGAGGAGGGCACGGTGCGCCTGATCGGCGCCACCACGCACAACCCCGGCTTTTATGTGAATCCGCCGCTGCTTTCGCGCAGCCACTTGTTCCGCCTGGAGCCGCTCGCGCCGGAAGCCATTGCCGGCGTGTTGGCCGCCGCGCTCGCGGATGGGCAGCGTGGCCTTGGCGCGCGGGGCGTCACCGCCGAGCCGAAGCTGCTCGCCGACCTTGCGGTGCTGTGCGACGGCGACCTCCGCCGCGCGCTCAACGCCCTTGAAGTCCTCGTGCTCGGTTTGCCCGAGGGCGTGGCTTTGCGGGCCGACGATCTGGAGGTGTTCGCCCGCGAGCGCCGGATTCGCTACGACGCCGATGAAGATGAGCACTACGATACGATTTCCGCTTTCATCAAGAGTTGCCGTGGCAGCGACCCGGATGCGGCCATGTATTGGCTGGCCAAAATGTTGGTCGGTGGTGAAGACCCCCGGTTCATTGCGCGCCGGCTGATGATCTTGGCCAGCGAAGACGTGGGCCTCGCCGATCCGCAGGCGTTGCCGCTCACGGTGGCCGCGCATCACGCGTGTGACTTTATCGGTTTGCCGGAAGCGGAGCTCACGCTGGCTCATGCGACACTCTACATCGCAACGGCGGCGAAAAGTAATTCTGCGACCCTCGCGCTCGCCAGCGCGCGAGCCGCGTTGCAGTCGTCGCCGGTCCAACCGGTGCCGTTACCGCTGCGCGACAAGAGCGGTGCCGCGAGCAAGCAAAACGCTCATGGCAAAGGCTATCTTTACTCGCACGACTACCCCGAAAACATCTCCGGCCAAAATTACTTGGAGCAACCGCTCTCGCTCTACACGCCGAAGACCGCTGGGTGGGAAGCCAAAATCGCCGACCGTCTCGCCCGCTGGCAGGAGCTGAAAGCAAAGCAACCGACCCGCACCTGAGAAAGACTGCGGGCTCCGCCTTTGCCCGAAAGCCGAGTCCGGAAATTTTTGGTTCGATCGGGTTTTCAGGTCGAGTGTTGCGGCCGATCCGACCAAGATTCGCGACGATGAATCAACGCCCCACGGCTTACCTGTTCGCTTTGGTGCTCTCCATCGCTTTCACCGGTTGCGGACCAGCGGAGCCCAAGTCCCCGGCACCCGTGAAACGTGACGATGCGGCGATCATGCGTGAATGGCTTTACGGCCCGAGGGCTTCGACGCCGGGCGTGACGTGGTCACCCAGCGGTTTGGGCATCCGCGTGCTCGCGCCCGGCGCGGGCGTGGCTCCCCAGGCGACCGACAAGGTGCGCGTCCATTATTCGTGCGCGCTCAAGGATGGAACGGTCGTCGATGATTCGCGCAAACGCGGCGCGCCGGCGGATCTGGTGGTGAAGACGCTCATCGCCGGCTGGGCCGAGGGTATGACGGCGTTGAAACCGGGCGGCAAAGCGGAGTTCTTTATCCCGCCCTCGCTCGGCTACGGCACGATGGGCGGCGGCGGCGTGCCGGCGGGTGCGGGATTGATTTTCGAGGTCGAGCTGATGGCGGTGAATCCCTGAGGTCGAGGTGCAGCTGCCGGCTGCGCTTCACTGGAGCGATCTCCGCGAGAGTTATCCGCTTCCGCTTGGCGATCCCGAGCGGGCCGCTGTCGGCCGCCACTTGGATTTGTGACGGACAGGTTAAATTGTTGCATGGAATTCGGGCCATTGAAGGTTATCCTCGACCGCTATTGATGGCGGCTGCACATCTCGCCTTTTCCCTCATGACACCTCCGCGAAAACTACTGGTTACGGTCACCTTTTTACTCACTGCACTCGCTTCCGCCCAAACCGCGGTCCCGAGTCCGGGCGCGGCGACCGGTGACGAAACGGTGAAACTGGAGGCCTTCACCGTCACCGGCTCCAATATCCGCCGGTCCGACGCGGAGACTGCGCTGCCGGTCACGATTCTGAACGCGGCCGATCTCGACGCGCGCGGGGCGGCGACGATGGCGGAGCTCTTCGAGACGCTGGGCATGGCTGAAATCTCGGGCATTACCGAAATCAACAACGGCCCGCAGCTCGCCCGCGGCGACGTGGCGTCGATCGACCTGCGCGGCATCGGCTCGGGCAGCACGTTGACCTTGCTCAATGGTCGCCGCATGGCCCCGCACCCGATTTCGATGGCCGAGAACGGCGTCCCCTCGCTCGCGGTGAACATCAACACCATCCCGCGAGCCTTGGTGGGGCGGGTGGAAATCCTGCGCGACGGCGCCTCCGCCATTTACGGCGCCGATGCGGCGGCGGGCGTGATCAACAATCTCGTCTCGCGCACCTACGTCGGTCGCGGGCTGACGCTGAAGGGTTCAATGACGCAGCACGGCGGGGCGAACGAGTTCAACGCGACGGCGTTTGAAGGCAGACAGCTCGGCAAGACGCACCTCTCGATGTCGATCGACTATTTCCACCGCGACGCCCTGGCCGCGCACGACCGCGCGTGGGCAAAAAACGCCGACCTACGCGTGAACCGGAAGCTGCCGGCGCCGTGGAACGGGATTCCCGTGATCGATCCGGTGACGGGCACCGCGTTCGCCCGGGATAACGATTTCGCCAACACGAACAGCGTGAACCAGTGGGGCCAATGGCAGCGCGGATTTATCCAGCCCAATTTATTGTCCTTCGTCGGCTCGCGGCCAGCCGGCAACGCGGGTATCACCACCAGCGCGACTCCGCCGGCGGGCGTGGCGACGATGGCGGCGGACGGTATGTTCTACCTTTGGCCCAGTCCGGCGGGCGTTTCATTCAAGCAGACTGCGCTGTCCCGGAATATTGACAGCGCCGAAAACGCGACCTTCTCGAATTGGAATCTTTGGAAGATGCTGATCCCGGCGACGGATCGCGTGCAGTTTGCCACGTTTGTCGACCACACGATCAACGACCGCCTGAGCGCGTTCGGCGACTTGCTGTTTTACCGGGCCTACAGTCGGACCGGGCGCGAGCCGGTTAACTTTAAAAACACCGACGACCAAGGCATCTATCTGCCCGCGTCGAATCCGTGGAATCCTTTTGGCGTTCGCTTTTACAGCCCCACGGGCGCCGCGAACACGGATGGCACCCCGCGCCTCACGGGCACGCCGGCCGATGTCTCGCTGTGGACCGGGATCTCGCCCGGGCAAAACTCCAGCGATGGCCTCAAGCCCCGCGTGACCGAAGTTTACACCTACTCATGGCGCGTGCTCGGCGGTCTGCGCGGCAAGCTCGGCCCATCGTGGGAGTGGGAGTCGGCGGTCGTCGCCTCCGGCTCGCAGACGCACGAATACGAACGTTTCCAAGTGCGCGAATCGCTCCTGCGGCGCGCCTTAAACCGCACGGATGCGACGGCGTTTAACCCGTTCCCCGTGACGTTCAAAATCGTGAACAACCAGATCGTCGTCGATCAGCCGTATAAAAATCCGGCATCGGCCTACGACGGCATCTACGGCGACGAAGACCGGTTTGGCCGCACGAATCTTTTCATCTGGGACGCGAAGATCAACGGGCAGCTCTGGCGGTTGTTCAACGGCGGGCGCATCGGCGTCGCGAGCGGCACCGAGGTGCGCTACGAGACCTACGACGACAAACGCGCCAGTTTCGTCGGCCTCAATCCGCCGGGCTCGGGCAGCCAGTTTCCGTTTTTGCGTGAAGGCGACAACGACTTCCTCGCGCTCAGCTCGAACGTGCCGATCAGCGCGGCGCAGACCATCTACGCCGCCTACCTCGAAACGGCGCTGCCCTTCGTGACGCGCGAAAATCGCCTCCCGCTCGTGGAAAGCCTCGAGCTGACCTTGGCCGGCCGCTTCGAGCATTTCTCGATCTTCGGCCAGACGACGAAACCGAAGGCCAGTCTCGTGTGGAAACCGTTTTCGTTCCTCAAGCTCCGGGCTTCGGCGGCCGAATCGTTTCGGGCGCCGAATCTGGTGCAGACCAACACCACTCCGCTGCGGCGCCAGATCGGCGCGGACGATCCCTATCGCCTGGCCGCGACCGGCCTCGCTTCGGATGGCATCGCGCAACGGACGGTTTTCCGGCAGGGCAACCAGGACCTCGAACCCGAAGAGGCGAAGACTTGGGTCGCAGGTTTCGTCCTCGACGTGCCCAAGGTGCGCGGTCTCTCGCTGTCCTTTGATTATTTTCACCTGAACCAGAACAAGGTGATTGAAAACGTAGGCGGCCAAGCGGCGATTGACCGCGATGAATTGGTGCTCGAGCTCGCCACGCAGGCCGAACTCGCGAAGGGCACCAACATTAACCAGATCGATCTTGGCTCCGGCACGGCGGCCTACAAGGGCTCGGAAAAAATCGTGCGCAAGCCGGTGACCGATGCGGACCGGCTGGCGTTTGCGACCTACAATGCCCAGCAGACGAACAACAACGCCCGACGCGCCGCCGTCGGCGAGATCGTAAGCGTCATCGACGACTACCTCAACTTGAGCGGCCGCGATATCCAAGGCTATGAATTCGGGGCGCAGTGGCGTTCGCCGAAGACGAGCTACGGGCAGTTCACCTTCAACGGTGACGCGACCCACTACGTCCTTCGGACTTCGCAAGAGAACGCCACCTCCCGGGTCCTCGACGAACTCGACCGCAACGGCCGCGTGAAATGGCGCGCCAGCGGTTCGGTTTCGTGGCGGTTGGGTGGTATCTCGGCGGGTTGGTTCACGAGCTACTTTGGTTCGACGGTGGACACCTCGGCGGCGACCACCGAAGCGATTTTCCGTGCACTTGGGGCGCCGGACTACATCCGGGTTTATAATGACAACGGTATCACGCGTTACTTGCTGCGCATTAAGCCGACCTACAACCACAACGCGTGGGCGTCCTACCGGTTCTCCGGAAAACAGGGGGCGTGGTTGAAGGGCGTGACCGTGCGTGGCGGGATCAACAACGTGCTCGATGCCGAGCCGCGATTGGCGGATGAACAATACGGTTATCTGGCCGGCTCGGCCAATCCCCGGGGGCGCCAGTTCACTTTTGAAGTTTCGAGGAAGTTCTGATTCCGCGCGGGCGTCGCGCCGCAGGTGCAGGGCTATCGTGAACCTGCGCGCGCGTGGATGTTGGTAGCGCCGGTCGATGCCGCTCGGGGCGGGTGCATGCCCCGGGTTGCCTAGCCCGCAGCCGACGTCTTTGCTCGGAGCGTTTTCCTTCGTACCCTCGTGATCTCATTCCTAAAACCCGCCCAGAGTATTTCACCGCTGCCCGCGGATCGCATCGATCCGGAATACCGTCGCCTTCGCTGGCAGGTATTTGCCGGAATTTTCGTCGGCTATGCGGCGTTCTATTTGGTGCGAAACAATTTTGCGCTCGCGCTGCCTTCGATCCTGAAGGCGCATCCTGAGTTTACGAAAGTTCAACTCGGCTGGGCGATGACGAGCCTTTCGGTGGCGTATGGGATTTCAAAGTTCATCATGGGCTCGGTGTCGGATCGCAGCAATCCGCGCTGGTTCATGGCGCTCGGCCTACTGCTCACGAGCGGGGTTACCTTTGCGTTCGGCACGGTTCCGGCGATCTACGATTCGTTGGCGCTGATCATTGTGCTCCAGGCCCTCAATGGATGGTTTAACGGCATGGGCTGGCCGCCGTGCGGTAAAACGATGGTGCATTGGTGGAGCACCAAAGAACGGGGCAAAATTGTGGCCGCGTGGAACGCCGCGCATAATGTCGGCGGCGCGCTCGTCGCGGTGTTTGCGACGTGGGCGGTCGTGCGGTTCGGCGACTGGGGAGCGACGTTTTACTTCAACGCGGCGATTGCCGCCGGGGTGGCCGGACTGATTTTGCTGCTGCTGCGCGACACGCCCCAGAGCTGTGGGCTACCGGCCATTGAAAGCCACAAAGATGACTATCCGCCGAACTATTCCGCCGACCACGAGCGCACGTTTACCTTCAGGGAGATTTTCGTCAGCCACGTGCTGAATAACAAATTTTTGTGGGCAATCGCGATCGCGAACGCGTTCGTGTATTTCGTGCGTTTCGGGGTGGTGAACTGGATTCCGACCTACCTGCAAACGGCGAAAGGGTTCAATTTCAAAGAATCTGGTTTTGCGTGGACGGCCTTCGAACTCGCCGGAATCCCCGGCACGCTTTTGTGCGGATGGATTTCCGACCGCGTCTTCAAGGCGCGGCGGGCGCCGGCGACTATTTTGTTTATGGGACTCACGCTGGTAGGGTTGTTAATCTACCGTTGGAACGACACCGGCCCTTACTGGATCGACGTCGCGGCGCTGATCATGATCGGCTTTTTCATTTACGGACCGATTATGATGATCGGCTTGCACGCGCTGGATCTCGTGCCGAAAATAGCGGCGGGCACGGCGGCGGGGTTCACGGGATTTTTTGGCTACTTCCTCGGCTCGGCGCCCTCGGGCGCGGGCGTGGGTTGGATCGCGCACACCTGGGGCTGGGACGGCGTCTTTAGCACGATGATTGCGTGCTGTGTGCTGACGATGGGGTTCAGCGCGATGACGCTGGGGCAGCGGACGACCAGCCGTTCGATTTCACCATGAAAAAAATCCGAATGATTCTGACGGTGGCGACGTTATTGGCGGGGGTCGCCCGGGCGGCGGAAACGCGGCCGCTCGTGATCGCGCACCGCGGGGCGAGCGGGTATTTGCCGGAGCACACGCTCGCGGCGAAGGCGATGGCGCACGGACAGGGCGCGGACTACATCGAGCAGGATCTCGTGCTCTCCAAGGACGACGTGCCGGTGGTGCTACATGACGTGCACATCGACACGGTGACGGATGTGGCGAAGGTTTTTCCGGAGAGGAAGCGCGCGGACGGTCGTTTTTACGCGCTGGATTTTACGGTGGCGGAGTTGAAGCGGCTGCGCGTCTCGGAGCGGTTCGATGCGAAGACGGGCGAGCGAGTTTTTCCGCGGCGCTTTCCGGCGGAGCTGGCGGAATTTCGGATCGCGACGTTGGAAGAGGAGTTGCAACTGATCGACGGAATGAACCGCAGCACGGGGCGCATGGCTGGGGTGTATCCCGAGCTGAAGCAGCCGAAATGGCACCGCGAGCAAGGGCGCGATCTCAGCAAGGTCGTGCTTCCGATTCTTGCGCGCTATGGCTACGCCGCGAAAGCCGATGCGTGTTTTGTGCAATGCTTTGAGTGGGAGGAGTTGAAGCGCATCCGCAATGAACTGGGCTGGGAGGGTCGATTGGTGCTGTTGATCGAGGGCGACGCGACCAGTGAGGACGGCACAAATTACGATGAGGTGTGCACGCCGGCGGGTTTGATAAAAATCGCGCAGACGGTGCAGGGGATCGGACCCCCGCTCGGGCGTGTGGTAACGTGGAGCGCCGCGGGCCAGGCGACGGTGACGGCGTTGGTCAAGGACGCGCACGCGGCGGGCCTGGTGGTGCATCCCTACACGGTGCGGTCGGACGCGCTGCCGAAGCGTTGTCCCTCGATGGCGGCGTTGCACGCGGCGTTGTTTCGCGAAGCGGGGGTCGACGGGGTGTTTACGGATTTCACCGACGTGACCCGGGCGTGGGTCTCGGCGCGATAGTTTCCGCTCAGCGCGCCCGATCAAGAGGACCGCCACGCGGGGTGGTTGTGTGACTCGCCCGAAAAAAATTATGCGGTCAGTCGGCGACGGGTTTTGAAATCGCGTCGAGGCGCTTCATAAAGGCCGGGGTGAGTTTCTCAATGAGATCGAGGGCGCCCAAGTTTTCGGTGAGTTGCTCCGGGCGGGAGGCGCCGAGGATCACGGTGCTGACGTGCGGGTTCTTGAGGCACCAGGCGACGCCGAGGCGCGGGAGGGTGGTGCCGAGTTCTTCGGCGAGCGCGGCGAATTTTGGTACCGTGGCCAGTTTTGCGGGCGTCTTGGGATCATTGAGCACCATGTCGCGCAGCCATTCCATGCCGGGGGCGCTGAGACGGGAATCTTTCGGAATGCCGGCGTTGTATTTGCCGGTGAGAAGTCCGCTCGCGAGAGGTGACCATATCGTGGTGCCGAGGCCGTGATCGCGGAAGGCAGGGGCGTATTCCTTTTCGACGCGGGTGCGGTGAAAAAGGCTGTATTGGGGCTGCTCCGTGATGGGCGCGTGGAGGTTGTGCGCGGCGCAGAGCCGGAACGCTTCCTGGAGTTGCACGGCACTCCACTCGCTGGTGCCCCAATAGAGAACTTTGCCTTGGGCGATGAGGTCGTGCATCGCGCGGCAGGTTTCAAGGATCGGCGTCGTGGGATCGGGGCGGTGGCAATAGAAGAGGTCAAGATAGTCAACTTGCAGGCGGGTGAGGGCGGCGTGGCAGGCCTCGAAGAGGTGCTTGCGGGAGAGGCCGGTCTGGTTGGGCTTCTCGTCTTCGCAGCCGAAGTAGACTTTGCTCGAAACGAGGTAGCTGCTGCGGCGCCATCCGGATTTTTTCAGAATTGCGCCCATGACAATCTCGGCTTGGCCGGCGGCGTAGACCTCGGCGTTGTCGAAAAAATTGATGCCGGCGTCGTAGGCGGTGTGGAGGAGCTTCTTGGCGACGGGATCGCCGATCTGCTTACCAAAGGTGACCCAAGCACCGAAGGAGAGCGCGGAAATTTGTAGGCCGGAGCGGCCGAGGTTGCGGTAAATCATGTGAGGATTCGGTGAGCGGAGTTGGTGGATTGGGGTTCGGGGAGGTTGTGCCCACGGAACACACGGAAGACGCGGAAGAATTCAAACCGGGAGAAACGAAACCGGGCGAATCATGGGCTGAGCCAGGATTTAGCGGCGGTGAGATCGTCGGCGATGAGGCCGTGGCTGGTTGTGACCATCTGCTGCGTCACTTCGGCTCCGCCGGCCCGGAGGAGGGCCGCAAGGCGGGGCGGGTGGTCGAGCGGGACGATGGGATCGGCGGTGCCGTTGAGGAGAAGCACGCGCTTGTCGGAGAGGGACGCCGAGATGGCGGGTTGATCGAGGACCACCATCGAACGGAGGAGCACGGCGCCGCCGAGGACGGTGGGACGGAGCTGGAGGATCGTGGCCGCGATGTGGGCGCCGTTGGAGAATCCGACGGCGGTGAGACGAGCGGGATCGAGGCCGTAGTGCGTCGAGGCGGCGGCGATGAAGTCGGCGAGGGTGTGGGTGCGCCGGGTGACCTCGGCGGGATCGAAACGGCCCTCGGCGAGCCGGGCGAAAAAGCGAAGCGCACCGTGCTCCGAGACGTCGCCGCGCGGGCTGAGGACGGCGGCGCCAGGCGAGAGCGTGCGCGCGAGGGGGAGGAGATCGCGCTCGTTGCCGCCGGTGCCGTGGAGCATGAGCAGGGGCGCGGCGGCGGGATCGGTGCCGGGTTGGAAGATGTGGTGGTAGGAAAAGTTCATCGGGGAAGCAGAAGGAAGCGGAGTGGGGTCACCCCGACGACATACGGAAATTGGAGAAGTGAATTCAGTCGATTTTTGGGAGGTGAGCTTCGATCTCGGCGCGCTGCGACTCGTATTGGGCGGGGAGCTTGAGCGCGTGGCCGAGCGTCGCGAGCGGTTCGTCGACGGTGAAGCCGGGGTTGTCGGTCGCGATCTCGAAGAGGACGCCCTCGGGCTCGCGGTAGTAGATCGAGTGGAAGTAATTTCGGTCCATGACCGGGCTGACCTGTAGATCGAGGCCGACCAGGATCTTGCGGGCTTCGGCTTGAGTCGCGTCGTCCGGCGTGCGGAAGGCGATGTGGTGGACCGTGCCGGCGCCGGGGAGGCCGCGGGGAAGAGCGGAGTCCACGAGGAGGTCGATGTAACTGCCAGGACCAGCGGTGCCAACGGAGTAGCGGATGCGCCCCGGGGAAGACAGGGTGGCGCGGTAGCCCATCGGGCCGGTGAGGAGCGCGGCGGTGGGGGCGACGGAGGTGACGGCGAGCGTCACCGAGTGGAAGCCACGGATGCCGTGGGCGGCGGAGATCTCCGGGTGCGCGTGGGCGGTGCGGGTGTCGGGCTCTGAGGTTGCGATGAGTTCCAAGACGAGGCCGTCGGGGTCGGTGAAAGCGAGGGCTTCGTCGCCGAAGCGCGTGACGGGCGCAGCGGGTGTGACGCCGTGGGCTAGGAGGCGGGCGGTCCAGAAGGGCACGCTACCGGCGGGCACGGAGAACGCGGTGGCGTAGGCTTGGCCGGTGCCCGGACGGCCGCGGCGGACGCCGGCCCAGGGAAAGAACGTGAGGACGGAGCCGGGGGTGCCGACGCTGTCGCCGTAGTAGAGGTGGTAGGTGGACGGGTCGTCGAAGTTCACGGTGCGCTTGATGAGGCGCAGGCCGAGCACGCGGGTGTAGAAATCGACATTGCGACGGGGATCGCCGGCGATGGCGGTGACGTGGTGAAGGCCGGTGAGATGGAGGTTGGAGGCGGTGGTCGCGGGGTTCATGGCAGTCGATGCTTTGATGTTGAAACGATGCACGCGGGAACGGGCATGGCAAGCGGCGGGAAGGGACACAGAAGCTTTACGGTCAAGATTTGGGTGTGGGTGGGGTTTTCGCCGGGGCCTCAGGTCGGGAATGCGGCGGACGGAGGGTGTCGGAAGAAGATCCAAACCAGCGGTTGACCGAGAACCAGAGACGGACAGGATGCTGTCCATATGAATGCCATCACCTATACGGCAGCGCGCGAGAATCTTGCCTCGACCATGGATAAGGTTTGCGACGACCGGGAGCCGGTGATCATCACGCGCAACCGCGATCAAGCGGTGGTCATGGTTTCGCTGGAAGATTACAAGGCGATGGAGGAAACGGCGTATTTGATGCGGAGTCCGGCCAATGCGCGGCGACTTTTGGCTTCGATCAGGCAATTGGAGTCCGGACAGGGGAAGATCAGGAAATTGAAGGAAGCCTGAGGCGATGGCCGCGACTCAGCTGGTTTTTTCGGCCAAGGCGTGGGAGGAATACCTGCACTGGCAGGCGACCGACGAGAAGCAGGTTCGACGAATCAACCAGCTCATCAAAGAGGTGATGCGCGAACCGTTCAGTGGAATCGGCAAGCCCGAGCCGTTGCGACACGCTTTTCAGGGATATTGGTCGCGGCGAATCGATAGCGAGCATCGCCTAGTTTACAGAGTCGTAGGCGAGCAGCTTTGGGTGGCGCAGGTGCGGTTTCACTATCGGGGCTAATTCTTGTTCTCGGCTTGGAAGCATCACCAGCCGTAGTTCCGCTTGATGCGGAGGGCTTCGTAGAGGTCAGGGGAGAGCTCGGTGATGAAGCGGCTTGGGGTCAGCATCATGCCGCCGGGGCCAGCGCGGGAGGCGATCTTCGGGTAGCTCAGATAGAGTTCGTTTCGCGCGCGCGTCACGGCCACATAGAAAAGGCGGCGCTCCTCTTCGACGTCGCCGCTCTCGATCGCGCGGCGGCCGGGGAATTGGCCGTCGGCAAGACCGATCAGAAAGACGACGTCATACTCGAGGCCTTTGGCCTGATGGATCGTCGTGAGTTTCACGGCGTCGGTTTCGGGATCGACGCGGCGCTCGCTGGTCTCGCCGTTGAGAAGCACGATTTGCGCGAGGAAGTCCTGCGTCTCCTCGAAGCGTTGGGCAAAGCCGATGAGGGCTTTCAGTTCTTCGAGGCGGTCCACGTAATCGGCATAGGCGCCTTTGAGGTAGTCGCCATACCAGCCCTCGATGGCGATCTCGACGGTCTCGGGCGGCTTGCGCGTCTGCATCGCCTCGGCGACCTGTTGGAGCGAGCTGCAGAAATTCGGCCAGTCTTCGCGGGCGTCTTTGGCGACTTTGCTGAGGACGTCGTCGGTCGCGAGGACGTCGATGAAGTTTTTTTGGAGGAGCTGGGCGTTTTCGCGGGCGACGGTGTAGATCTTCTGCGCGCCCTTTTCGCCGATCTTGGGGAGAAGAATGGCGATGCGTTGCCAAGCCTGTTCGTCGGCGGGGTTGTAGACGAAGCGGAGGAGGGCGATGAGGTCGCGGATATGTTGGCGCTCGAAAAATTTCACCCCACTCGTGATCTGGTAGGGAACGGCGGCGCGGGAGAGGGCGAGTTGGATTTCGAGCGCGAGAAAATGTGAGCGGTAGAGGATGGCGATCTCGTTGAGCGAAACGCCGTCGTCTTCGACGAGGGAGCGAATGCGCTTCAGGATAAACTCGGCTTGTTCCCGGTCGTCCATGGCTTGGACGACGAATGGTTTTTGCGAGTTGGCGCGATGGGCACGGAGCTCTTTCTCGAAGTGGCGGCCTTTGGGTTGGGCCTCGAGGACGCCGTTGGCGAGGGCGAGGATCTGGGGCGTCGAACGGTAATTGGTCTCGATGCGGTGGATGACTGTGCCGGGGTGACGCTCAGGGAACGTCATGATGTTTTCGAAGTCGGCGCCGCGCCATGAATAGATGCACTGGGCATCGTCGCCGACGGCCATCACGCGGTGGTGGGCGGCGAGTTTGTCGACGATCTGGGCCTGGAGCGTGTTGGTGTCCTGATACGCGTCGACGAGGACGGGGCGGAAGCGCTGGGCAAAAGGCTGGGCGACCTCGGGGGCGTCGCTGAGGAGCTTGAGCCAAAGCTCGAGCAGGTCGTCGTAGTCGACGACGTTTTGCTCGCGTTTCTTTTTGGCGTAGGCGGCGGCGAAGGGCGGAAAGCGGTGGGAAATCTCGCCGTATTGCGGGAACTGGTCGGTGACAGTCTGCGCGAGGGAGAGCTGGGTGTTGCGGGCGAGGGAGAGGACGCTGAAGAGCGGACCGGGCTTGGGGTTGGTTTTGTCTTTGAAAAAGAGGCGGTCCTCGGACTCGACCGTCTGCTTGAGCAGCGATTCGGATTCGTCGGCGTCGAGGATGGTGAAATTTTTTGGCAAGCCGATGGCTTCGCCGTGCATCCGGAGGGCGCGGTGGCCGATGCCGTGAAAGGTGCCGCCCCAAAAGCGACCGGGCTCGTAGCCGGTGAGCTGTTGCACGCGGTGGAGCATTTCCTTGGCGGCTTTGTTGGTGAACGTGAGGAGAAGAATTTCCCACGGCTTCACGCCTTGTGAAATGAGGTAGGCGACGCGGTAGGTGAGGGTGCGGGTTTTGCCGGAGCCGGCACCGGCCAGGACGAGGATCGGCCCGGGCGGGGCGGTGACCGCGGCAAACTGTTCGTCGTTGAGCAGCGCGCGAAAATCAATGGGCGGGAAGCCGGGGGGGCCGGAGGGGGCGTCGAGTTCGAAATCCATGCGGGGGCGCGGGCGAGGGGCGGAAGGCGGGAGGCGTGGGCTAGGTTGGATGGCCGGCGGGGGCGGCCGGCGCCCAAGGTTAGAGGAGGACGAGGTCGTTGCGGTGGACGACTTCGAGGCGCTTGCGGGCGGGGTGCAGAGCGCGAAGGGCGTCGGCCTTCAGACCGGCGAGGGCGGGGATTTCTTTGGCCGAGAAATGAGTTTTGCCGCGGGCGAGCAGGGTGCCGTCGGGGCCGGCGATGTTGACGATATCGTCGGCGGCGAAATCCCCGCGGGCGTGGGTGACGCCGACGGCGAGCAGGCTGCTGCCGCGCTCGCGGAGGATGGGCACGGCGGGGGCGTTGACGAAGATCGTGCCGGCGGGGCGCTGGAAATACGCGAGCCAGTGTTTCTTGGCATCCAGGGGGATTCCGCTTGGGACAAAAAAGGTGCCGCGGCCCGTGCCGCCAAGCAGGCGCGCGATGATCGCGGGAGCGTCGCCGCTGGCGATGAAGACGCCGCAGCCGGCGCGCGTGGCGAGTTTAGCGGCGGTGATTTTGGAAATCATGCCGCCGGTGGCGGTCTCGCTGGTGGTGCCGCCGGCCATGGCCTCGATGGCAGGGGTGATTTTTTCCACGACCGGCACGATCTCGCCGGTGCCCTTCAGGTCGATGAGACCGGGCGCGGTGGAGAGAATGAGGAGGTGATCGGCCTCGACGAGGCTGGCGACGAGGGCGGAGAGGGTATCGTTGTCGCCGAATTTGATTTCGGCTGCGCTCACGGTGTCGTTCTCGTTGATGATCGGAATGGCGCCGTAGCCGATGATCTGGCGGAGCGTCTCACGGACGCCGAGGTAGCGGGAGCGGACGCGGAGGTCGTCGTGGGTGAGGAGAACTTGGGCGACGGTGAGCGCGTGGGGCGTGAAGGCAGTTTGCCACACCTGCATGAGGCGCGATTGGCCGATGGCGGCGCAGGCCTGTTTTTTGGAAACGTCTTTGGGCTTTTTCGTGAGCGCGAGCGCACCCATGCCGAGGCCGACGGCTCCGGAGGAGACCACGATCACTTCGGTGCCGGCGGAGCGAAGCGCGGCGAGTTGCGCGGCGAGGTCGGCGATGCGGGCGGTGTCGAGTTGGCCGATGCCGGAGGTGAGGACGCCGGTGCCGAGTTTGACGACGACACGCCGGGGAGCGCGGCTGGAGATTTCTTTTTTCAACGCGGAGGACGCGGAGAGAGCGGGCGGGCAAACGGGCGGCGGGGAAGGGCGGGTCGAAGACCCCGCCCTACGACTTAGGCTCAGACGGTGAGCAGGTCCTTCTCCTTGTGGGCGAGGTGGTCGGCGATGCTCTTGATGGAGGCGTCGGTCGCGGCTTGGATGTCTTTTTCGAGACGCTTGGCCTCGTCTTCAGGTAGCTTGGCTTTCTTGACCGATTCCATGACGTCGCGGCGGACGTTGCGGACGTGAACGCGGCCTTCCTCGGCGAGGCGATGGGCGTTCTTCACGAACTCAAGGCGGCGCTCCTTGCTCATGTCGGGCAGCGGGATGCGGATGACTTTGCCGTCGGGGATCGGGTTGAAACCGAGGTTGGCCTCTTGGATGCCCTTGATGATGTCTTTGATGAGTGAGGTGTCCCACGGCTGAATTTGAATCAGGCGGGCGTCGGGCGTGCTGATGGCGGCGCATTGCTTGAGCGGCGTGCGGGAGCCATAGGCTTCGACGAGCACGGTCTCGACCATGGCCGGCGTGGCTTTGCCGGTGTGGATGGAGCTAAACTCGTGGAGCGTATGATCCACGGCTTTTTTCATTTTGGCTTGGGCTTCGGCGAGGAAGGGAGAGGACATGGGTGGAGAAAATTGGGATTAACGATGGGAGATTTTCCGTTGCCGGAGCGACGGCGCCGGAAACTAGTTTTTGACCAAGGTGCCGATCTTTTCACCGAGGACCGCTTTGCGGATGGCGTGCTCGTCGTTGAGGTCGAAAACGAGGATCGGGACGTTGTTGTCCAAGCAAAGGGAAAACGCGGTCGAGTCCATGACGTTGAGCCGCTGTTTGAGGGCGTCGATAAACGTGATTTGGTCGTATTTGACGGCGTCGGGGAATTTCTTCGGGTCCTCGTCGTAGATGCCGTCGACCTTGGTGGCCTTCATGATG
>SXGQ01095680.1_pt1 | contig 21585 bp, 14 predicted proteins | sample 3178371 | NCBI WGS metagenome assembly SXGQ01 (sample SAMN11356859, study PRJNA531348) | freshwater metagenome | isolation source: freshwater sample F1-20 | place: China: Fuxian Lake, Yuxi | collected 2017-12-25 | reverse complement strand
TTTGCGATTTATGAAATGATTATTGGTATCGCTTTTATTATTCCCCGAGCTGAACGATTGGCTATTGCTCTCCTTATTCCTCATATGATTATGACTGCACTTCCTCTCTTGTTTCTACCCGCTATGACATGGCAGGGTTTTCTTACACCCACTCTCGAAGGGCAATATATTATAAAAAATCTCGTAATCATCGCACTCGCCATGGGTATCGCTACGCATTTGCATCCGTTTAAAAGGAGGGGGTAGATTGTTTTAGGGTGGTACTTATCTTGTAGTTTGATTATTATCAAATAGAAAGTTAAAATAAGTACTTATGACTCCGCCTGAAAAACCATACAAATCTGCTATAGAATATCCGAAGGTAACGACATTTGATGTGGTGAAAGAGTATTGGAGATTCGCCAGAGTATATATTGTCTATGGAGTTATTGTTTTGATAGGTTTTGCAATCGGAACCGTAATGCAAAGTGTGCTTGTTCCGGTTTTATATAAAAAATTCTTTGATTTCTTGCAGAATAGTGCTGATATTCACGCTACAGCAATTCTACTCACTCATACCATCATTTCTATTGCATCACTAAACCTTATCGGCTGGATCGGTAATCGATCTGCTGCTTTTGCTTTGGTACAATTTGAAATCCGCGTTATGAGAGATGTTAGACAATATGCATATGACTATGTTCTCGGTCATTCCTACAGTTTTTTCTCGAATAATTTTACAGGATCGCTTGTGCAGAGAATAAACAGATTTACCCGTGCATTTGAAAGACTTGCAGATAGAATTTTGATGGATATTGTACCGCTTATTATAAAGATAATAGGTGCAAGTATCGTTCTAAGTCTTATAGATAAGAGACTTGCTATCGGTATTATTATATGGATAATTGTATTTGTCATCACTTCTTTTGTTTTTAGCAGGATGAAGTTAAAATATGATATTCAGGGAGCTACAGTAGACTCAAAGGTTGCAGCCACTCTTTCTGATTCAATATCAAATTACAGTGCAATACAGTTTTTTACCGGCGCTAGAAGTGAATCAAAAAAATTCGGTACTGTCAATAAAGAGTTCACTGATATTTTTTCTAAAAAATGGAATATTACCAACGGAATCGACATGGTACAGTCTTTTCTGAATCTTCTCGTCGAGTTTTTCATATTCTATTATGCAATCAAATACTGGGAAATGGGTTTTGTAACAATCGGTACATTTGCGCTTGCCCAGGCTTATATAATAACTATTTCAGGAAGCCTCTGGGGTTTTGGAAGAATTATCCGTGATCTCTATGAGGGTACCGCCGACGCAAAGGAAATGGTGGAAATCCTTCACTTACCTCATGAAATACAGGATATTCCAAATGCCACAACGCTAAAGGTGGATAAGGGTGGCATAGAATTTAAAAATGTTCTATTCACATTCGGAAAAGACAAAGAAAATAAAAACCCGGTTTTCAATGGATTAAATCTTTCCATAAAAGCAGGCGAGAAGGTAGCCCTTATCGGCTCATCGGGTGCAGGAAAGTCGACCCTGGTAAAACTGCTTCTGAGACTTCATGATATAAAGGGTGGAGAAATATTTATTGATGGTCAGAATATAAGAAATGTAACTCAGGAAAGTTTACGCGAGAATATTTCACTTGTTCCTCAGGATCCTGCACTTTTTCACAGAACTCTTATGGAAAATATCAGATACGGAAGAAGAGATGCCACGGATGAAGAGGTTGTAAATGCTTCAAAGCATGCCCATTGTGATATTTTTATAAATGATTTTCCTTATAAATACGAGACGTATGTGGGCGAAAGAGGAGTGAAGCTTTCTGGTGGTGAGAGGCAGAGGGTGGCTATTGCCAGGGCATTGCTCAAGAATGCGCCGATACTAGTTCTCGATGAAGCGACATCAAGTCTTGATTCACATTCTGAATCTCTGATTCAAGACGCACTGCATACTCTTATGGAAGGGAAAACGACCCTTGTTATTGCACACAGGCTATCAACTATCAGAAAAATGGACAGAATAATAGTGCTTGGAAAAGAGGGAATATTGGAAGATGGAAGTCATGAAGATTTGCTCAAGACGAACGGTCAGTATTCAAAACTCTGGAATCTACAAGCTGGAGGTTTTGCTGATAAGAGTATTGAAGAGTTATTTGAGCAATAGATGATATATAATATATAAGATGAAATCTAAAAAAGTAACTATTCCATTAGTCATTATACTTGCAATACTCGTTCTATTTTTCATTACCAAATACAGTAGCCACTCTTTCCAAGACTATATTCTTATAGAAAAAAATGAGATTCTGCTTCTCCTTGCCGATACGCCGGAACTACGAATAAAGGGATTGAGCGGTGTAAAAAACTTGGAAGGGAATACTGCTATGCTTTTTATATTCAATTACCCTGATAAACATGGAATATGGATGAAGGATATGCTTTTTGCTCTGGATATAATTTGGCTTGACGAGCAATATAAAATAGTTTCTATAGAAAAGAATATATCACCGAATACCTATCCAAAAGTCTTCTATCCTACAGAAAAAAGTCTATATGTAATGGAGGGGAAAGCCGGTTTTGTTGAGCGGAATGGTATTATAGTGGGAAAAGTTTTGAATCTTTCTAAAAAATAACCCCGCACGCATTACTAAGTCTATTTACATTTTTATTTTTCTAATGCTTACTTCATAAATTTTCACTTATCCCCTTTTTTATTATTCTTCAAAGGGGTAAAATAATCTTCACCAAGTGAGATTTTATTAACTGTGTGTAATTAAAACGAGCATAACTATGAGTATATACATTACAAAAACCGATGGTAGCAGAGAATTGCATAATGCCGACAGAGTGAACCGTTCCATAGAACGTGCTTGCAAGGGGCTTATAGATCCTATAGCCATGGTTACGCAGATTGCCACTGAGACTCATCTCACACTCTACGACGGTATAAATACCGATGAAATCGACTATGCCACTATAAATGCTGCAGTACAGAATATAAAAGAAGATATACAATATGATAAAGTGGCGACGAGACTTCTGCTTAAGACTATTTATCGCAGAGTAATAGGGGAATATGATAAAGAAAATCCGGCAGATCTGAAACAAAAGCATAAAGAAGGTTTTGTCGACTATATAAAGTCGGGAATAGAGAATAAGCGTCTGCATCCGGATATGGGCAAGAAGTTTAATCTAGCAGAATTGGCAAATGCGCTAGATATTGAACGCGATGAACTTTTTGTCTATGCAGGACTTGACGGTCTCATGAATAGATATGCACTTAAAAATGAAAAAAGGCATCCAGTAGAGACTACACAATACTTCTTCATGCGTATAGCTATGGGGCTTTCATATAATGAAGCAAATCCTACCGAATATGCCAAGAAATTTTATGATAAAATGTCGCGACATCAGTATATTGCTGGAGGTTCATGTAATCTAGGTGCAGGTACTACAAGACCAAGCCTCTCGAATTGCTATTTGCTAGAAATCCATGACGATATGGGGCATATTGCAAAGTCCGTATCGGATGTATTGCTTCTATCAAAAGGTTCTGGAGGAATAGGTGCATCCATAACAAAGCTTCGTGCTACAGGATCACCCTTGAAATCTAGTTTTGGTGGTGTATCGAGCGGTCCAACACCATTTGCAAAAATCTTAGATACCGCTATTCGTGCTGTGCAACGCGGTGGGAAAAAAGTTGGTGCACTTTGTTTCTATATGGAGAATTGGCATATAGATTTTCCTGAATTTCTTGATTGGAAACACAATGCAGGGGACGACTATATGCGTATGCGTACGGCAAATACCGCAGCATTTCTCTCGGATGAATTCATGCGTCGTGTAGAAACAGGGCAGGATTGGTATATGTTTGATCCGGCAGAAACTCGCGATCTCAATGAGCTTTACGGAAAAGAATTCTCTATTCGTTATGCTTATTATGCAGATAAGGCGGAAAAGGGTGAGCTGAAGATACATAAAAAGGTTCCAGCAAAAGAGCAGTATAGACAGATACTCACATCATTGCAATCCACCTCTCATCCATGGCTTGTTTGGAAAGATACTATAAATCTCCGCGCTCTGAACAATAATACCGGCACCATTCATATGTCGAATCTTTGCACCGAGATATGTCTTCCACAGGATAAGGACAATATAGCAGTATGTAATCTCGCATCACTCAATCTTTCTGCTCATATAAAAAATAAAGAAATACACTGGGGAAGACTTGAAGAAAGTATAAGACTTGCTGTGCGTCAACTTGATAATCTTATAGATATAAACGAATTGCCAATACCAGAAGCAACAAAGTCAGACAAAGAGAATCGCGCAATGGGGCTTGGCGTTATGGGTTTTGCAGATACCATAGAACAGCTCGGTATGGCATATGACAGCGAGCATGCATGGGACTTCGCCGATAGAATATTCGAATTCATCAGCTATATGGCAATCGATGAAAGCGCAAATCTAGCACAGGAAAGAGGATCATATGCAAATTTTGCAGGCTCTGAGTGGTCAAAGGGTCATGTGCCGATAGATACTGTGAAGAAACTCGGTGATGCACGAGGTATGGCAGTTACTGTAGATAGTCAAAGTAAGCATAGAGGACTCAATTGGGAAATGTTACGTCAAAAGGTCAGAAAGGGTATGCGCAACGCTACTCTTATGGCAGTAGCGCCAAATGCAAATATCGGACTTGTAGTAGGAACTACTCCTGGCATCGATGCTCGTTTTGCACAGGTATTTTCTCGAAATAAGATTTCTGGAAAATACATGGACATCAATCACAATCTAGTAAAAGATTTAAAGAATATGGGGATTTGGGAAAAAGTACGCGAAGCAATTATAGAAAATCAGGGAGATATTTCCGCAATTCCTCAGATACCACAGCATACAAAAGATATTTATAAAACCGCTTTCACTACTTCTCCTTATGCATATATAGAAGTCGCCGCTCGTGCACAAAAATGGGTAGATCAGGCACTTTCACGAAATATGTATCTCGAAACCAGAGATATTGATGAAACTATGGATATCTATACTACTGCATGGAAGAAAGGTTTGAAATCAACTTATTATCTCCATATGAAGCCACGACACACTGCAGAGCAGAGTACAACAAAGGTAAATAAAGCAGAAAAGATTGGCAAAAAAGGCTTCGCTGCGGTAGCATCAGTTATGAAAGAAGAATCAGCTTCAATAGAAATAAAATCATCAATAATAAGTCCAATGCAAAACCCAGTACAGATACCGCGATTTGAAAAGGTAATGGTAAGCGTAGAGAGAGCAGAAACCATGACTATATCATCAGACGAACCAGTTGTGATAGAAGAAATGATAAAGGAGATGAAAAAAGAAATTCCAAGAGAAATACCCAAATCAATAGTAAAAGAAAATCCACTTACCAAAGAGCAAATAATGGCAAAGCTTTCAAATAATCCAAATATCAGCATCAAATCACAACCAAAAGTCTGCCCAATAGATCCGGCAGAGCGAGCGCAATGCGATAGTTGTCAATAGTCAGTCAACTGCAATTTTATTATAATAATCCAAAAACAACCATGCTTATCGGAAAACCAGCACCAGAAGATACCAGTTTACACCCCATAAAGTATAAATGGGCATATGATCTTTATAATCAAGCTGTGCGCAATACATGGTTCCCGCATGAAATAACTCTCAAAGAAGATCTGGATGATTGGAAAAACATGACTGATGATGAGCGACATGCAGTAGAATTCCTCATGTCATTTTTCAACCCTGCCGAGCTTATAGTGAATCGTTCAATAGCACTTGGAATATACCCATATCTCAAGTCTCCAGAATGTCATCTCTATCTAGCAAAGCAAATGTGGGAAGAGGCGAATCATTGCGTGGCATTTGAATATGTACTGGAAACATTTCCATTTGACCGCGAAAAAGTTTTCAATCATCATCTCAATGTTCCTTCTATGAAGGCAAAGGAGGATTATATCAATAAATACATGAGAAGGATGACCGAGCTTTCACTGGATATCGAAACCACTGAAGGCAAAAAAGACTTTATCAGAAATCTCGTAGCTACAAATATCGTTATGGAGGGAATATGGTTCTATTCTGGATTTATGGTAGTTCTTTCCTTCAGACAGAGGAAACAGCTTAGGAATTTCGGCTCAATGATAAACTGGGTACTACGCGATGAAAGCCTTCATCTGCAGTTCGGTATAAATCTCATACATAATATCCTTGAAGAGAATCAAGATCTTTTATCTTCTGATTTTGCAGACGAAATACGCAATATTGTTATAGAAGGAGTGAATTGCGAAGTAGAATACAATAAAGACCTTTTTCCAAACGGCATACTAGGGCTCAATGCCGACTATGTTAATCAATATGTAAAATATGTAGCAGATCGCCGCCTCGAGGAGCTAGGTTTTCCGAAATTCTACAATGTCACCAATCCGGCAAAATGGATGAGTACTGCAACCGATGTCTATGAACTCGTAAACTTCTTTGAAGCTCAGAATACAAGCTATGAAGTGGACTCCCATGCTCATGCAAAGGCAAAGCCTGCAGTTGCACATCCTTCTGAATAATGTTATAATGTATTCACATATCAGACAATCGCTATAACAGGCGGAAGCCTGCCAATAGAGGAAAGTCCGAGCACTGGCTGTTTGAAATTCAACGCAAGTTTTATGGAGAATAGCAGAACAGTAGCGGGTAATACCCGTCCGCCGCGAGGCGCGAGGTGAGAACAGTGACGAATCCCTTTAGTGGGAGTGAAACGGCAAAATCCTTACTTCAGTGCAAGGCCGTGTCTATCGGAAAAATTTGATAGTAATATCGAACATGACCGGTGGAAGTGCCGCTTGAGGGATGGGGCGACTCATCTCCCAGATAAATGATTGTCGTCTATTGCGATTCGCGCAAGCGAATGAGCATTAGATACAGAACTCGGCTTATCGATATGTCACATCAAAAAACTTCCTTAACAGGAAGTTTTTTGTTTGATATAATGTCTTTACTTATTAATTTAATAACATACAATATGTACAATAGTATTAACGGTGGTAGTGATAATACTTTTCAAACAAACACATCAAAGAACATTTTGATAAAAATTTCTTTTGTTATACTACTTATTGTAATCTTTGTTACTCCTCTTGCTTTCAGTTCAATATCATTTGCCCCACTTGATATCATAAAATCAAGCATTATCACATTTGGAGTATTGATTTCTGCAATTTTATACTTTTTATACTCTTTCAAATATAAGACTTTATCTTTACCGAAGAATTCATTGACTATAATATCTATATTGATATTACTTTCCACTGTTATTTCCACTGCATATAGTGGAAATATTCTAAAATCCATATTTGGTCAAGGATTCGAAATCGGTTCAATGAGTTTCTTGCTCTCACTTTTTCTATGTTCTTTTCTTGTGTATCATCTTACTAAGAATAGAATAGATAGAACTTCTCATATACTTAAAGCAATATTGATTTCATTTATAATTATTGCTCTATTTCATATAATAAGATTTTTTGCTGGTGCGGAATTCATGAATTTCGGTATTTTCAACTTACCAACCTCAACCAGTCTTGGTAAATGGGGAGACCTTGCTGTATTCTCAGGTATTATTGCTGTACTCTCTTATATACGATTAAGATTTTCTGATTCAAATCGTAAGAACAAATATATTTCATGGTCATTATTCATATTATCTGCCATCATTATCTTTGTCGTAAATTCAGCTATTGTATGGTTTATAACCGCTCTAACAATGCTTGGCATATCTGCTTATGAGTTTTCAAATAAGTTAGTAAATCAAACAGGTTTCAGAGCATTTTTATCGAAAATTCCAAGATTATCAGTAATAATCATGCTTGTTGCTGTTTTATGTGCATGGAATAGTAGTGTTATTTCCAAATATCTTGCTAATACCCTAAAAATATCTAATTCTGAGATTTCTTTACCATGGCAATTGACCATGGATATAGCATCGGAAACAATAAAAGAATCACCACTTGTAGGAGCTGGACCGAATAGATTTGGTGTTCAGTATCTCAAATACAAACCTCAAGAGGTAAATCCTACACAGTTTTGGGTATTGGAATTCTCAAATGGTTTTGGTTTCTTGCCGTCATTTATAGTAACTCAAGGTATTATCGGTTTCATATTGCTTATTTTATTACTTATACTGTTTCTTAAGATTGGATATAAGATCTTATTGCAAAATTCAAATACCAGTATCTCGTCAAATCTTCCTGTAATAAATTCATTTTTCGTTTCTCTATTTCTCGTACTTGTTAGTTTGTTATATGTTCCATCTCATTCTATATTATTATTAACAGCAGTATTTATTGGATTATTTATTTCTTCAATATCAAAAGCTGAATATTCAATAAAAAATACAAAAGTGGTTTCAATACTCTCCATTCTACTCGTCTTTCTATGTGTTTTTTGGCTTGCTATGTATACAAAGAAAATAATTTCCTTGAAGTATTTTGAACAAGGCTTAAAATCTATAAATATTCCAAACAATGAACAAATTGACAAAGCAGAATTAAGTTTCAAAATTGACAAAGCAGAATTAAGTTTCAAAAAAGCTATTTCTTATGATGAAAGCGATATTTACTATCAAGCTTTATCAGAAATTAATATAATAAAGATTAATGCTTTGACGCGAGGAGTGCAGGATCAAATACAAAAGGGTGCAAAATCCGCAGACCCTGAAATAATAAAACAAATAGGTGTTTTAGTTGAAGAGGCTGTATCTTATACGAGAAAAGCTACATCTATAGATTCTACGAACTATTATAATTATCTTTCTGAAGCAAGAATATCAGAAATAGCCACTTCGCTTCAGATACCGAATGCCTATGATAATGCAAAGAACGCTTATGTAAATGCCCTAAGATTCAATCCTTATAATCCGTCAATATACTTGAGTGTTGCAAGACTTGAAGCTTCTCAGGGGAAAATGGTAGATGCACAAAAGTTCATCGGTTCTGCATTACAGTTAAAACAAAATTATCTAGAAGCCATATTTCTATTATCGCAGATACAGGTAAGTCAGGGACAGATCAAGGATGCTATAACATCGGTACAGGTGGCGATACAGATAAATCCGAACGATCCATCACTTTTCTTCCAACTCGGACTATTGTATTACAATGATAAGAATTATCAGGGAGCTATAGATGCTCTAAATCAAGCAGTAAAGATAAATGGCGAATACGCAAATGCTAGATATTTCCTAGGTCTCTCTTATGCTCGGACAAACAAAACTGCCGATGCTATAGTGCAGTTTGAAAATTTATCAAAAACCAATCCTGATAATCAGGAAGTCTCTCTAATACTCTCCAATCTCCAATCAGGGAAGGCTATATTTGCCGATGCTATACCCCCGATTGATTCAAAACCTGAAAAAAGAAAATCCTTACCAATACAGGAAAAGAGAGGAGGTAAAACATCGGGTATCTAGGATTATATAGATATATTGTCTACCAATAGTAGCGTATGGTAAAAAGGTTTTTCAAAATGATGGGAAAGGAGATAATCGGTCTGCATGAGGCCGCTTATCTTCTTGCTTTCTTTGCTTTACTATCACAAATTTTAGCTTTGATTCGTGACAAACTTCTCGCTTATAATTTTGGCGCTGGACACATATTGGATATATATTATTCCGCTTTCAGAATTCCTGATCTGATATTCGTATCAATAGCTTCTATAGTTTCGGCATCAGTGCTTGTACCATTCTTTATAGACAGATTTCATAATGATACAGATAATGGAAGAAAGTTCGTAGATAGTGTTTTTTCGGCGTTTTTCCTAGCTATAATAATAGTAAGCGTTATTATATATGCCTTTATTCCACGTCTTACAGAGATACTGCTTCCTGGTTTCGTAAATGACCCATATCTTCCGGAACTTATATCTGCAAGCAGAATACTTCTACTTTCCCCAATATTTCTCGGAATTTCAAATTTCTTTTCAAGTATCACTCAGATGTATAAGAGATTTCTTATTTATGCATTGAGTCCAGTTATATACAATATAGGTATTATAGCTGGTATATTATTTTTATACCCTCATTATGGTTTGAGAGGTCTTATAGGAGGAGTTATTATCGGGGCATTTCTTCATATGGCCATACAGATACCTTTTATCGCTCATAATGGTAAGTATCCCAGACTAACACTTGATATTCACTGGTCGGATATAAGAAAAGTGATGATAGTATCGTTTCCTAGAACATTGACACTTTCTTCAAATCAACTGGCTTCATTTTTTCTCATATCTTTAGCATCTCTTATGAGTGGTGGTTCAATATCTGTATTTAGTTTAGCGATGAATCTACAATCCGTTCCTATGACTATTATAGGAGTAAGCTATTCATCGGCTATATTCCCGACACTTTCTAGATTCTTCATTGAAAAAAATCGTACGGATTTCTTGAAACAAATGATAGATTCAGCGAGGCATATAGTATTCTGGTCTATACCTATCACGGTTCTCTTTATAGTCTTGCGTGCGCAGATAGTACGTACTATATATGGTGCGGGTAAATTCGACTGGTCGGATACTAGATTGACCGCCGCCGCTCTCGCTATATTTATAGTTTCAGCTATTGGTCAAAGCCTTATTCTTTTATTTGTCAGAGCGCAATATGCTCAAGGCAAGACTCTCAAACCTCTTATTATAAACATAGTATCAGGGCTGGTTATAGTAATTCTCGGATACACCCTGACTAAGGCATTCTTTGCTTTTCCGGTATTTGCTTTCTTCATTGAAGAGCTTTTCAAGGTTTCTGATCAGGTTGGAACAAGTATTCTGGTTTTACCATTAGCATTCACTTCGGGTATTTTACTCAATACATTTCTTCATTGGTATATGTTTGAAAAGGATTATAGGGGATTTAGTCGACCTGTTATTGCTACATTATTTCAAAGTTTTGCCGCATCAGTGATTATGGGTTATGTGACATTTCTGTCTCTTCGTTTTTTCAATATTTTCTTTCCACTGACTAAGGCATGGAATGTATTTCTTCAAGGTTTCTGCGCTGGTATTGTCGGTATTATTGTTGGAATTATAGTCCTTATAATGTTAAAAAATAAAGAAATACAGGAAGTATGGCAAACCTTACATCATAAATTCTGGAAATCAAATATCGTAGTACCAGATCAGGAGAGTTTGTAGAAACTCTATTTTCTGATACTATGACCTTTACTTATGAATTCCAATTATATACGTAATTTTTCCATAATCGCTCACATAGATCATGGTAAAAGCACTCTTGCTGACCGCATGTTGGAATTTACTCATACTATAGAGAAGCGCAAAATGCAGGAGCAAGTGCTCGATAGCATGGAGCTAGAACGAGAAAGGGGAATAACCATAAAGATGCAACCAGTACGAATGAAGTGGAAGAAAACTTCAGGTGATGAAGTCGGCAAAGAATTCATCTTAAATTTGATAGATACCCCTGGACATATTGATTTTTCCTACGAAGTGTCACGCGCATTGAAGGCTGTGGAAGGTTCTATACTTCTTATAGATGCTACACAGGGCGTACAGGCTCAGACATTGACCACACTGAATATGGCTCGAGAATCCGGACTTACTATTATTCCTGTTATTTCCAAAATTGACTCTCCTCTAGCACGAGTTACTGAGATTATGCATGAAGTATGCGAACTACTAGGCTGTGAAGAAAAAGACGTACTCAAGGTCTCTGGGAAAACTGGAGAGGGGGTTATGGAACTTCTTGATCAAGTTATAGAAAGAATTCCAGCGCCAAAAGCTTCGGAAGAAGATATTACAAGCGAATTCCGCTCTCTCGTCTTTGATTTTCAATATTCAAATCATAAAGGTGTAATCGTTTATATCCGTGTAATGAATGGTGTGGTAAGGCGTCATGATCAACTCATATTCAAAGTATCAAATGAGAAATTCCAAGCATTGGAAGTGGGTATATTTGCTCCAGATAATACGCCAATGGAAACGCTTAGCGCTGGAGAAATCGGATATATAGTGACTGGTATAAAGCAACCTGGTATTGCATCTGTTGGAGACACTGTGGCATCGGTAAAGGATATTACTGCGCCGTTTTATGGTTATATGTCGCCAAAACCTGTGGTATGGGCATCTGTATATACCGAAAGTCAGGATGATTTCAATTCTTTGCGTATGGCACTTGGTAGACTTCGCTTATCAGACTCATCTTTTACCTATGAAGAAGAAGCATCCGGAACACTTGGTCGCGGTTTCCGTTGTGGATTCCTCGGTATGCTTCATTTAGAAATCATAACAGAGAGATTACGAAGAGAATTCAATTTGAATCTTGTAGTAACCACTCCAAGTATCACTTATAATGTAGAATTAAAGGACGGCAAGACTATTGTTGTGTATTCTCCTGCACTTTTTCCAGATGATCACGAAATAATAAAAGTATTTGAACCATTAGTAAAGATGAAGATTATTACTCCGCCGGACTATCTCGGTGTCATTATGCAGGCAGTATTCAATCATGAAGGGGAGGTGATTGCTACAGATAATTTTGGAGATAATAGGAATTCTGTTGTTCTTATCATGCCACTTCGCGAACTCATGAGGAATTTCTTTGATGAAATAAAAAGCATTTCTTCAGGTTTTGCTTCTATTTCATACGAAATCGCAGATATACGTGAGGCAGATGTTGCCAGGCTTGATATACTCGTTGCAGATGAACCAGTTATTGCATTTACTAGAGTAGTTTCTAGAAAGAGGATAGAAGAAGAAGCAAAGTCTACTGTGGAAAAACTTCACAAAATCCTCCCACGACAGATGTTTACGGTTAAGATTCAAGGCAAGGCGCTTGGCAGAATCATAGCGTCAGAAACTCTTACCGGAATGCAGAAGAATGTTACCCAGCACATGTATGGAGGAGATAGGACAAGAAAGATGAAGCTCTGGGAGAAGCAGAAGGAGGGTAAGAAGAAGATGAAAGAACTTGGTCGTGGCAATGTCACTATACCGCAGGATGTTTTTGTAAAAATGATGAGGAGTGATTAAGCTGTCGGGAAAGACCACATTATCATGCTGATAATGATGAGTATTCCAACTATAATCATGGCGATTCGTACGAACTTTTTTGTGGTTTGATGGAATAACATAGGTAAGACATAGTATACTATATGTATATATAATTTCAATGTTGGACTTTCAAAATAAAAAAAGAATAAGAAAGATACTATACTCGCCTGTATTTCTTATATTACTTGGCGTTATTTTATTTTCAATGCTTAGGGGTGTGTGGAATGTCTATAAGAAAGAAAGACTTAGCATGGAAAATCTGAAACAAGAACAAGTAGAACATGATAAGCTAATAGCTCGACAGAACAATCTAGCTTCATCACTTGAATATTTGAAAACAGAAGATGGTATAGAAAGTGAAATCAGATCTAAATTCCGCGCAATAAAGGATGGGGAACAGGTTACAGTAATAATAGATAATAGTTTGCCACCATTGTCTCCCGCTACCACTACCATAGAGCGTGGTTTCTGGTATAATCTATTTCATTAGAATAATAAAAAGCGTAATAAATCAAAATATGAAAAATATAACTATATACTCAACACCCACATGTCATTTCTGCAATGAAGCCAAGAAGTATATGAAAGAACATAATATCGCCTATACTGAACATGATGTGGCAAAGGATCTAGATCAGAGGAAAATCATGGTTGATAAGAGCGGACAATTAGGGGTGCCTGTTATAGATATTGACGGGAAAATACTCGTAGGGTTTGAGGAGGCGAGCTTTGTGGAGGCATTACAATAAAACCATATTATATCAATTTACTTTATATGCTATATTCCATAGCATTGCCCTCGTAGTTCAATGGACAGAATAGCTCACTCCTAACGAGCTGATCCAAGTTCGATTCTTGGTGGGGGCACAATAAGCCTTATTATAAGCCATATATTATGGTTATTTGAGGTGTATAAAGTCTATAAGCTTGACAAATCTATTAGATATGCTATACTTATAAGGTAAGAGTAAAGAAGGTAAAAGCACATCACAGATCAATAAGACAATCTTTAGAGGAGATAGTCTGCCAATACAAAGCATAGAAAGGCGACTCATTAACCTCTTTGGAATAAAGGGATTCACGAGTTGCTTTTTTAATTGATAATCGTTGGAAGAATGATGAAGAGGAGAGAGTGAGGTATAAGCGAAGCATAAAATAGTATTACTATCGGCTTCTAGCTCATACCATACTTGTCTTCATCATTCTCTCAATGAGAGAGATGTACTTTGACAAAAGAATAGCGAATTAGGAAAACGCGGAACGAATAGTTCTGCAATGTTATTCCTCTTCGCCTCACTATATCCATAGCGTAAAAAACTTAAAAATTGGTGGGGTAAGAGGGATCGCATAAAGCGATACCGGAAAGGAGGTAAAAACAGATAATATTTGCCACCGTTTCGTCGACAACGAAAATGATGGGCTTTGCAGGCAGAATGCACGGAGGGCGATTCTGAATTATCGTAATGTGGTGGGGGAAGTGCTTTTCACAACACTTCTCCTCTCTATCAGCCTCATCACTTCGTGGTGGGTCTGTAGAGAGAGCTAGTATCTCAATCTATGATATTTGTCATATTGTTTACGGATTTGAGTCCAGATATTCTCTGGGTTTGGATCCGTAAACAATAATAAACAAAAAAAAGAAAGGTAGGATAAGATGAATACAATTAGAAAAATTCAATTGATGATCATTCTGTGGAGATTATGCATATTGAAAAGAGTGCAGAATGGCTTTTTCTGTGTGGAAAGTACCCAAAAACACCCGGAAGGGTGGGCCATAGATTTAGAGGGGGTTTTGTTGGTGTGGCCAAGTGAGCTAGAGGGGGATAGTAGCTCCTTTAGCGGTTGCCACCATGTCCACACATGGAGCGTAGTGGTCGATGGAGTCAATTTTAAAGAATTGACTCCATCAGGACAGAGATCTGTCCTGATGAAGCTTAGGCGACTGCTCCCTCTAGCCGACGAATGGCGTCGGACCCGCCGGTCAGAAAGGATCCTTCAAGAGAAGGGTCGGAGGGAGAAAATAGAGGTTGTCGAGCGAAAGCTAGGTTAAGGGTAAAGGAACTTGCAACTTCCTCATCCATATGGATAAATTGTTGCAAACACGAAGGAGGCTAAGCCACAAGCTCCTTAAGTGGAAACTCATGGTGCCGGATTTCGGCACCACCCATAACCCGCTGTATGACAGTGCGGTTGCGGCAGAGGTGCATAGGCACCTCGTGAGTCGTCGGAGCTAGTCCTGTCTGAAAACGGGCACGTATCGCAATGCGTGATGGAATAGTAGAAGGTGGGTGCGGTATTGCGGGCACTCACGAAACTTTTTGATCGGCAGGAGAAGCGATCATAAAGTGTAGTTGTTTCTACTTCTCCACTTTATTGAGCCGAGCAGTAAATGCTGGTCGGTTCATTCGGTAAAATATGAAAAAGCCCAGAGTCCTTCCCGATAAGCCGTCGGGAAGGTGACATTTCCAAGGGTGGCTCCCTCGCGTCTGTTGCCCGACAAATCCACGCGGGCGTGAAAGAAAGTGGTAAAAAGGTTTTATGTATTTGACCTGAGTGAAAGCTCAAACAGAATACTCCTTGATTGCATGTGGTGGTCAACCAATCTCGTTCATAGAGAACTATGCGTTTCAATGAACGATAATCATTGCATAAGACCCTGGGAGTGAGTGATAGCAAAAATCTCCCCAAGGAACTCTGAATGAGATGTATGTATAGAATATCTACTACAAGGCGCTGTTACGCCTATCTCAACTAAGGGACAAGTCTTATGAAGTTATCGGAGGAGGTTTAGTCACAGACTCCTCTTTCTTGATAAGCTTGTAATGTTCTAGCAATAGAGCATAATGAGTTTATTGGAAAGCATCCAGTCGGTTGACGTGGAGGTTGGTGGAATGGCCCTTACCCGGTCATCCAAGATGTCGAGACTCTGCTCCTTATATTTAGGTATTATTGACTCATAGGGTATAATGAAATACATGGTCAAGTCCCCATAGCGCTACATATCATATAACGAAATCAGGTTAGGAAAAGATGCGAGTAAGTCTAAAAAACTCTCTCCTCTAAACATTTTTTCTTCACTTGTATAATCTTTGTTATCTTGGTCTGTAGCGCTGTGGGGATTTTATTTTTCCCCATATTCTGCTATACTCTGTTTATGAGCCCCGAAGAGAAATCTTTGCTTGAAAGAACGTATAAGTTGAGTCAGGAGAATAACGCCATTCTCCTATCCATTCGCCGTGCAAATAGAATCGGTACTGCAGTGAAGATTTTTTACTGGGTAGTGATTATTGGACTATCAGTTGGAGCATTTTACTTCATTCAGCCTTATATAGATTTTATGACAGGAGCTTTCAATAAAGGGGGAAATAGTGGTGGGACTGCAAATACATCGGAATCTCAACAGATGATCAGTAATCTTCAAGATTTATTGAAATAAATTTGAAAATACCTTAGAGTTTGAAAATAGAATAAATACGCCAAGGTAGCTCAGTTGGTAGAGCATTCCCCTGAAGAGGGAAGGGTCTCCAGTTCGATCCTGGACCTTGGCACCCAGAAAACATCTATAAGAGACAAAAAAACACGGACACTGTATAATGTATTCATATTATTTTAATATTTATACATGAAAATAGAACAAAAAAAATGGACAGCGAAGAACGGGTGGAAAACTTTTTCGGGAGAAAGTTTTAAGGATATTTCCGTATCACCCGATCTTGTCTTGCTTTTTGGTGGGAATAATGCCCTCAAGGATAAAAAGCTTTTTGACGAAATCCGATCATGGTATCCCAATTCTCATATAGTGAGCGCTTCTACTGCAGGAGAAATAATAAATACAGAAGTATCAGATGATACTCTCGTTCTTTCCGCCATTAAATTTGAAAAAACTGCATTAAAATTTGCCGAGGCTCATATAGACAATGCAAATCAAAGCGAGGAAATAGGTAATAAACTTGCAAGTGGTTTGCCGACAGAAGGTCTCACTCATGTGATGATTTTTTCCGACGGCCTTTTCGTAAACGGCACACCTCTGGTAAAAGGTCTTCTATCGGTTTTGCCGAAGGATGTTTCTGTTACCGGTGGACTTGCTGGTGACGGAGCGAGATTCAAGGAAACTCTTGTGGGATTTGACAATATTCCAGAAACCAAGAAGCTTGTCTGCATAGGATTTTATGGATCAAATATAAAAATAGGATATGGATCACTTGGTGGTTGGGACGCTTTTGGAGTATCTAGAACAATAACAAAATCAAAAGGCAATGTTCTGTATGAGCTTGATGGTTCTCCGGCACTTGCTCTCTATAAAGAATACCTAGGCGAACTTGCAAAGGATCTTCCGGCAAGTGGTCTTCTTTTCCCTCTGAATCTGAATATAAAAACTGATGAAGGAAAAGAAGTGGAAGTAGCTAGAACTATACTTGCTGTAGATGAAAAGGAACAAAGCATGACCTTTGCTGGAGATATGCCGGAAGGAGTAGTTGCGCGTTTTATGAAGGCAAATTTTGATCGTATTATAGATGGAGCATCTGGCGCTGCGAATATGAGTATTGAAGCAATAGGAGAAAAGAAGCCGGAACTTGCTATACTTGTGAGTTGTATTGGTAGAAAACTAGTATTGAAGGATAGAGTGGAAGAGGAAGTGGAATCAGTAAGAGATAAAATAGGCGAACAAAGTGCTATCGTAGGATTTTATTCATATGGAGAAATATGTCCTACAGCTCCTACAGAGCGCCAATGTCAGCTTCACAATCAGACAATGACGATAACTACATTAAGAGAGGAATAATATGCATCATCTACTCGAAAGACAATTCAAGAAAGCTTTCAAGGGGGGTGAAGTTGTTTCTCCTGAATTTGTGAACTTTTTAAATGTTATAAGTACTACTTATGATAATAATGACAAGGATAGAGCGCTTCTTGAGCATTCTTTCACTATAAGTTCAAAAGAATTCGGGGAATTGAATTCAAAAGTTTTGAAGCTTCTTAAGGATTTGGAAATAGAAAAGGAAAATGTCGAGCGAAAAGTAGTGGAAAGGACTCAAGAATTGGTTATTGCAAATAATAGACTTACTGAGCTTGATAAAGTTAAAACAGAGTTCATTTCTGTTGCCGCTCATCAGTTGCGTACTCCGCTATCGGCCATAAAATGGACATTATCCATACTTATAGATGAACATTCAGAAAACCTGACATCAGAGCAGAGAACCTTGCTTATGAAGGGTTATGAGAGTAATGAGAGGATAATAAGACTTATAAATGAAATGCTTGTTGTTACAAGGATTGAGTCTGGAAAAATGACTTATAATTTTTCTTTTATTCATGTAGAAGATCTTATAGAGAGTACTATGGAGGATTTTATAATACAAGCAAAATCTAGAAAAATAAATCTCTCATTTCATGAACCATCAGTGAAGCTACCTTATATAAACATAGATCCAGATAAGATACGAGCAGTGCTTCAGAATCTAATAGAAAACGCGCTATTCTATACAAAAGACGGCGGAAACATAACAATATCTGCAGAATCAAATAATAAAGATATAAAGGTTTCTATAAAGGATAGTGGAATAGGTATACCAGAAAAGCAGAAAACTGGAATATTCAATAAATTTTTTAGAGCTGAGAACGCTCTCAAGACTCGCACCGACGGTTCTGGCTTAGGACTCTTCGTTGCCAAGAGAATAGTGGAGAAGCATAATGGCCAAATAGGCTTCGAAAGCAAAGAAGGAGAGGGGACTGTTTTCTACTTCACCATACCGTTTGTTGAGAAAGTCCCATAGATTTTATTTCTATTTTAAAGTATAATATATGAGTATTATGAATAATAAAAAGAAAATTCTAATAATAGAAGATGAATATATTCTCGGGGAAATCATACTCAATAAGCTTATATCTGATGGTTATCAGGCGACTTTAGCTACTGATGGAGAAGAAGGTATGAATAAAATTCGTGAAATAGTTCCGGATTTAGTTCTTCTTGATATTGTTATGCCCAAGAAGAATGGTCAGGAAGTGCTTAAAGAAATGAGAGCTGATGAAAAACTCAAAAATATCCCAGTGGTTGTTATATCAAATTCTGGTCAACAAAGTGAAATAGAAAGAATCGTAGAGCTTGGAGTTAGAGATTATATTATAAAAGCGCAATTCAGTCCTGATGATGTTATAGAGAAGGTGAGAAAATATCTAAATCAGGAATATAAAGAAAAACCATCTGGAATAGCAAATACATTGCAAGAAACAGTACATGATAATAACGTTACGACAAAGAATATAAAGATTCTTCTTGCCGAAGATGATCAATTCCTATCATCCCTTGTGGCTCAGAGACTGGGTAAGGAAGGATATAAGGTTCTAAATGCAGTAGATGGCAAGCAAACCATAAAGATTTTCGAAGAAAATACTCCAGACCTCGTGCTTTTAGATATTGTTATGCCAGAAATGAATGGTCTGGAAGTTCTAAGATACATAAAGAATCAAGACAAGTACAAAGATGTAATAATTATAATTTTCTCAAATCTCGGTCAAGAACATGAAATAGAAGAAGCAAAAAAAGCCGGAGCAGACGAATTCCTCGTAAAAGTGAATTTTACCCTCAAGGAAGTGGTGGAAAAAATAAATGCATTACTGAAACAAAAAGGGAAGATTTAAACGATGAATGAGAAATTTCTAAAACCCTATAATCCGAAAGCTATCGAAAGCTCGATATATAAAGAGTGGGAAGATGGGGGGTACTTCAATCCGGATAATTGCGCAGATAGAAACGCCACGCCTTTTACTATTATTATGCCACCTACAAATGCTAACGGCTCTCTTCATGCAGGGCACGGGCTCGCTATGACTTTGGAGGATATTATCATTCGCTACAAGAGAATGAAAGGCTTCAAGACTTTCTGGCTTCCAGGACTTGACCATGCTGGATTTGAAACACAAGTGGTATATGAGAAAAAGCTTGAGAAAGAAGGAAAAAGTCGTTTCGACTTTGAACCAGAGAAACTGTATGAAGATATTATGGCTTTTACAATAGAAAATTCAGAAAACATAAAAAATCAAATAAAATGTCTCGGTGCATCTTGTGATTGGACTAGAACAAAATTCACACTCGATGAAGATATTATAAAGATCGTTTACAGTACTTTTAATAAACTTTTTGATGACGGACTTCTCTATAGGGGGAATCGTATTGTGAGTTGGTGTCCGAAGCATCAAACATCTTTCTCCGACCTTGAGATAAAAGATGAAGAGAAGGTAGAATCATTCTATTATTTGAAATACGGACCTTTTGTTATAGGTACATCTCGTCCAGAAACGAAATTTGGCGACAAATATGTTGTTATGCATCCAGAAGATAAGAGATATGCTCAGTATAAGCATGGTGACACTTTTGAAGCAGAATGGATAAATGGGCCCGTGAAGGCCACTATTATAAAGGATGAAGCCATAGATATGGCTTTCGGTACGGGTGTTATGACTATTACCCCATGGCATGATCAGACGGACTTTGATATTGCCCAGAGACATAATCTCGATAAAGAACAAGTAATAGATGAAAGAGGAAAACTCTTGCCTATAGCAGGAGATTTAGCTGGTATGAATATAAGCAAAGCTCGTCCGCTTATCATAGAAAAACTGAAAGGTAAGGGACTTGTAGAAAAAATAGACGAAGCATATAAACATGTAATAAAAACCTGCTATAAATGCAGTACTACTATAGAACCTCAAATAAAATCCCAATGGTTCATAAAGATGAAACCTCTTGCGGAGAAGGCATTGGAAAAAATAAAATCCGCCGAAGTGAATTTTATCCCAAATCAATACGAAAAAATAATTACCAATTGGCTCAATAATATAAACGATTGGAATATTTCAAGACAGATAGTATGGGGAATACCTATACCAGCGAAGATTTGTGATATTTGTAATGACGGCATTGTAGATTTGGAAAATAAAAAAATGAAATGCAAGAAATGTGGTGGGGAAATGCGAAAGGATAATGATACTTTTGACACATGGTTTTCTTCTGGACAATGGCCTTTTGCTTCTCTTGGCTATCCAAACTCTGTTGATTTTAAGAATTATTATCCTACGAATATTATGGAAACTGGAGAAGATATCATTTTCTTCTGGGTTTCAAGAATGATAATGCTCGGATTGTATGTTACCGGCAAAGCACCTTTCAAAACAGTTTATCTTCATGGACTTGTACTCGATGCAAAGGGTAAGAAAATGAGCAAGAGTAAGGGAAATGTTATCAATCCACTAGATCTCATGGATAAATATGGCACTGATGCCTTCCGTATGGGACTTGTAGTGGGCAATACTCCTGGCACATCACTTGCTCTTTCTGAGGACAAAATCCGCGCTTACAAGAATTTTGCAAATAAGCTATGGAATATTGCCCGTTTTGTTCTGACCTCTGTGGGAGAAGAAAGATTAGAAAAAGACTTTGATAAATGGAGTGAAAATGATGCAAAATTAAACAAAGAATTAAGCGATGCTTTCACAGACATTACATCTGATATGGATAATTATCGTTTT
>SXGQ01755188.1_pt1 | contig 21588 bp, 19 predicted proteins | sample 3178371 | NCBI WGS metagenome assembly SXGQ01 (sample SAMN11356859, study PRJNA531348) | freshwater metagenome | isolation source: freshwater sample F1-20 | place: China: Fuxian Lake, Yuxi | collected 2017-12-25 | reverse complement strand
GTGGCTGTGTCATGAGGAGACACAGGATGCCAAGGGGGTGTGTCAGGGTCAGCTGACGTTGGTGATGGCACCTTTTTCCGCGCCTTGCACCAGGCGCGCGAACTTGGCCAGAACGCCACTCGTGTATCGAGGCGGCAGTGGCTTCCAGCCCTGCTTGCGACGGTCGAGTTCAGCGTCGTCGACAAGTAGATCGAGAGCCTTTGTCGGCACGTCGATTCGAATGCGGTCGCCGTCGCGCACGAATGCGATGGGGCCGCCATCCACAGCTTCAGGTGCGACGTGACCAATACAGAAACCCCACGTGCCCCCAGAGAAACGACCGTCAGTGATGAGTGCGCAATCAGCACCACGACCTGCGCCTTTCAATGCTCCGGTGATGGCGAGCATCTCTCGCATGCCAGGTCCACCCTTTGGACCTTCGTATCGAATGACGAGCACGGTTCCCGGCTCAATCGTTCCGTCCATGATGGCTTGCATCGCGCCGTCCTCACCGTCGAACACGCGCGCAGGTCCCTCGAACTGCAACTGATCTTTAGTGAGTCCGGCGACTTTCACGACAGAACCTTTCGGTGCAAGTGAACCGGTGAGCACGTTGATGCCACCTTCTGCGTGAATCGGCTGTGACAGCGGATGAATGACGTCTCCATCTGGTGCGGGTGGATCAATCTCAGCCAAGTTCTCAGCCATCGTCTTTCCGGTGCACGTGAGGACGTCACCATGCAGAAGACCTGCGTCGAGAAGATGTTTCATCACGACAGGGATGCCGCCGACTCGGTGCACATCGGTCATGTGGTACTTGCCACCGGGCTTCGTGTCCGCAATGTGCGGAACCTTGTCAGCGATGCGATTGAAGTCGTCGAGCGACAACTCGACCCCAGCCTCGTTGGCGATGGCGAGAAGATGCAGCACCGCGTTTGTGCTTCCACCGAGTGCGTTGACCACCGCGATGGCGTTTTCGAAGGCCTTCTTCGTGAGGATGTCTCGTGGATAAATGCCGAGTCGCAGCAAGTTGACGACTGCTTCACCTGCCCGACGTGCATCGTGCTCACGCGATGTGTCAACTGCAGGTGCCGATGCCGACCCAGGCAGACTCATTCCAAGTGCTTCGGCAATCGACGACATCGTGTTGGCCGTGAACATGCCACCACAAGCACCTTCCCCCGGACATGCGGCGCGTTCGATGTCACCGAGTTCACTCTCGGTCATCGTCCCTGCTGCACACGCACCGATCGCTTCGAACACCGTGGTGATGTCGATGTTCTTGCCACCGTGTTGGCCGGGCAACGTCGAGCCGTTGTACACGAACACCGACGGCAGGTTGAGTCGCGCTGCAGCCATGAGCATCCCGGGGATGCTCTTGTCACAGCCGGCCAGTCCCACGAAACCGTCCATACGTTCTGCGTGCACGACAGTTTCAACACTGTCTGTGATGACTTCGCGGCTCACCAACGACGCACGCATACCTTCATGCCCCATCGAAATGCCGTCGCTAACAGTGATGGTGCCGAACTCAAGAGCCACTCCCCCAGCCGTGCGAACACCTTCTTTCGATGCAGCAGCAAGTCGACGAAGCGACACATTGCACGGGGTCACTTCGTTCCACGCCGAGGCGATGCCTATTTGGGGTTTCACCCAGTCGTCATCACCAAGGCCGACAGCGCGCAACATGGCGCGGGCTGCTGCTTTTTGAATGCCGTCAGTGACGTCGCGACTGCGAGGTTTGATGTCGATAGGGGTTCCGTCAGGCCGATTGGGCATGAGGAGAACGCTAGTGCGAGGTCGTCGTGAGTTCCTCTGTCGATGAGCCCGTGGATCCCGACTTTGTCGGTGTCGAACTCTTCGGAGCACCACCACGCAGGAACAACCAGGTGACTGGAATGAGATATACGAAGTAGGCGGCAAGGCGGATGCGCTCTGTCGATGCATGCCAGCCAAAGAAGCCCTTCATGAAGTCGTAGAACGAACCCTTGGCCCAAAACCCTGATTCGATCGTCCACACTGGCTGCCAGATCCAACCGGTTTCAATCTCGAGCATCTCGCGAATTTCGTGGAAGAACTTCCCGACCAGGCCTGCTGCGAAAAGAATCAAGAGGCTGCCGGTGATGTTGAAGAACTTGCGCAAATTGAGACGATGGCCGGCGCGATAGAACAGGATTCCGAGTGCGACTGCAACGACGAGTCCGAGCAACCCGCCGAACACGACTTCAGAACCACTTGAAGACGACGTCTCAGCTGACAGCAAGAATAGGACCGTCTCCAAGCCTTCACGAAGTACCGCGACAAATGCGACGACAGCAAGCGCACCAACGCCAGCTGCATTGTCGACTTGGCTGCGCAAACTGGCGCCCATGGTGCGTGCATGTTCGCGCATCCAGAAGATCATCCATGTGAGAACACTCGCCGCAGCGAGCGCGATGCCTGCTTCGACACCTTTCTCAACAGAGCCGTGCAGACCGTCGACAGTGACGTTGATGATGACCCCTGCAATCAGACACAAACCAGCCGCAAGACCAGCTCCCTGCCACACCGCAGTCACTCGTTCAGAGCGCCCCGTCTTGATGAGATACGAGATGAGAATCGCGAGAACGATCGCAATCTCAAGTCCCTCGCGAAGCGTGATCAGAAATGCTGCACCCACTGGTGTCTCCTCATCGGCCTTGTGTAGCCATCTATGTTAGGCAGTCCTAATGTTAGGGACACCGAACACTTGTGTCAACCCGTGGCTGACCCTGACTAACCCCGTCGGGCGTTGAGGATGGCAGTGACGACCTTGCCGTCCGCCTTGCCCTTCGAAGCCTTCATGACCATGCCCACCAGGGCTCCCATGGCTTTTTGCTCACCATTGCAGAACTTCTGCCAGGCGTCTGGGTCAGCAGCAATGGCCTGGTCAACGAACCCTTCCACCTCGCTCGTGTCAATCGCTTCAAAGCCCTTTGCGGCAGCGATGGCCGCGGGGTCTCCGCCACCGTTGGTGACGATCTCGGCGAGCACGGTCTTGGCCTGCGTCGATGTGACCTTTGAATCGCGCTCCATGACGGTGAGCGCAGCGATGTCTTTCGAAGGCACTCGCGGTGTGGGTGGTTCTTCAGCGAATGCCTGTTGCACGTACACCAGAGCACGAGCGACGTCACCACCTGCCTCGCCGACTGACAACACATAATCGTCTTGTCCGCGCTCGACGATGACACTGACGGCTTCACCTTGCACGTCGGCGCCGGTCGCGGTTGCGAGACGTGAGCGACGCGCAGCTGGCAACATCGGCAAGTTGGTGCGCACGCGAGCAATCCACTCGTCACCTGGCACGAGTGGCACCAAGTCGGGTTCGAGGAAGTACCGATAGTCGTCGGCGTCTTCTTTCGTGCGAAGCGTGTGCGTGCGACCTTCGGCATCGTCCCAGTGGCGCGTCTCTTGACGAATCGTGCCACCCGATTCGATGATGTCGTACTGACGACGTGCCTCGTATTCGATGGCGCGGCCGAGTGCACGAATGGAGTTCACGTTCTTGATCTCACATCGCGTGCCGAACGGCTCACCGACACGGTGCACACTGACGTTCGCGTCACAACGCATGGAGCCTTCTTCCATCTTGGCGTCTGACGCACCGATGGCGAGCAAGATGGCGCGCAATTCCGACACATACTGGCGAGCCTGCTCTGACGTGCGGATGTCGGGGCGGGACACGATTTCGACCAACGGCACTCCGGCACGGTTGAAGTCGATGAGAGAGAACTCACTTCCGTGGATGCGACCGGTGGCTCCACCAATGTGCGTGCTCTTTCCGGTGTCTTCCTCGAGGTGCGCACGCTCGACACCGATGCGCACACCACCCGGAAGGTCGAGATGACCGTCAATGTTCAACGGCTGGTCGTACTGACTGATTTGGTACGCCTTCGGCATGTCTGGATAGAAGTAGTTCTTGCGGTGGAACGTGCATGGCTGGATGGTGCAGTTCAATGCGAGACCGATGCGCATGGCCAGCTCGACTGCTTGTTCGTTCAACACCGGAAGCGCACCAGGTAGACCGAGCGTGACAGGGTCGATGTTGGTGTTCGGTTCGTCACCGAATCGATTTGGCGAGCCGCTGAACAACTTGGTCTTCGTGGCCAATTCAACGTGCACTTCGAGACCGCAGATGAGTTCCCAACCTTCGGGCAACAACTCGCTCATCGCGCACCTCCTGCAGCCTCGAGCGCCCCGCCGACGCGGAACATGGCGACTTCGCCGAGCGCCGGTGCAAGAACTTGCACACCGACGGGAAGTCCGTGCGCACCAGTGCCGAACGGCACGCTCATGGCTGGGTGGCCCGCAAGATTCGTGGGGATGGTGTAGATGTCGCACAGATACATGGACATCGGGTCGTCGACTTTGTCACCAAACGGAAATGCCACCATGGGTGATGTCGGCATGAGAACTACATCGGCTTGCGCATAGGCACGTTCGAAGTCGTCGGCGATGAGACGACGCACCTTCAGTGCCTTGCCGTAGTACGCGTCGTAATAACCCGCCGACAACGCATATGTACCGAGCATGATGCGGCGTTTCACTTCGTCGCCAAAGCCTGCCGCACGTGTCGCGCCATACATGGCGTTGGTGTCTGCTGCCGATGCGCGCAGTCCGTAGCGAACACCGTCATACCGTGCGAGATTGCTGCTTGCTTCAGCTGGCGCGATGAGGTAATACGCCGTCAACGCATACGAGAGCGATGGCAACGTCACGTCGACGATGCGTGCACCTGCTTTCTCGAGTGCAGCGAATGCTTCATCAAGTCGCGCTGCCACTTCTGGCTCTGCACCTTCGGGAAGATCAGTGACACGACCAATGCGCATACCCTGCACACCTTCACGCGCTGCTGCGCGCAGTGACGGCACAGGTCGTGGAATCGACGTCGAATCTTTGGGGTCGTGACCCGCAATGACTTCGGTGATGAGCGCCGCGTCATCGACCGTGGTCGCAAACGGGCCGATTTGGTCGAGGCTGCTGGCGAAGGCGACAAGTCCGTACCGACTGACGAGACCGTAGGTCGGCTTCACGCCGACCACTCCGCATAGCGCCGCCGGTTGACGAATGGAACCACCGGTGTCGCTGCCCAAGCTGACAGGTGCAAAACCGGCCGCAACTGCTGCAGCGCTTCCGCCACTACTGCCGCCTGGCACGCGGGATGTGTCAAGGGGGTTGCGCGTCGGACCGAACGCGCTGTTCTCTGTGCTGGAACCCATGGCGAACTCGTCAAGGTTTGTCTTGCCGACCATGACCGCGCCAGCGGCGTTCAGTGTGGTGATGACGGTCGCGTCGTACGGGGGCTTCCAACCAGCGAGCATGTTCGACGAACACGTCGTGGGGACTCCGCGCGTGCACATGTTGTCCTTGATGGCGATCGGCACACCGGCCAGCACGCCAACATCGGCACCCGATGCAATCGCAGCATCGACACGCTTCGCCGCGTCACGAGCAATGTCAGCTGTCACCAAGTTGAAGGCATTGATGTCACCATCGCGTTGCGCGATGACACCCAGGTGATGTTCGACGACTTCAGTTGCCGACATTTCTTTTGCGCGCACCGCATCAGCGATGGCAGCAGCAGTCGTGGGGATGTTCGCCATCAATCCACCAGCCCGATGATCGGCGGCACCCGAAAACGTCCGTCTTCTGCAGCAGGTGCAGCAGCAAGAACCTCGTCGCGGTCGAGGCACGGTTGCTCTTCGTCGGCGCGAAGCACATTGACTAACGGATACGGCTGTGTCATGGGCGCGACAGCAGACAGATCAAGAGCGTCGACGTCACGGAAATGGTCCATGACTTTTGCCAGCTGCTCGGTGAAATGGGTGATGTCGGAATCGGCGATGTCGAGGCGTGCGAGACGCGCGACTTTCGCCACGTCTGCAGCCGAAATGGGGGGTGTCACGCTCTCAATGCTACGAGCCTTCGAGCACCACCAGCACTGTCGATTCGGTCGGCACGTTCGGAAACGGCACACCATCGGTCTGCCACGACTGACCGGTCTGTGACAGCGACCGCAACCAGCCTTCTTCGCCGTCGATGACCGGATCGTCACTCGCCAACTGCACCCGACGCGCTAGATAGATGCGTCGTGGATCGAGGCCCCGAACATGAACGACGTTGTCCGTCAGATGTTCGTTCATCTGCACGAAAGCCAACACCGCTGTCGCTGCATCCCGACTCACGACTCCGTGCACGAGACGATTGCCCTCCGTGTCACGAAAGGTGTCGGTGAACAACACATCGCCGGCGTGAAGCACGTGTCGCAAGGCTTTATGTGCAGCGAGCGCACGTCCGAGGTCTTGTCGCTCTGTACTGCCCGCTGCGGCGATGTTCCACTCCACCCCCATGTGACCGAAAAATGCAGTCGCGCATCGCATGCTCAGAGTCGACTCATGTTTCGTGGTGTGCGCGACCGGCGCGCCGACGTGGCAACCGATCACTTCCGGTGGAAAGAACCACGATGCATGATGCTGAATGACTTGACGTCGCACGGGGTCGTTGGTGTCACTCGCCCAAAAACGCTCGACATGGCGCAGGATCTCAAAGTCCATGCGACCGCCACCCGACGAACACGACTCGATCTCGACGGTCGGATGAGCGCGCCTGACGCCGTCCAATAGCGAATACAACGCTCGTGTCTGACGATGTGTCGCTGCAGTGCCAGACACACCTGCGGCTGCGATGTGAGGTCTGTTCATGTCCCACTTCACGTATGAGATGGGGAGTTCGCTCAATAACGCGTCGATGCGCGAGAACACGACGGCATACGCATCGTCTCGAGTGAGGTCAAGGACCAATTGATTGCGACCGAGCACATGGTCATAACCCCCGCGCTCGAGGACCCATTCAGGGTGCTCGCGGTACATGTCGCTGTTCGGATTCACCATCTCTGGTTCGAACCACAGACCAAATTGCATGCCTCTGTCGACGACTGCCCGCGCGATGGGCTCGAGACCCTCGGGATACACCTCGGTGTCCACGTACCAATCACCAAGACCTGCAGTGTCATCACGCCGTCCTCTGAACCAGCCGTCATCAAGCACGAAGCGTTCGATGCCAACAGAAGCAGCCACCTCAGCCAGCTCGAGCACTTTCGACGGTGAGTGGTCGAAATACATCGCTTCCCATGTGTTCAACGTGACTGGTCGCGGTGACATCTCGCCGACGATGTCGCGTGCGTGTCGCTGGAAGGTGCGTGCGACGTGTTGCAGTCCATTCTCAGAGTGCACCGCGATGATCGTGGGTGTCGAATACGACTCGCCTGCTTCAAGACACACTTCGCCGGGGTTCAACAACTCGCCAAGTTGCAGATATCGACGGTTGTACACCTGACGTTCGGCGCGAATGACATGGTTACCGCTCCACGCGACATGCGCTGCCCAGCACTGTCCCGCATGGGCACCAGTCGTCGACTCGCGAGCGACGATGAACGGAGGTTGTTCATGACTCGTGCGGCCTGTCCGGTTCTCTGCGCTCCACGCACCCAACGGCCATTCGAGGGTCTGGGACTGGAATTCACCACACCACTTTCCGTGGAATGTCGTGAGATGTGTCGCTGTCCACGGCAGCGGAAGAGTCACCGTCAACCCGTCCAACAAGTACTTCATGTTCGATTCGTTGTGTAAGCGCACCGACACACTCAACACACCTTGTGCGGACAGTTCGATGTCGGTCATCAGCCGAAGTTCTGCCTGCGTGTCGACCGATGTCGTTGTCGACATCGATGACCCATCGGCACGAGAATTAGTCACCACATCGACCAGTTGAAAACGTGGTGCCCAGTCACTTCCTCCACGATGGCGCCCGAGCAACCCAGGGTGTCCGAGCCAGCCGTCACCGTGCATCGGCACGATGGTGGCGACAGCGGGTCGGTCGACCACACCGGCTCGAGGGCGGGGTGCGACCTCGTCGACCATGCGCCGTGCATCGGCCTCGTCGACACGCGAACCCCAGTGCACGATGAACGGAACACCCCAACGCACATCGATCACCACCGACGTCGACGATGTGGCGAGATGCAGCATCGGGTCCATCGAGGTGACCGTAGCCCGACAGTGAGAGACTGAACGACGTGCAACCGGACATGCGCATAGACCCGACGCACGGCACGAAAGTCCATGTCGTCGGTTCACGCCAGAGCCGACCGGTGCTCGCAACGAATGTCGCATCTGGCTCATGTCCAGTCTGTGTGGAAGGCCTCGAGGCCCCCGAGGAGTACGTCGTGCGCTGGTTTCCGAACCGTTGGCCGGCGATGCCCGATGAACGTTGTGAAGTCGTGTTGTACTCCCCCGATCACCATGCAACATGGTCGTCGATGACTGTCGCTCACATCGAGAAGGTCATCGAACTGTGGGTCGAACGAACTGATGCGCTTGCAGTACGTGACAACGTCGACTGTGTGTTCGTCTTCGAGAATCGAGGTGCCGAACTCGGTGCCACCATCGAACACCCACATGGTCAGATCTATGCGTTCGACCACATGCCCACGCGCAGCCGAGAGCGTCTGACGTGGACACCTCGCTTCGACTCACATTTGACGGTCACGAACAACGCCTCATGGCGCTGCGCCGTGCCAGCCGCGAGCGCCTACCCGGTCGCGCTCGAGCTGTGGCCCACTGAACAACGACAAGATCTCATGTCGTTGACGTCGCAACAACGGCGTGGCCTCGCCGACATCTTGCACGACGTCATGTCACGGCTGGATCGCCTCTACGCGACTCCACTGCCGTACATGTTGTGGATCAACCAACGTGATTTCAGTGCAACGACGACACACGATCACTGGTTACACATCGAGATCGTGTCACCGTGGCGTGGACCCAACCTCATGCGCTACATCGCCGCTGCCGAGGTGGGCACCGGCGAGTATTTCAATCCGGTGACGCCTGAGTCTCTGGCTGCGACTCTTGCTGACCGCGCGGAATGAGTGCTATCGCAGCAGCAGCCGCGCACGCAATTGACACCCACTGATTCAACCGAAGTCCTCCGGCTGCGTGCGCAGGGTCGATACGAAGTCCTTCGACGAAGAACCGAACGACGCAGTATCCGATGACATACATGAAGAACAAGCGTGGCGGCCGTGGTGAGCGTCGTTTGTCGATTTGCAGCAACACCAGACACAGAACGACACACGCAATCGACTCATACAGAAACGTCGGATGGAACGTCGTTCCTGCGGGGTAGCCAGCTTTCTCTGCCGTTCGCGCCGACACTTCGAGAGCCCACGGAAGATCTGTCGGTCGGCCGAACAACTCTTGATTGAACCAATTTCCCCATCGCCCTATGGCCTGAGCAAGAGGCAACCCTGGCGTCACGCACGCAAGAGCAGTCGGCACATGAAGGCCCATCACTTTTGCGCGCCACAGCCCGACGATGACACCGAGTGCGATGCCACCCCAGACACCCAATCCGCCTTCCCACAGCTTCACGACGGATCCGAGGTCGTCCCGGAATCGTTCCCAATCGGTGATCACGTGATAGAGCCGTCCACCGATCACACCGGCTGGAACTGCCCACATCGCGATGGACGTGATCGTGTCGCGGTCACCGATTCCGCGCGCAGCAAATCGCCGTCCCACGAGTGAGATTCCCGCGAGGACGCCGAGCGCGATCATCAGGCCGTACGCATTCAATGCGAGTGGTCCGACCTGCAGCGTGCCAGATGATGGGCTCGGAATGGCATTGACCACGATTGTCACGGCATCTGACGCGTTCATGTCGACGACGCGTCAGGCGGTGACGCGGCGGGCGAACGCGACGGACTTCTCGAAGATCTCTTGCTTGTCGAAGTCTTGTGTCGCCACGTGATAACTGCGTTCCAAAACGACATGCTCTTTCGGGCCCTTGTACTTCGCGAACAAGTCGGTGCTTTGCTGTGGCGGAACGACGTGGTCCTGTGTCGAAGTGAACAACAACAGCGGCACGTCGTTCGACGAATACGTCTTTGAAAGAGGTGCCAGTCCGTCACGCTGGAACGACATCAACGGACGAAGCGGTGTTCCGGGATATGCCAATTCGGTGACCTCAGGGTCAGCGATGTCGCTGCCGATGCCGTCCATCACTTCTGTTCCGGCGTCGACCATTCCTTGGATTGCGCCGACCATCGTGTCGTCGAACGGGAACGCCGCAGGATTGACACACACGATTCCGCGCAGATCTGAATGTCGACTTGCTGCCCACAACGTGAGCGACCCGCCCATCGACAAACCAGCCACGACGATGCGCGATACACGAGCTGAAAGTCGTTGGTAGGCCTTCTCGACATCTGCAGTCCAGTCGGCCCATGTGGTCGGAATCATGTCCTCGATGGCCGTCCCATGTCCCGCCAACAACGGCATTTCGACATGGAATCCCGCAGCCACGAACGCCTCGGCGAGACCGCGCATACTTCCGGGGTTGCCGGTGAAGCCATGGATGACGAGCACGCCTGCATCACCCGACCCGACATGTGACATGGGTTCGGCGCCAGGAATGATGGGAGCGGTCATGGGCCAACACTAGGTCGCATGTCAGTTGACCTGTCATATCTGCCGTTCCGGTCGAATCGCTCGCAGCAACCATCGTTGACATCCCCGTGCGGCGCTGGTGGACTAGTCCCCCATGGCACGTTCGCGATCTTCTCAAAGGTCGCGACATGGTGATGGTTCTGCGATCACCGCACTCGCACCGGTGATCGCCTTGCTTCCTGCATGGGCCGTCACCATCGCAATCATCTGGTGGATCACCAGTCCTTTGCACGACATCTCCTACCTCGTGTTCGCGCTGGTGGCACTGCTTCTCGGTGCCGCACTGTTCATCCGTCCGGTTCAGCAATTCGTCCTCGTGCGACTGCTCGGCGCACGGACACCGTTGCGCGAGGAACGAGACCGGCTGCAACGGGCCTGGCTCATCGTCGCCCAAGCCAGCCATGTCCCTGCAAGTCGTTTCATACTCGCGATCGCAGACGGAGACGAGGTGAACGCATTCGCTTGTGGTGGTCACCTCATGGTCGTGTCGTCCTATGCGGTGAACGAATTGGATCACGACGAGTTGTGTGGTGTGCTGGCGCATGAACTGAGTCATCATCTCGGTCTGCACACCGTCGCACTGACGATCAGTCAGTGGTTGAGTCTGCCTGTGGTGATGTTCGCGCAACTCGGCTTCATGTTGCAGAACGTGGCTGACGTTGCTTCGAACACGCTTCGCGTGAAGTCTCTCGACGTGCTCGGGCGGATGGTCGCCGGAACGATGACGATCGTGAGTTGGGTCTTCATTGCCGATTTGTCACTTGCCCGCTACCTCAGCAACGCGGCAGGTAAAGGTGCCGAGTTCCGTGCCGACAGAAACGCCATCGAACTCGGATTCGGAAAGCAATTGTCACGTGCGCTCCGACGTGTCATCGACGAGAGTCGAGATGAACGGCCGACGAACTGGCGCGACCGCATCGTCACCTCCCACCCACCTGCCCGCACGCGGGTGGCACGAATCGACGCGTACCAAAGGCAACTGCAGTCCCGCCGATAGCGTCATGAGCCATGACAACTAGTGCTTCAGCAATCGAGGCGCGTGGGCTCGTCCGTCGTTTCGGCGACAAAGAAGCGGTGGCTGGAATCGACATAACTGTCGACACCGGAGAGATCTTCGGGTTTCTCGGTCCCAACGGTGCCGGTAAGTCGACGACAGTCCGCATGCTCACCACTCTCCTTGCGCCAAGTGACGGCACAGCAACGGTTGCCGGCTTCGACATCGATTCTGAAGCAGCAGAGGTGCGACTACGCATCGGTGTCGCACTTCAAGACGCCGCACTCGACCCGAAACAGACGGGTCGCGAACTGCTCGACATGCAAGGTCGTTTGTACGGACTGCCGAAAGAAGTTCGCCTCCGCCGCGTCGACGAGCTACTGCAGCTGGTCAACATCGGAGGTTCCATCGACGATCGCATCGCCACGTATTCGGGAGGCATGAAGCGCCGTCTCGACTTGGCGGCAGCATTGGTGCACCAACCCGAAGTGTTGTTCCTCGATGAACCGACGACAGGTCTCGACCCCACCAGCCGAGCCGCCGTGTGGGAGGAAGTGCGCTACCTCAACAAGCAGTTGGGCATCACCATCTTTCTCACCACTCAATACCTCGAAGAAGCCGACGAGCTTGCCGACCGCGTGGGCATCATCGCCCGTGGTCGCATCGTTGCCGAAGGAACTCCCGACGAACTGAAGCGCTCCATCGGTGCCGACGTGATCATCGCCAAAGTCGGTAGCGGCGATGGTGCTCGTGCCGCTCACGCACTCTCTGCGTTGCCCGACCTTGATTCAGTCGAAGTCTCAGGAGACCAACTCATCATTGCGACAGCGCACGGAGCATCGGCCATCAGCCCTGTCGCGGTGACGCTCGCGAACAACTCGATCAAGGTCAGCGAATTGACACTGCGCACCCCCACGCTCGACGACGTGTTCTTGCACACCACCGGCACGCGCATGGATGCAGACGAGTCAGAGGCGGTCACCGTATGAACACGCGCACCGATCGAATCGTCCCTCGTCATGCCGGGTTCTGGAGCGATTTGTCTTCCGTCGCGTTGCGGGCACTTCGACTCGCATCACGCGATCTCGAAGCGATCATCCCCGGAATGGCGGTGCCACTTTTCTTCCTCATCGTCAACATCGGAAGCTTGCAGAGCTTCGTCGAAGGCAACTTGCCACCAGGTTTCGACTTCAAAGGTTTCCAACTTCCTGTGTCGGTCATCTTCGCCGTCACCGGTATCTCACGCGCTGGGTCACTCGTGGTCGACATACAAGACGGCTACTTTGACAGACTGTTGCTCACCCCAGTGAGCAGAACGACATTGCTCATCGGGTTGATGATCGCGGACCTCGCGGTCGTCATGGTCATGATCGTCCCTGTCCTCATTCTGGGCTTCATTATCGGTGTCGGATTCGAAACCGGCATCCTCGGCATGCTGGTGTTCATACTCATCGGTGCTTCATGGGGCATCGCCTTCACCGGTTTCCCCTACGCGATCGCTCTACGCACCGGAAACCCGGCGGCGGTGAACAATGCGTTCCTCTTGTTCTTTCCGTTCGCCTTCCTCACCACGGCATACGTCCCGAAAGAGCAACTCACCGGGTGGTTGTCTGTCGCCGCGAATTTCAATCCGACCACTTACCTGCTCGAAGGCATGCGCACACTCATCCTGCAAGGTTGGAACAGCACTGCGATCTTTCAGGCATTTCTCGCTTCTGGCATCGTGGCTGCGGTGTCATTCACGCTCGCCTTCAGTGCTCTTCGCGGACGCGTCCGACGCAAGTGACAGTGCCAGAGCTCGCCATGAACGATTGTTTCCTTGCCGCGGCCAACGGGCAGCGAGCTGCGCACACTCCGGTGTGGTTCATGCGACAAGCCGGACGAAGTCTTCCTGAATATCGCGCTGTGCGCGGCGAGGGCAGCATCCTCGATGCAATCAAAAAGCCTGACCTCGCAGCTGAAATCACGTTGCAGCCTGTCCGCCGATACGGCGTCGATGCCGCGGTGCTCTACAGCGACATCGTCGTGCCACCACATGCAGTGGGGTTCGGAATCGATGTCGCACCCGGAACCGGCCCCGTCGCCGAGCGACCCTTCCGTTCACGTTCAGACCTCACACGTCTTCGCGAGCTCGAAGTGACTGACGTCGACTATGTGGTGAGCACGGTCGAGTTGTTGGTGAAAGAGCTCCCTGTTCCTTTGCTTGCTTTCGCAGGTGCCCCGTTCACGGTGGCGTCATATCTCATCGAAGGTCGGCCAAGCCGCACCTACCAACACACCAAAGCACTCATGCACACCGACGAGGTCTTGTGGCACGAAGTCATGGAGCGCCTCACACAACACGCAGTCGTGTTCATCTCGGCACAACTCGTTGCAGGTGCACGCGCGTTCCAAGTGTTCGACTCGTGGGCCGGCGCCCTGTCGCGGAACGACTACGACCGTTATGTCCGCCCACACAGCACGCGCCTTTTCAGCGCGATCGCAGAGTCGCACCCAGCGGCACCCGGAATTCATTTCGGAATCGGATGCGACCACCTGCTCGAGTCGATGAACTCAGTCGGCAACAAGGTCATCGGCCTCGACTGGCGAACGAGCATCTCCGGTGCACGTCGACGACTTGGTCCAGACACCGTCGTACAGGGAAATCTTGACCCGGCACTTGTCCTCGCGGGGTCAGAGGTCGCACGAGAGGGCGCTGAGCGCGTTCTCGCCGACAACGGTGGTCATGAAGGTCACATCTTCAATCTGGGGCACGGTGTGCAACCCGACACCGACCCTGGAATACTCGCCGATGTCGTGAACCTCGTGCACGAAAGGACCGCAACATGACGACAGAGCGCATCGCGGTGCTTCTCATGGCGTATGGCACGCCAAGCACGAAAGACGAAATCTTGCCGTATTACACCGATATCCGTCGCGGACGCGCACCGACTCCGGAGTTACTCGCAGAGTTGACGGCTCGATACGACGCGATCGGTGGATTGTCTCCCTTGAAGCAACTCACCGAGGCCCAACAATCAGGGCTACAGCATGCGCTCGACGCGCTCGAGCCTGGTCGATACACCGTGTTTCTCGGCCTGAAACACGCCACGCCCTTCATCGAAGAATCCGTCAATGACATTGCCGCACAAGGCCTCACCCGCATCGTCGGAGTCGTGCTTGCACCACATTTTTCCTCGTATTCGATCGGCCAATACCTCGGACGCACGCGCGAGGCTGCGACACCACACGGCATAGAAGTGACCGGAGTCGAATCATGGGCAATCGAACCAGCATTCGTCGACTTCCTTGCTCATGACATGCGCGCGAAGTTGTCCGGTCTTCCACCACGTACCAAGGTGTTGTTCACCGCACATTCACTTCCTCAGCGCATCATCGATGCCGGTGACCCCTACCCGAACGAATTACGCGCCACCGCCGAAGCTGTCGCATCGGAAATCGGGCTGTCACACTGGTCAATCGCATGGCAGTCAGCTGGCCGTACACCAGAGCCATGGATCGGGCCCGACATCCTTGCTGTCATCGACGAGCTTTCAGCAGCAGAAGGTAACGAGGCATTCGACGGCGTGCTTGTCTGCGCATGCGGATTCGTCGCTGACCATCTTGAAGTTCTGTACGACCTCGACATAGAAGCCGCACGACATGCGACAGACCGTGGTCTCGCTTTCGCACGAACCGCGTGCGTGAACGACGACCGAGCCGTGATGGCCGCACTTGCGGCGCGAGTGGTGTCCGTGTCGTGAACCACCACGTCGTGGTCGTCGGCGGAGGCATCACTGGTCTCACCGCCGCATTCTCGATCCTCGCCAACGCCGATGAGAACGTGTCAGTGACGTTGCTCGAATCGTCACCCACCACCGGCGGCCTCATTCGCACGTCACCATTCGCGGGTCTCGACGCCATCGACGAAGGTGCCGACAGTTTTCTGCTGCGAGTGCCGTATGCACTCGAGCTCACACGTGACGTGGGCCTGGCTGCAGCACTCACATCACCAACATCAGCTCATGCCGCAGTGTGGCACAACACGTTGCACCCGATTCCCCCCGCATTGGTGCTCGGAGTTCCCGCCGGGCTTTCGTCAGTCACTGTCGGATCGCTTCTTTCTCCGGTCGCCAAACTTCGCGCATCGCTCGACATCGTTTTGCCCAAGCGCAAGACCGACCACGACTGTCTCGGAGCTGCGGTGCGTGCCCGGTTCGGTCGCCAGGTCAACGAGCGTCTTGTCGATCCGTTGATCGGAAGCATTTACGGCGGCGACACGGACAAGTTCAGTCTTGAAGCCGTCCCACAAGTGGCCGCACTCTCAAGTGAACGCAGCATGTTGCTCGCCGCCCGGAAGACTCGCGCGGCATCGACCGCGACAGGCCCTGTGTTCGCAGCTCCGCTGCGTGGCGTCGGAGCCCTCACCTCCGCGGTTCGCGAGCGCATCGAATCACTTGGCGGACACATCCGCACCGGCGCACGTGTCGCGTCGGTCGCACGCGGAGATGCCGGCAGGTACAGCGTGGCCTATGTCGACACGAATGGTCATTCGCAACTCGACGCACATGCAGTCGTCCTTGCAACGCCTGCTCGTCACACGGCTGACATGGTCCGCACACTCAACAAGGACGTTGCCGACTATCTCTCCGCCCGCGAACACGCGTCGGTTGCTCTCATCACGGTGCAAGTCCCGAGGTCGCAATGGAAGTCGTCTCTGAACGGCAGTGGCTACCTCGTGCCTAAACCCGATCAACGTTGGGTGACTGCTGCTTCCTTCGGGAGCAACAAATGGGCGCACTGGGTTCCCGACGATGGCTCAGTGATTCTCCGTGTGTCGCTCGGACGCGACGGCCTCGATGTCATGCACCATGACGATGAGACACTCGTCAATCTGATGCTTGCTGACCTGAAGCATCATCTCGAAGTCGACATCGAACCGACGTCCTGCCGTGTCTCACGTTGGCCCGAATCGTTTCCTCAATATCGTCCCCATCACTTTGCAGCACTGAAACGAGCTGAGACTGATCTTTCATCGTCTGCCCCCGGTGTGTTTCTTGCCGGCGCCAGTTATCGAGGAATCGGTATTCCCGCGTGTGTGCAACAAGGCCGCGCGGCAGCGATTGCTGCACTTGATCATGTCAGGTCGACACGCACCTGACAATGCCAGACTGAGAGTCACATGCGACAACTCTCCACCCGCATCCTGATCGCTCTCTGCGCTCTCCTGTACGTCATGCCCACCACTGCCCATGCGTCGACACGCGTCGGCAACGACATCTCGAACAATGACAAGGGTGTCAAGCCTTCGAAATACGCTGAGGTCGCGCGTCTTGTCATACCGTCGCTAGGAATCAACGAGAAAGTGATTCCGGGTACGACCATGGACGTGTACAACCGTGGGGTCGGACTGTGGCCGACCAGTCCATTGGCCGGGCAACGTGGGAATTTTGTCGTCGGTGGTCACCGCACAAGTGGTCGGAACCCATTTCGATACATCGACAAACTCCGAGTTGGCGACCCGATTGTCGTTCACCAAGGTGGTGATGAATTCGTCTACAAGGTCACGCGCCAACGCATCGTGAAACCGACCGACGTGTGGGTCGCCAAGCCCACGAAGACTCCAACCCTCACCTTGTTCGCCTGTCATCCGGTCGGCTCGGTGAAGGAACGCATCATCGTGCACGCCACACTCAGTTCGTGAGACTTCGCATCCGCCGCTCTCTCGTGGCCGGCCTCCTTGTGGCAGGGGCGATGCCTCCTTGGGGATGGTGGCCACTCGCTTTTGCTAGCGTCGCCTTGTACGGCACGTCGGTGCTTCGACCTGATGCAACCAATCGCCAACGCTTCACCGCTGGCTGGCTCTTTGGCGTCGGCTGGTTCCTGCCGGCAATGGCGTGGATGTGGTTTCTCACTGCACCGGGTTATCTCGTGGCCGTCGCACTGTTCGCCGCATTCCACGGAGCAGCGGCGGCGCTCGCCGGAGGTCTCGCACACCCCGACACGAAGCGTGCACCACTTCTGTTCGCAGTCACCCACACACTCGCCGAAACATTGCGTCTGTCGTTCCCCTTTGGTGGTGTGCCGCTAGCGACCCTCGGCATCGCCCAGTCATCATCGCCACTCGCGTCGCTCGCCCCGTGGGGCGGCGTCGTGTTGTTGACGTTGTGCACGTTGTGGTTGGCCCTCGGGCCACGTCGCATCGTACGCACATTGCTGCTCGCAGTGATTCTCATTCCTGCGACCGCGATCGACTTCACGCGAGCAACTGGCGACATCTACACAGTTGCTCTCGTCCAAGGTGGTGGCGAGCAAGGCACACACGCCATCGACACAGACCCACGAGAGGTGTTCGACCGGCACATCACCCTCACACGCACGTTGCAGTCCGCGCAGAATATCGATGCGGTGATCTGGCCGGAAAACGTCATCAATGTCGATGACTTCGAGACATCTCCCGAACTCTCCGACATCGTCTCTGAGGCGAGACGTCTTGATGTCCCCTTTGTTGTCGGCGTCACTGAAGATGTCGACACAGACGGATTTACCAACGCCCAAGTTGTCGTCAGTCCCGACGGAACAATCGACGATCGTTACGACAAGGTACGACGAGTGCCTTTCGGTGAGTACATGCCGTTTCGTAACGTGCTGAGTGCGTTGTCCGACTCGACGAATCTTGTTCCACGCGATGCTGTCGCCGGACGTGGCCCCGGTGTCCTCTCGATCGACGGCATACGGGCGAGTGTCGCGATTTCGTGGGAAGTGTTCTTCGGTGGTCGTGTCGAAGAAGGCGTCGAGCAAGGTGCGACGTTCATCATCAACCCCACGAATGGTTCGAGCTACACCGGCACGATTCTCCAGACACAGCAAGTCGCATCGTCCCGATTACGTGCACGCGAACAAGGGCGTCACCTCGTGCAGGTGTCACCCACCGGTTTTTCCGCCCACGTCACGGACAGAGGCGACGTGCGCGAGCGATCTGGCATCACCGAGGCAAGAGTCATTGTGGCCAGCGTTCCACTGCGCGAGGGACGAACCCTCTACTCCCACATGGGTAACGCACCGCTCATCAGCCTGTTGCTGTTGGTTCTGGCTGCAGCGATGTGGTCACGCCGTGGCACGAGCCGAACGAGGCCGGAGTCAATGAGGTGACCCACAGTTAGCCTGACCGACCTATGCGTGAGCCGTACGACCCGAACGGTCCCCTCCGCATCGCTTACCTCACATATCGAGGCAAGCCGCACGTCGGTGGTCAAGGCGTCTATACGCGTCACCTCACGAAGGCACTCGCCAATCTTGGTCACCACGTCGAAGTGTTCGCCGGACAGCCGTACCCGATTCTCGACGACCGCATCGAGTTGCACAAACTGCCAAGCCTCGACATCTTCAACGACCACTACCCTGGCCGACTACCGGCCTACTGGGAGCTGAAGACCTGGCCCGACGTCGTCGAGACCGCCCAGTACCTCACCGGAAAATTCAGTGAACCGTTGGCATTCAGTATGCGCGTGCGCCGCGTGCTGAAGGAGCGTCAACTCGACTTCCACCTCGTGCATGACAACCAGTGTCTCGGGCGCGACATCTTGAAGATTGAGCGCATGATTCCGACGATCGTCACGTTGCATCACCCCATCACGAAGGACCGTGAGCTCGAGATGAGCCATGCGCCGAATTGGTGGAAGCGGCGAAGTGTCGGCCGCTGGTATTCATTCGTCACCATGCAAGGCAAAGTCGCCAGTCGCATGCCCCGCATCGTTGTCGTGAGCGAGAACAGCATCGCCGACATCAACAAGGACATGGGCGTGTCGCTTGACCGTATGCGCCTCGTTCCCGTCGGCGTCGACCCCGACTTGTTCAAGCCTCTGCCTCATGTGCAACGCAAACCCGGTCAGCTCATCACCACCGCAAGCGCCGACGTCGCACTCAAAGGTCTGTCATATCTGCTCGAAGCACTCGCAAAGTTGCGCAGTGAACGAAACGTGCGTCTGACGATCATCGGCAAACCGAAATCCGGAAAGAGCGCTGACCTCATCGAGTCGCTCGGACTGCGTGACTGCATCGATTTCGTGTCCGGGGTGTCCGACGAACGCATCGTCGAGCTGTACGCCGAATCTGAACTAGCCGTCGTGCCGAGCCTCTACGAGGGTTTCAGCCTTCCCGCAATCGAAGCGATGTGCACCGGAACGACGCTCGTCGCCACAGATGGCGGTGCGCTTCCCGAAGTGACCGGTCGCGACAATGACACTGTTCTTTCATGTCCGGCAGGCGACGCAGATGCGCTCGCGGCCGCCATTCGCCGCGGACTTGATGATGCTGTGCTCAGAGAACGCATCGGTGCTGCAGGTCGTCAACGCGTGGTCGAGCGTTGGAGCTGGCGTCACTGTGCCGAACTCACCGTCGCCCAGTACCGCGAAGTCCTCGACATGCCACACAACCGTAAGAAACTGGAAAACCCGTGCTGACTCTGCGCTTCGACAGACTCGGCGTTCGACAAGGCCAGATGTTTCTCGACGCCGGTGCCGGATTCGGTCGACATGCCTTCGCTGCTGCGCGGGCGGGCGCTCGTGTCGTGGCCCTTGACTATGCGGCCGAAGAAGTGGTCGGGACTCGTGCGACGTTCGGGGCGATGCTCGACGCCGGCGAGATATCGCCGGACAACTACGGCGGTGTGTTACGTGGTGACGCCACTCGACTTCCGTTCCCCAACGGCACCTTCGACACCGTGGTGACGTCTGAAGTGCTTGAACACATCCAAGACGATGTTGCAGCAATCAAAGAATTGGTCCGCGTACTGAAGCCTGGTGGAACGTTGGGAGTGACAGTTCCGTCGTGGTGGCCAGAAAAGGTAAACTGGATGTTGTCCGATGAATACCACGCACCCAAGAGTCGCGGCGGGCATGTGCGGATCTACAGCGCGACTGAGCTGAAGGCGAAACTTCGCGCGGCCGGCGTCGATGTCATGGGGTCACACCATGCTCACGCACTTCATTCGCCGTACTGGTGGTTGAAGTGCGCAGTAGGCCCCACCAAAGACGACCACCGCGCAGTCACCGCATATCGAAGGTTCCTTGAGTGGGACATCGTGACGGGCCCAACATGGACAAAAGTGGCCGACCGTGTGTTGAACCCAGTGCTTGGAAAGAGCTACGTGGTGTACGCCACCAAGCAGCCGGTAGACACAAGAAGTGCCCGATGAGAACTCTTCCGCTCCCCCACTTGCCAGGCATCCTCACCACGGCTGACCTCGCACGCACGGCCGACTCAATTCAGGCGTTGCAACTTCCGAACGGCATGATCCCGTGGTACCCCGGTGGACACTGTGACCCCTGGAACCACGTCGAGACTGCGATGGCACTTGACATCATGGGCCGCCCCGATGCTGCGCTTCGCGCCTACCAATGGCTCGCCAACATCCAACGAGCCGACGGCAGCTGGCACAACTACTACATGCCCGACGGATCACTCGAAGACGCAAAACTCGACTCGAACGTCATCGCGTACATCGGAACGGGCCTTTGGCATCACTGGCTGTGCACGCGTGACACCAAAGGTGTCGCCGAACTCTGGCCCACCGTCAAGGCCGCACTCGAATGGGTGCTCGACCACCGCCGTGCTGACGGAACGGTGTTATGGGCCCGCGAAGTCGATGGTTGTCCGTGGGACTACGCACTTCTCACCGGCTCATCAAGCATCCGTCACGCGCTGCATTGCGGTGCGGCTCTTGGTGCCCTCGTCGGCGACCCACGTCCTGAATGGAACCGCGCCGCCGACATCATCGACAACATCATCAACACCGACCTCACTGCGTTCGAACCGAAAGACCGATGGGCCATGGACTGGTATTACCCGGTTCTCACCGGTGCGATGACCGGTGCACGCGCCAAAGCACGCCTTGCTGAAGGTTGGGATCGTTTTGTCATGGATGACCGCGGAGTGCGCTGTGTCAGCGATGAGCAGTGGGTCACCGCAGCCGAGACCAGCGAGTGCGCCATCGCGCACTGTGCTGTCGGCGACCGTGAAACCGCGCGCGAACTGTTGCTCTGGACGATGCCTCACCGTTGCATCGACGGTGCCTATTTCACCGGCATCGTGTACCCGGTGGAACCCGAC
>SXGQ01381819.1_pt1 | contig 21595 bp, 22 predicted proteins | sample 3178371 | NCBI WGS metagenome assembly SXGQ01 (sample SAMN11356859, study PRJNA531348) | freshwater metagenome | isolation source: freshwater sample F1-20 | place: China: Fuxian Lake, Yuxi | collected 2017-12-25 | reverse complement strand
TCTACAACTCCCTCGACACAATGCAGACCATGGCCCTCAAGGAAATCTTTGATGGCGGGCTGCTTCCTCCGTGGGCTGTCACCACCTACCGCTACAGCGAACTGATGCTAGGTCCCATCCTAACTATGATGCGGCGCGGCGTTCAGATCGACACGGCCCGGCGCGACACTCTCGTTGCTGCCCTTCAAGAGCGCGCGGCTCGCGTTCAGCAACAGTTCGATTACCTGTGCGAACAGCTTTGGGGCACGGTCATCAATCACAACTCGACGCCCCAACTCATGGTCTTGTTCTACGAGTTCCTCGCTATACCCGAGCAAACCAAATCCAAGAAAGGAGAAGTCAAAGTTGGCACCGACCGTGAAATCCTCGAACGCATTGCCCGCGACTACCCGCGCGGCGCCCTCTTCGCCAACCACATCCTCCGCATTCGCGACCTCGAAAAGCAAGTCGAGTTCCTTTCCAAGAAGCTATCACCGACCAACCGTTTCCACGCTTCGTTCAATATCGCGGGCACTGAAACGTTCCGACTTTCATCTAGCGAACATCCGTTCCGCATCGGGTCTAACCTTCAGAACATACCGAAAGAAGCGCGCACGTGTTTCGTTGCAGACCCCGGTTACGTACTGTTCTATTCTGATCAACAGGGCGCGGAGGCGCGTATTGTTGCGTACCTTTCCGGCGACGAAAACTATATCGCGGCGGTCGAAGGCGGCGACTCTCACACTATGGTTGCCTCCATGGTCTTTGGCTTCCCGCCTGAACGCGAGTTGGCTGAAAGGGAATACTACCGTGGCTATTCTTACCGTGACATTACAAAGAGGGGCGCCCATGGCAGTAACTATTATGGAAAGCCCTTCACCCTGGCACAGCAGATGAAGGTGGAGACCGCCGTCGCTGAAGCCTTTCAGGCGCAGTACTTCAAGCGGTTCCCCGGCATCTCCGATTGGCACCGCTGGGTAGCCAACCAACTCCAAACGCAAGGCTACCTGACTACACCCTTCGGCATTCGCCGTAACTTCTGGAACCGCCGTTGGGATGACGCCACCCTCCGCGAAGCCATTGCCTTCGTGCCCCAGCATTGCGTGGGCGTCCTCATGAACGTGGGCATCTACCGCATATGGGAACGCTTCGAGGGCAAGCCCGGCGCCGACGTTCAGATTCTGCTGAACTTACATGATGCTGTTCTCGGTCAGGTCCGCATCGACAAGGCCGACGAACTCCTACCCCAAGTGCTTGAGTGTCTACGATTCCCCTTTCCTGTCAAGGACATCAACGACATTGAGCGCGAAATAATTATTCCATTTGATGTAGAAGTGGGATATAACTGGTCCAAGGCCAGTGACAAGAACCCAGGTGGCCTTACGAAATGGAGGCCCAATGGGAAGGCATGACTACCTAAGTGATCGAGCAGCCAACTACAAGCTCATGGCCGACATCAAGAACTGGTGGCGAAAGCGTGGCTACATCGTGCGCGTCTGGCTTGAGAAGGCTATCGATCCATCGAACGGAACCAACATCTGGATCATCCGTACGAACATCGTTCAACACACCCATAACGCAAGGATTGGATACCATGTCGAATGAAAACGTAGTGCCCTTTCGGGTAATCACTTCCGCCAAGCCAGCACAACCGGAGGTTGTAACCGCCGAGTTCACGCCTGAGCAAACCGAGTTGGTTCAGTCCCTTACGGACATGGTGGAGTTCATGCTCGAAAACAAACACGCTATCCGTAACTTCGTGTGCAGCCTGAGTATGGATGCGCCTAACGGTAGCGACACCGAATGCCGGGTGCTATCGTCTCCTATCGAAGCCCGTGACTTTGCCTTGCTTATTAAGGTGCTGGAAAATTCCTTCTTCAGGAATCTCAATGGCGGGTAGCGCATGAAGTTAGGCTCGCCTGTTACTGCTAGGTACGCAGACTACATTCCCCAGTTCCCAAAACAAAAGCGCACCAAAGCACAGCAGGCGGGCCTTTCCTTCGAACGTGCCGTACACAAACGCCTAGTCGCCCTCTACCCACGTGTCGAAGTTTCGCCCTGGCTTTACTTCAAGACACCCAAGCGCACTGGCATATGCCAACCCGACGCTCTCATCTGGCTGACCGACGACCACCTCTGTATTGTCGAAGTCAAGCTGTCGTGGATGGGGCCTGCCCGCAAAAAGCTTCTCGAATTCTACGGTCCCATCGTCCAAGCCATATACCCGCACGTTAAAATTTCTTACTTACAAATCTATAAAAATGCAAAAACAGCTTGCCATAAGAAGCCACTTAGTATATATAAGCTGGAAGAAATCCCCATGACCAAATACAAGGAATGCCAATGGTTGGGACTCTAAAGTTCAAACGCCTTACTAGCACAGCCTTCCTACCCACGCGCGCCACCTCTGGTGCTGCCTGCTTCGACCTGTACGCCAACGAGCAGCAGTGGCTTGACGACATGCGGACCCGGCGCACCGTGGGCACAGGCATCGCCATCGAGCTACCGCCCGGCCATGTCGGCCTTATCTGCTCGCGTTCCGGCCTCGCCGCCAAGGAAGGCATTCAAGTCCTTAATGCACCGGGCGTCATCGACGAGGACTACCGTGGCGAACTCAAAGTGATCTTGGCGCGCTTGCCCTTCTCGCCGCAGTGGCCCTCGCCCGACATCATCATGATCGATACAGGAATGCGTATCGCTCAACTGATGGTCCTCCCCCTGCCACAACTAGAAGTTGTAGAAGTCACTGACCTTTCAACCACAGAGCGCGGGGCTGGTGGCCTCGGCAGCACAGGAGTCTGACATGATTGTCACGCAAATTGCGTTTACGATTTTTGTTTTGGCCGCAGTCGTCACGTTCGTGGCTGCTCAATACGTCGACCACCAGGACCGCGACTTCAAGTGGGTCGACTACCTGGGTGCAGGCGCCATGGGCATCGCGTTCATTAGCTGGGTCGTGACCCTCTTAGCATTGGTGTGGGGCCTGTAATGGATACCAATCCCAAAACCCAATATGGCTTGGCGAAGCCGGGCCTTAGCAAGGTGCCGCCGCTTCCCCTCTTTGCTATCGGCCAAGTCATGGCAGACGGCGCCGCCAAGTACGGTCACATGAATTGGCGCAAAGACCCTGTGTCGGCGTCCACCTACTACGACGCCGCGATGCGTCACCTGATGGCATGGTGGGACGGTCAAGACCTTGACCCTATGACGGGCCTCTCGCACCTAGCCCATGCTGCTGCCAACTTGTGCATCCTGCTTGACGCTGATAGCGGGCCTTGGCTTCAAGATGACCGGCCCCTCGCGGGCTTCGTCAACGAATTTATTTCTGACAACACAAGGGAACTTCCTTTCCATGAGCAGTAAGTTCAAGCCCCAGACGGTGCTGCTGATCCCCGACACCCACGCCATGCCGGGCGACAGCTTTGAGCGGTTCGGTAAGCTGATGGCGTATCTGGATGGACGCAACGCAACGCTGGACAAGATCGTCCATATCGGGGACCTGTGGGACTTCGCCTCGCTGTGTACGCACGACATGGACTCGCCTGATTGGTACAAGCGTTCGCTTAACGACGACATCCAAGCTGGCCTCGACGCTCTCGATTGGATCATTTCGATAGCGCACGCACATGGCAAAGCCGAAATCCATTTCATCGAAGGCAACCACGAGGATCGCTACAACAAATGGATGAAGTCCGACAACCGCCTGCTTACCTCGGGCTTCCCCCAAACTGTCCAGCAACTGCTGAAGAACTCCCGACCGCAAGCGAACGTGAAGTTCCACCCGTTCCTCAAGCCTGTCACAATTCTGGGTGCGGTCTTCCAGCACTACTTCGTGAGCGGCGTAATGGGGCGCCCGCAAGGCGGCGAACACCACGCCAATAACCTCCTCAAGTCCCAGCACGCCTCCTGCATCTGCGGCCACTCACACCTGTTGTCGACTGCTACCCGCACCAAGGCCGACGGCTCTAAGCTGCATGCCCTGGTGGGCGGTTGCTTCGTGGACCCGCAAGGGGATTTCGCCTACGCCAAAGCCGCCAAAAAGCTGTGGTGGAACGGCGTCCATCTGCTCCACTTCTACGCGCCCGGCGAGTTCGACGTGGAGTCTATCAGTCTTGAAAGATTGAGCTAACTGTAGTATAATGGAGGCATGGCCAAGACCCCAGCATGGCAACGGGCCGAAGGCAAGAATCCCGCTGGCGGACTCAATGCTAAAGGCCGTGCCTCCTACAATCGTGCGAACCCCGGCAAGCCCGGCCTCAAGGCCCCTCAACCAGAGGGTGGGCCTAGGCGCGATAGCTTCTGTGCCCGAATGAAAGGGATGAAGAAGAAGCTTACCTCGGCTAAGACGGCCAACGATCCTAACTCCCGCATCAACAAAAGCCTTCGGGCCTGGAATTGTTAGCATGCCCCTCGCCAAAGGTAAGTCCAACAAAGCTGTAAGCAAGAACATCCAGACGCTGGTCGACGACTACCAGAAGTCCGGGCGCATTGGTACCTCCAAGCCCGCTTCCAAGAAGGCTGCCGTCAAGCAGGCCACTGCCATCGCCCTCCAAAAGGCAGGCCGCGCCAAGCCCAAGAAGTTCGCAGAGGGTGGCCCGACATCTGCCCAGCGTGCTATCGTTATGGAAGAAAATCCTTCGGCGTCCGTCAACAAAACAACTTCGTCAAGTTCTGCCAAGGAATCAGAGGCGCCTGCCAAGCAGCAACAGCAGCAGATTCCGTTCTTGCAGCTTGTCAATCAGCGGGCGCCCGAAGAAGACTCCTTCCCCAAGTTCAAGCAGACCCGTCCGCGTTTGCGCTTTACGCCTTCCCAATATGATGTGGCGCGCGGTGCTACTGCCGAAAAAGAACCAGCCAATTTGAAGAAGGGCGGCAAGGTGTCCGCCAAAAAGCGTCGTGCTTGAGACTCTGCTTGGCGGTGTGTTCGGGGGCCTGCTACGTCTAGCGCCTGAAGTCTTCAAGATATTTGATAGGCGCAATGAGCGGCAACATGAACTGGCCATGCTCAATGCGGAGATGGAATTTGCTAAGGTGCGCGGCGAGATTGTTATGCGCCAGACCGAAGCCACTATGACCATGGCCGAAATGGATACCATGGCGCAAGCCTTCAAGGAGCAGTCGTCTACTGCCAAGGCTGCGGGCAAATTCATTTCAGCGTTCTCGGCTATGGTGCGGCCCACCGTCACCTACTCGTTCTTGGGGCTGTATGCTGCCGTCAAGATCGCGGCCTACCTGATTGCGTTGCAGCAGGGCGGTGATTGGAAGGACGTGCTGATCAGCATGTGGAACACCGACGATCTGGCGGTCTTCAATATGATCATCAGCTTCTGGTTCGTGGGTCGGGTCTATGAGCGTACGGCTCGCTGAAGCCATCGACATTGCTACCCGGCTTTGCAAGACGTTCGAGGGCCTGCGCCTGAAGCCTTATGTTTGTCCGGGCGGCTACCCGACTATAGGTTACGGCACGGTCAACAAGCCTGACGGCACCCGCGTTACGATGGACCACCCGCCCATCACCAAAGAGATCGCCGAAGAGTGGCTCACGGGCGAATTGGTTTCGACTTATATGGCGGGCGTGCTTCGGGCGTCACCTGTCTTGGCTTCTAAGCCCCGCGCCCTCGGCGCCATTACGGACTTCGCCTACAACTTGGGCGTACCCCGTTACCGATCCAGCACGTTGCGTCGCCGCATCGAAGCCGAAGATTGGAATGGTGCCCAAGAGGAACTCCTGAAATGGAACCGGGCGGGTGGCCGCATACTAACAGGTTTGGTTCGTCGGCGTCAAGCCGAGTGTGCCTTCCTAAATTAACTCCAACATCTTTCGCGTAAGGAACTAACCACATGAGACGAGTCAAATTCCAAGAAGGCGGGCAGGCCCGCGCAGAGTTTCCATTTGAGACACGCCGCCGAATGCGGGAAGAAGCTGCTGCCGCTGATCGTGCTGCTCGCGGAGAAGCGCCGCGCCGTTCCGTTCCAGATTGGCTAAGTGACTACTACCGTCAACTTGAGGAAGCGCAGCGGAACTTTCGGTCAAACCGGGGTGCCTCTCCCGCGACGCCGCCTGCTCCGTCTCGTGCGGCTCCAACTCCGGCGCCCACCATTCCCCGTAATCCTGCGACGGCGTCTCGTCCTCCCGCTCGCGGTGGCAACTTCCCTGGCGAAACCGTTCCGTCCACTGTGCCATCTCCTGATCAAGTGCCGGACATGGCGCCCCCTCCATATGAAGAAACTACGCCTGAGATGCGGGACCTTCTGAATCGCCGCGTAGCTGAACAGCGTTCTCGTCCGCGTCGTCCGGCGCCTGCGCGTCAGCGCGAGATGACCCCCGAAGAGCGGCATGCTTTTATGGTGCGTACCATGCAAGAGGAAGCAGATCGTGAAGCGGCAGCCCGTCGGTCGGAGCGTGGCTTCTTTGAGCGCCTGGGCTTGCGTCGCACTAACGAAACGGGCATGGAGCCGGGCACCATCGAGCATCGTCGCAACTACCTAGGCTCAGGCGCAACTGACACCAACACTAGCTACAACAAGAAGGGTGGCATGATCAAAGCATATCGCGAGGGCGGCGCAATCCGCCAAGGCATGCAGTCTCCGAAGGCCCAAGAGGGTCGTGCGGAAATGGCCGAAGATGTAATGCGCCGTGAGCGTGCGCGTGAGCCGATCTCCGACAAGGAGCGCAAGGCTGGCCGGGCAGAAGCTGCTATGGATAGCGGCCCGCTGACAGGTGCCGAGAAGGAACGCATGCGTTCGTCCGGCTTCAAGAAGGGCGGCATGATCAAGCCGAAAGGTCATGGCATGAAGGAAGAAGCCATGGAAATGAAAGGCGGTCGTTATCGTGGTGGCATGAAAGAAGAGATGGCAGAGATGCGCTCTATGTCCAAAATGAAGAAGGGCGGTGCTGTCAAGAAGGCTGCTGGTGGTAAGGTAGCTGCGCCCAAGAAGATGATGAAGGGTGGCATGACTTCCAAGCCCAAGAAGATGATGGGTGGCGGTCGCGCGATGTACGCCAAGGGCGGCATGGCGAAAGGCTGTAAGTAAAGCACCCCGGCTCTATCCAAAATGAAAGGTAAGTAATATGGCACGTCTACCTGTCAAACTAACTCCCGCGCAACTAGCGGCTTATTCTGCTGCCGCGCAACAATACACGCCTCCACAGCCGCCAACCCCGACGCTCCCGTCGCGTCCAAATAATCGTACTCCAAATGCAGGTGGCACGCTTGGTCCGGGTTCACAATCAGTAGCTCGCGGCGTAGAATTGTTGCGTAACATGAGATTCGAGGACCCTGAAGCAGCTAGGTATTTTAATAGTCGTACACAAACTCCTGTTACGGCGCCAGTAACTGTAATGCCTTCTCCGCAAACTCCTGTTACGTCGCAAGTAACTGTAATGCCCTCTATGCCCCCGCCGCGCCCGATGCCGTCGCCAACTCCGCGTCCGATGCCCCAAGGCCCAACACCGCAACCTGTTGCGCGACCAACACCTCAACCCATTAAGACGCCACCGATGTCACAAGGTTCGATGCCGCGTCCGGGTATGCCGGGCAGTGCAACAGGAGCTAGGCCAAACATTGGTGGCATGCCCGGCGCTATCATGAAGAAGGGCGGCAAGGTGACGGCGAAAGCCCCTGTCAAGAAAGCAGCAGGCGGTAAGGTTGCAGCCAAGCCAGTAGCCAAGAAGGCCGGTGGTAAGGTTGTAGCGAAGCCGATGGGCAAGCCGGTCATGAAGAAGGCGGGCGGTCGTGTAGCAGCGAAGCCGATGGCGAAAGGGCGCAAGAAGTAATGGCAAAGAAACCACGCCTCGCGCCAGAGGACATGCCGACTGAGCGCGAGATGGAGGGCCTCCGGCAACTGCTTATGATGGTGGGCCAGATGCAACGCACTCTGAAGGAACAGAACCCAGAGATGTACGCGCAACTTATGGAAATGCAGCAAAGGAAATGACTGTTATGATGCGCTCCAACATGTCCAAGCAGGTGACGCAAGGCCCCATGAAGAAGAAGGCTGGCGGCAAGGTGGCTGCGAAGGCCGTGAAGATGCAGAAGGGCGGGATGGTTCCCTGCAAGGGCTGCCCCAATCCTGCTGCATGCAAGAAGGCTGGTCGCTGCATGATGGCTGGCTAATGGCCAAGACACCTTCACGCGTCAACGAAGCGGGCGTCTATACCAAACCCGGTATGAGGAAGTCCCTGTTCGAGGACATCAAAGCTGGCGGCAAGGGTGGGCGTCCGGGGCAGTGGTCAGCACGTAAGGCCCAAATGCTTGCCCAACAATACAAGGCTAAGGGCGGCGGCTACAAGTCATGAAGGCCCCGCAGAAGTCGCTTGTCGATTGGACGAAACAAAAGTGGCGGACCAAGTCTGGTAAGCCAAGCACTCAAGGACCGGAGGCTACAGGTGAAAGATATTTACCGGAAGCTGCGATCAAAGCTATGCCAAGTAGCACGTACGCTGCGTCGTCTGCTGCCAAAAGGAAAGCTACGAAGGCGGGCGAGCAGTTCTCAAAGCAACCCGCCCGCGCCGCCTCAATAGCCAAGAAGTTCCGCTAGAACGGATACTCCTCTAGCGGGGTGTAGTTGTTGACAGTCGTGTCCCAGATGGCACCACCCGCGCCTTCGCCATGGAACTTGACGGAGATGCGATTGTCGACCAGCCACTTGTTCCACTGACCCAAGTCCTGCATCGCAGCAATCAGTTCGCCCGTCGTCAAGAATTGCCTATCGGCGCCGAGCGTGATCTTCATCAGCGATTGCTTGATGTCTTCTTGCTTCACGTCCTCCGGGTAGAAGAAGTCATAGCCGTAGAACTCGAAGCGGCGGAAGCCCATCACAAACGCCAGCATTGGAATGCGGGTCGCCGAGCAGGTGCCACCCATTACGACCATGCCCCTGTCGAAAGACGCGGGCTTGGCTGCCAGAGTAGCTTGCGTATGTGCATGCCACCCAAACAATTGAGCGCCCTTGCTTTCAAGGTGCTTGCGTACTGACGGGTGTGTCATGGTCGCAAACAGGACTTTGTCTTCTGGCCCCGCATCCGCGAACAGATCACTTCTGATGATGCCGTGCGTGGACTTGCCGTCGACCGGGCGTGGGTCCAAGATCACAGTCCAATCAGGCGTAATGCCCGCTTTCTTCAGAGTGGGGAAGGCGTGCTTGACTGTGAACACTACCGCGCCCTTGGCTTGCCGCTCCTTGATCTCGTCCAGATACTTCTCGAGGGTCGGACCCGCGCTCACAAACAAAGCTACCTGTTCGTGCGCCTGATAGGAGCCGATCCAAGTTTTGAGGTTGGCAGCGTTATCAGCAATATGCTGCAATTGCTCGCCTTTGTCAACCGAATCTACAGGCTTTACTTGAATGCGCGTGCGAAGTTCAGGCATCTGGTAGCCTTCGCGCACCACCAGCCCCAGCGAGATCGTTTGCTTCAGGCCCGCATAACCGTCGCCGCTGGTGATCATGCGCTTCTGGCCAGCGACTTCCCCGAAGACACGACGCGGACCCTCGGGCGCACCCTCCTCCTCCTTGGCAATCACGTCATCGAATACCACGAAGGGCACGTGCGACAAGTTGTCGTAGTCGGAACGGGTCGTCTCATAGGAGTGCCCGCCGTCAACGTAGGCAAAGGTGGCAGTCTTGACTACTTCCTTGGCGTTCGGCAACGTAACGAGGGTGTTGCCTTTCAGCAGGGTGTAGTCGAAGGTCAGGCCCTTGCGCGACATCATGCGGCTGTAGTTGTTGAGGCGGTTGCCTACAATCCAACTGCTGGCGTGCGGCTTGGTGTGACCCTCGTGGGTGCGGTCATTGCCGTCCTCGAAAGTATCAAAGCCTACGTAGCTGACTTGCTTGAGGCCCGCAGCAAAAGCGCACTCGGCCATCTGGATCGCGCGGCTCCCATTCCACGTGCCCACTTCCACGATGTTCGCTTTGCCCGTTGCCTTGATGGACGCGGTCAGCAACTCACATAGCGTTTCGTAGCGGGCGGGCGCCCCAAGCGCAGGATTAGCGATGGTCTGCTTGTCAGGGCCTTTGTAATGGATCATATAGGCGCCCAAGAGCGATTGATGGAACGCGTCCAGGCCAAGCGCGCCCTCCGACAGGTTCTTGACGAGCAGGCCGTGCGCCCGATGCAATATGACCAGCCTGTCGAGGACCGCGTTATCGTGCGCCTTCTTGTAGTGGAACGCCTCGAAGCTATCGTACAGGCCCCAGTAGTCGGCCAGCAGGGAAGCGCCCTTGGGCGTAGCCAAGTTGAAGGCAAACCAAGAACCCTCGCTTTCAGCGACGCCTTTCCTGTATAGGTATGTCAGGTGGGCGTTGTCGTCGAACAGCGACTTGAGCAAGGTGTCGTCGACTGTACGCATGGTTTCGGTGTCGGCATCAATGAAGCCAATCCAATCTAGCTGGGGCGTCACGCTCGATGCAAGGGCTACAGCCTTGAAGCAGTATTCGAGGGCTGGGCCGTTCTTGGCATCAGCACCCAAGCGCGCCTTCAGCTTTTGGAAGGACTTGGTTTCGTCCAGCGAGCGGAAGGTGACGCCTTCCAAGGAGGGCACTTTGCCTTCAAGATCGTGGTGCCAAATCTCCAGCGAGATGTTGGAGGGCCAGAACTTCAGGAAGGACTCGGCAAAGCGGCGACCATAAGTTTCCCAGCCGCCCGGCCCAATGGTGGTTACGATCTTAGCGTGCATCGCGGTAGGCATCCGTTAATTCGTTTGTCCAAAAGTTGTCGAAGGGAGTAGGCTCGCGGTCGACCATGCCCGGCGCCGGAGGCCCGAACGTGAAGTGGACTGCATTTACGGGGACGTTTTTGTTTTGGGCTTCCCGGTCTAGGGCCGCGTCGGTGGTCGGGCTGTAGTTGGGAATCCAATGCCAGGACTCCGAGAGGTAGCCGATGTCCGAGTCGCGCAACCAGCCGAACGTGTGGAGGTGATTGCCGCTGGCTTCGTTGACCATCTCGACGGTGGGCAGCTTGTTGGATTTGAGGTTCCACAACATAAGGGCCGACCACATCTTGCGCTTGTAGCGGGACTGTACTTGGCCATCCATCTTGACGGTCTTGTCAGGCTCGAAGTTGTGTGGTACTACCATGACCGTCTTGCTGGAGTCAGCTTCTTGGAGCAGCTTATGAATGTCGTCGAGCCACAACCAATCGCAATCGGTGAAGAGCGCCCAATCTGTGACGCCGTCCAGCTTGGCAACGATGGGAGTGAGGAAGCGCGTGTGCGAGAACTGTACACTGAATGGCTTGCCGTCACGCTCGTCGGTGTAGGTGCCATCCTCATTGACTCGCCATGGACGGTCGAAGAGTTGGCGGCGGCGCAGGTCGATGTGTTCTAGGCGCTTGACTTCAACGGGCTTGCTGGCATAGGCACGGACAGACGCCTCGGTAACTCGCAGTGCGTCCGGCTCTCTGTGATCTACGCCAATGTAGTAGGCAAAATTTGGCATGACGACAGGATAATATTCTTGCCGTCATTTGTCAACAAATTACTCAGGTTTATTGCGCCACAGCAGAGCTTGCGTTTGGCGTTCGATTTCAGGGCGCATAGCCACTGGAGCGCGACGCTGCATTATGGCTTGGCTTGGCATGCCCAGGAAGTCGTTCACTGCGCGCGTTTCGATGGCCGTCGTGTTCAGATTGATGCGACGATCCAGCGGCTTGCCATCTTGTTCTCGGACAATCTCAGCGACACGGGTGCGGAACTTTTCGAGTTCACGGGCAGCCCTAGTCATATCGCCATCGCGCCGTGCGTCAAGGCTGTTGGTCAAATACTTGGCCAGTTCCTTGTTGGCTTTCTCGGTGGGTTCGCGCATCTGTCGGCTGATTTCCTCGGACAGCGTAGCCGCTTCCCGCAAGTTGACAAGTTCAGGAGCCGGGAAGCCGATGGCCTGACGTAGCGCAGCAGGGAAGTTGGTGGTTTCGTTGTAGCTACGAAGGATGTCAGGCGTAAGCATGCGGTTGCCTTGCAGCGTGCGCTGCTCCTCGTTTACGTAAAGGTTGGCACCGCGAATGACGTTGCCCACGGCGCGCGGCATGACGACGGCGGCAGCATTCCAGTAGTCACCGTTCGCAATGTACTCGGGCATGCGGCTCAGGTAGGCTTCGGCAAGCCCGCCGACAGGACCCATCATCCCGAAAATCGAAAGCGGGGATATTTCTTGGAATGGTACGGGGTCAATTTTCATGCGGTTGGCAAGAGAGGCGCCACCGTAAGCATGGGGCAGACCGCGAAGCACAGCTTCAGCAAAGCGCCCGCCGCCGAGCCAGATGCGTGCGTCAGCATCAAAGTTCTGTGCGCCCTTGAACAGTTTGGCTGCCAACTTCTCAAGCAGTTCTTTGGTGAAGTCAGCGCCCGGCAGGCCCCATACACCCGCCAGCAGAACAAGCGGGCCGACCATGCCCATCATGCCGACAAAGCCAGCACGCGCCATGAACGGGTCCACTTTGTAGATACCTTCCAAAAGCATGGCGCCGTGACGCACATACTGTTCGATCATCTTGAGCGGGAAAGACATAAACTGCGTAGCCACTTCAGCGCCCGGCGAGAAGCGTTGAATGTAAGCGCGGTCTTCCTTCGAAGTCAGGAACTGCGTATCAAAAACCTTGCCCATTGCGTAGCTGTAGGGGTCTGTGTAGCCAGTATTGTCAGCACGATTACCACGTTCGATTGCTTTTGGGTCGGACTTAGCGAGGCGGTAGGCGGCAAGGAAGGTGGTCAACCTGTTGACTTCTTCGATGGCTTGCATAGGCTTGCCAAGGAAATTGGTCAGCTTGTTGAGAGTCCGGGCAGTGCCAGGAGCATTCTTTACGCCAGCCTTGCGTAGCCCTTCAGCAGTGAATTGCCCGCGACTTTCATTTGTGTAAACCGGGCTGAACACACCTTCGCGGGCGGCGCGTGTAACAGCGTCAGCTTCGTCACCCTTCAAAACTTTGCTGACGGTAGCCTTAGTAAACTGTGTTTCGCCACTCAACAGCTTGCCCAAGTCTTTGTTGAGAAGGACAGTGTTGTAGGCAGATGCCAGGAACTTGGAGGCACCCAGACCACCGTCACGGATCAGCATTGGAAGCGTTGTCTGGAAAGGCTGAGTCGCGTTTACGAGGGCAGTGTCAACGGCGGCTCCCAGATACATGAAGAATGCTGTACCGCGCGCGGCACCGAATGCTTCAGTTGGAGTTGTAGCATAGTCGCGCAGATCGTTCAAGAAGTTCTTGTCGTTGAACGACAGATTTTCTAGAGACTTGTTCCATTCATCTTGGGTGTAGCGACGAGCTTGTATTTTGGCAACAGACATTGCGTACTGGGGCAGCACGTCCAGCACGTAGCTGGTTTCGTTGTCGGGCGTGACCGCGCGCAGGATGTCTTGGTTGGGGCGGAACAGACGGTCAAGGCTGGCCTTGTCGATTTCCTTCTGCATCTTAGCAATCACTTGCTGACCGTTTTTGCCTACCACCCCAATCAGTTGCTGCAAATACTCAGCAATGAAGTCGCCCTGCTCGCGGAGCTTCTGGGCCTTCTGGTCGTTGGTGAATTGCTGGCCACGCTCCATAATGGTATGGGTGGTGGTGCTAGGGAATTCCTTGCGGAGTTCCGCGATGGCTGCCTTTTCGGGATCAGCAAAACCGCGCAGCTTCTGCGCCATGTTCAGGGGCGTGTAGGGAATCAGACGCACGATGTCCTTGGCGCCACCGGCTCCCTTCTTGTAGGCAGCGACGAAGTGCGTGCCACGTGCGATTTGCGGGAAGTAGTATGGGTTGCGAAGACGGTCGATCTCCTGCATTTTGCGGAAACCTTCGGGCGACGCGGCTGCCAGTTCCTTTGAGGGGATTTCCCACAGGTGTACACGGCCATGCTTGTCCCAGAAATTTTCGAGGCGGGCACGTTCGGCAGGCGCTTTACCTTCGTCGGGTAGGAAATATTTCATAACGAAGGCTTCTTGCAAATAGTCAAATGCGCGCTGGCCCATGTCGAACATGCCTTGCAGAGCGGTCTTCTCTTCTGCTGTCAGGTTCTTGGTGTCAGGCTGTTTGCGTGTGCGGGAAGCAACTTCAGCAATGCGCGTAATCTTGGCGCGGGATTCAGGCGATAGACGCGCGGCGGGGGCCAGCATCTCAACTAGCTCGTCCGAAGCTTCTTGGGTGCGGGTGTACATGTTCCGCATGGCTTCTGAAGCGGCACGCAAAGCGGGCTTGACTTTGCCCATAGTCATGATACCAGAAGAGAACCACTTGAATACGCCCGTGATCTGATCGTCCATTGCTTGCTTGACAATCTTGTGGGCTTTGTTGGTATCGGTAGGAAGATGCGGCGACGCCAGCGACTGCTGCACTGTCTGGGCATCAATGGTTGGATCGGCATCAGATGCTGAAGCGAGGCCAGACTGCTTGAGGATTTTGCCGTCACGATAGCCCTTGATGAAATCCTCGACAGCGCGGTCAGGCAGGGCTTGGCTACCGAAGGACGCAACAATCTTGCGATAGCCGTCGGCAATCTTCTTGAAAAACTTTTCTACTAAGCCGCGCGGAACCTCGTTGGTAACGGCCCACTTAGCTACGTTGTCAGCAAACCATTCTTGGAAGCTACGCAAATAACTATTGTCGATGTCTTTGAAGGGGGTATTAAGCATAGCGGCATTGATTTCGCGCAGCCTGATAGCCCGAGCGGGTGTACGAAGTTCCCCAAAAAATTCGCCTAGTGTCTGACCTTCGGCTTTCTTCAAGAAGTTTTGGAAAGCGTCCCGCACAGCCTGTTGAGTTGCAGCAGGCGCCCTGTTGAAAGCATCGTATTGGAAGTAGTGACCAATTTCGTGAGCGAGTGCCTCCATCTGTATTTCTGGTGAACGCGCAGTATCCACCATAATAACCACATCTTTGATGCCGGGGTTACTAAAGTAAATGCCCTGCGTGGAAGGCGACTGTGATCCGGCAGTACGTACAAAATTATATCTGCCGTACAACTTGTATTCGTCAGTAAAACCTGGGCGTTCGGCATCCTGCTTTGAAACAAAGATGACATTTGAATTTGTCAACTTCAGTTCTTGGAGAAGCTTCTTGCCATAGTTGACAAGGTTCTTAGGCATGCTTCGGGTGGCAACAATTTGTTCATTGCTAAACGGGCCTGCCGGATTATCTTTGGCAAGCTGCTCCAAGTTAAGGCGGCGCTCCTCAATTTTCTGAACGACACGAGTAAGGTCTTCAGTGGTCAGGTAGCTCCCAGGAGGAACCCCCGTCGGCTTATTGTTTTTGTCAACAAAGTTGTCAATGCCGAAAGCATATGCCTTTGCATTTGGGTTGTTGCTAACGAAATAGTAGCGAAGGCTGCCGTTATTTTGATCGGGATGCTCGACAATACCTACCTTAGCATCCTGATAAATAATTTCGCCACCCCTCAGAAAAGGGCGTTTGCCTAAAGCTACAGTGGTGTTGCTTTCGTAGGAGGGCGGCAATTGAGGTGGTGCAATCGGCGGGGCCTTCGGCGCAGGCGCAGCTTTAGGCTTGGCTTTCGGTGCAGGCGGCGGGGGAGGCGCAGCTTTTGGTTGGGGTGCCGGGGCTTGCTTGGGGGCATCCACGTCACGCCACTTTAGGCGCCCGATGCCGTCAACCAAACCTAGCTTGGTAGCCTGCTCATTAACAAAGCGCCCTTGTGCTTCTGAGAAGGGTATGTTATTTTCACGGAAAAGCTGCTGCCACTTCTTCCACGACATGACTTCGCGGGGGCTGCGGTTTTGCGTCAGACGTTGCAAAAGTTGCGGGCCTTGCACCGGGTCACTAAGAAGCTGCTGAAGCTGGGCAGTACGCTGTAGTTCGGGCGCCCGCGCAATACCTAGCAGCGTTCCGAGCGGGTCTTCGGTGGGGCGGAAACCCGGAGCCGGAGTGACAGTCTCACGCAATTCCGTTTGCCCGCCGGGAGTTGTAACGCCTGCCGGAGCGGTAATGCCAGTGAGTTGCTCGATGCGCCGTGCCTGCTGCCCCGCAAAAGCGTTTTCAATTTCACGCATAAATTGCTGGCGCATCGCAGGGTCTTGCGGCCAGATGTTTTGCAGAGTAGCAGCATTCTGGCTGCCCACTATGTTGATGAGTTCTGGTGAGAGCGCCAGTTCAGGATTGCGACGGCGTTCAGCAGCCAACTGACTTTGTTTTTCGCGCGTACCAATGTAGTCGTTGAAGAGCTTGGCAACAGTGGGATCGGGGCGGTTGCCGAACTTTGCTTGATAGTCAGTAAGTTCTTGCTGGGTAAGGCCGCGATACTCACCTCCCAGGAACTGGCTGATCTTTTGGAGCGCGGGCACCTCTGTATTAAGGTATTCGCCGCTGCCCAAAAATTCACCGACGCGCCTGCCCACTTCTTGTTGCGCGGTTTCAGGAGCCTGACGTACAAGCCCTGCCAAGCCTGGGAACTCTGCGGCACCAGCTTCACCCTCGCGGCGAAGGCCACGTTCACCGGGCTGCTGAAGGACACGCCCCTCGCGACGAGCTTTGATAGCTTCGAGAGTTTCGATGTCGCGCCCGGTTACGCCGTAGGTTCCGCGCCCCTCATCGCCTTCAATAAGAAAGCCGTTTCTTTTCAAGGCTTCTAGTTGCTGCTTGATGAAGCCGATTTCTTTTTTGGTGGGAGCGTCAGCTTCGGGGCCGAGGCGTGCCAAAGCTTGGTTGGCGATGTCCTGAGCATTAAAGCTGCCAATGTTCAAGCCTGCTTGAGGGTCCTTAGCTACTTCCAAAATGCGCTGCATGAACTGAACAGCCTGACCGTCGCGCACTTCACGAACTTGCATTTTGCCTTTTGCGTCCGGTTCTTCAAACTGGCGGATGGCTTTGGTTGCCATGAACTCGCCCAGTTCGTTTTGGCGGATTTTATTTACTTGGTCGCGATAGTCTTGCTGCTGATAACGGTTTGCCAATATAACAGCACCCTCGTCATCAATATCAAAACGGGGCGCAAACTCTGGCCTGCTTGCAAAGAATTGACGTGCCTCTTCGCCCGTGCTAAAAGGAGTCGGTGCAGGCGGCAACAAAGACGGCTCGGACGGTTCTGCTTGGACGGGCGCGGTTTCGCCTTCAGCGGGAAGCTGGGGACCATAGCCTGCGCGACTTTCCAATTCAGCACGGGCACGGGCCGGATCGCGCGCACCACTGACACCGCCCAGCGCACCACCACCAATGGAACCTAGTGCAGCATCAAGCAAAACCCTATCAGCACGATTGGCAACATCGAAGTTACCGGAGGCAAGCGCGGCAGTAGTTTCGCGGGCAGCACCGCCAACAGCTTCGCTACCACCTTCGAGGGCAATGCCTGCCAAGGTGCCGCGTGCGGCTGCTGATTGGGCACTGCGATTGCTTATCTGAATTAAGCCTTCAGCAGTTTCACGGCGCAGTGTCCTGCCAAGTGCCCTTGAAATCAAAGCACCTGCGGCGCCACCCTCGCCAGCACCAATGAGACCGCCAACCCCTACAGCCAAACGCCGTGCTGTGTCGGGGTCCACGTTCGGTTCGTTCTTGAGCAAGCCTTCAAGCTCGCTGGTAGAAGATAGCGCACCCGTAAGGATGGACGTACCCAAGCCGACAGCACCCGCCAAACCTGCGCCCGCGCCCAAGCCCGCTACGCCCAATGCTGCCGCTACAGGCAATGCAACAGAACCCGCGAGCGACCCCGCCGCCGTACCAATAGCAGCAGGAATAGCCTCAGTGGGGCGGCTGACAACCTGACTCAGAAAATCACGGAAGCCTTCAAATCCGCGTGTTTCAAGTGCAGGCTCCCCGCTAACGGTCTGGCCCAGGTTACGCAGAGTTTCTTGGCCGGGCAGCCCGACAGTCTCAGCATAAGGCGCCGCACCAGATATTTGTGAGCCTAGCGCGCCTCGTGCCGAACTAACAAAGCTGGAACCCAGGCCAGCTAGTGGGCGACTTTCGTTCCACTTGGCAAAGCCTTCCGGGTCGGATTGCCTGAAGTAATCGCGAGCCTTAGAGATAACTTCGGAACGCTTGTCTTCGGGCGCTTCGATTTCGACAATCTGGCCATTGGGCAGCGGGATTTCAAATAGCGGCATTAGAGCGGGCGACCTGTATTAAAGTCAATACGCGTACGGTTTTCGTTTGGTGCTGGTGCATCAGCAGCGGGGGCAGGCGCATTCGGATCAGGCCGCTGTTCCCACGGCGCACGAGGACGCGGGTTATTTCGCAGCCACGCTCGCAAATCATTTTGAATGCGCGCCTCACGTTGCTCGGGTGACTCAGTAATCGAAGGCGCGGTTGCACGCAAGCGGCTTTCAAGATTTTCGCGGGCCTGCGACCATGCCGCATAGCGGCGCGCTTCAGGGGAGCGTTCTGGATCAACGAAGGATGGGCCACCCTCGCCGCCGACGCGAGTAACCCTGCCGCTCTCGTGAACATTGTAAAGATTACCGTCGGCATCGCGCTGCTGCCCAACTACACGGTCACGCTGTTCTTGATTGGCGCCGCGACCACCTTGCCGGTAGTACTCTGCCATGGCCAAAGCTTGTTGGGCTTGAGCAAGACGAAGCCTGTTGGTGGGATTGGTGGGGTCTTGTTCGTAGAGTTGCTTGGCTTCTTGTAGGCGGATTTGAGCTTGGCGGTAGGCGTCTTCTTCTGCTGACCGAACGCGCTGGGCGCGGGCCTGCTGCTCCGCTAGGCGCTGTTGCTCGACACCTCCCATACCGGCGGCAAGTGCTGTGCCGAGGCTTTGGCCGCGCGTATCACCCATGCCTGCTACAAACGCGCGCACGCGGCGTTGCAACTCAAGACCTTCGTTCGGCATGATGTCCTGCATGACCTGCTGGCGCAAACGATCCAACATGGAAGGCTGTTGGGCTTGGCCTTGTGCGGCAGAGGGGACCTGTGGTATAGGTGGGGCAGTCGAAGCACTTCCAGTAGTCACGACAGGCGGACGCACCGGACCTTCGGGTGGCGGCACAAACCCAGGCGGAATCGGGATTTCGTTCGGTTCCATATGTGGATTCCTTAGTTAGTAGGACCGTAACCGGGCGGAGCTTGTTGCGCCCATGCTGCCGTTGCTGCGTTTGTCGCGGCTGTGCTAGGCTGGCTGCCCGGCGTGGAAGGTGTACCCGGCGAAGCACCAATCGAATTAAACCAACCGCCAATAGATTTAGCGATGGCCGGGGGCAATGAACCAAAGACCGATCCGCCCAACTTGATCATTTCGTTAAGGGGGCTACCGGGTTTGTCGGTGGTTTGTTGCTGTTGGCCGATGCCGAGGGTTTGAGTGGGCAGGCCGAGGGTCTGGCGCAGAGCGGTGATGCCACGCATCGGGAAGTCGCGTTCTTCTTCGTACTGCTGACGGAGGACGTCCAGATTGGCCTGTTCGCGCGCCTGCTGCAAGCCACCAGTGGCGAGGAGCGGATTGACCATAGAGCCGAGGGCGCCTTGCGTTTGCTGAAGGCCTGTGCCAAGCTGCGACTGCATTGTGCTGTACAGTTGGGGGATGCGCTCTTGGTCGAGGCGGAATTGTTGGAGGGCCTGATTGTAGGCTTTGGCGCGCTCGGCTGCGGTGGTTTCGGCGATGTTGCGCTGAGTGCCACGGCTCAGTTCCGATTCGGCGATGGCTTGGCGGGAACCGCCGAAAGAGCCTGTGCGTGCAGATTGCTGGCCGAGGGCAAGGCGTTCCTTGGCAGCGCGCTCTTCGATGGCCCGGACCATAGGATCGATGACGCCTTGAGTGTAGGGCGACATGTATGCATCGATGTTGGTTTGGGGCAGCGTAGTAGCCATGCCACGCGTAGCAGCGATGCCCTCTTGGGCAAGGCCCGGCGTCAGTGCGCTTAGACCGCCTGCTTGTGTGGCAAGACCTCGGGTGGATTCGAAGGCTCGTTGCTGGTCTGGCGTGAATTCGGCGACGCGGGGAATGGCCCGGCCTTGGGCGTCGACGTAGGGCTGGAAAGGTTCGGCAGCAAAACCACGGGTGCGCGCAATAAGTTCTTCGCGGGCCTGTTCGACAGACTGCGGTGTCGCCGGAAGGGTGGTTTGTGTCGCGGTCCTAGCGCGGGTGCTGGTACCGAGAAGGTCTTCTAGAACGCCCATTAGCTCATAGTCCTTTCGAGAATCTTGCCGACGGGCAGGGGACCTGCCTGCTTAGAGGTGCCGGTCTTTTCTTGGCGCACTTGGCGCACCATATCGTAGAGGCGCTTCGCACCTGCGTTGGAGGAGCCGTCGCCCATCATGCTGACCACGTCGGCTGGAATAACGAACTCGCCGTCCGAGAGGGCAGCAGCGCGGCGTCCGTCAATGGAAGTCGGGATCAGATCGTCGAGACCGCCGCCCGGCCCGCTCGCTATCTTGCCGCCACCCACCAGCGGAATCAGGCCCCCGCCCGCGAACGCCATCTCTGGCTGGACTTCGTCGAGCGAAAGCGGAGGCATGTAGGGTTGAGGCTGACTCAAAGCTCCGTAGTAGTTTGTGTAATTATACGGCATTTCGCCCGGTAAGTCAACCAAGCCACCTTCCTGATAGCGTACCATTCCGCCCTCCGCAAATCCTAAGAAATCTCCGATGCTGTTAAAGACATCACTAATGCTATCGAAAGCGCCTCCGAAAAATTCTGACACTTTATCAAGGACCCATCCAGTGCCTTTTTCGATCATTCTAGAAAAGTAAGCGATGCCGTCTTGGACGAAACTGTCGTAACCAAATTCCTTAGCGAGAATTTTGTCAAGGAAGTAGGCTGCTTGGACGTAGGGACCTCCAAAATACAATGCAGCATTAACAGCAGCGGATGTGGCTGCATTTGCGATTGCTTTGTCGGTATCTTCTCCATTTAGAAGAGATCGCCCAAAGGTCACCAAAGCTGACCCACCGCCCGATAGGATTGCCTCTTCCGCTGTTACGCCCGTGCCAGAATCCCCGCCTGAACCTTCCCCAAAAAGACCAGCAATACTGAGAGCGGCCTGTATATAATCGGGGTCGGTGGCGCGATTAATAATTTCGTCGGATAGGCTCCGAGTATCAGTACCTGAAGTAGTGGTACCGCCTTCGCCACTATAGAAGTCCACCACATGTCGATCTAAGATATCTTGACTAAACAACTTTTCGAGCAAGTCGGGGCGACCCGCTATCACGTTTCTGAAGAAACCTTCACGAAGTTGCTCAGGGGTTATGCCCGGCGTAAGTATCATGCCGTAGACGTACTGCCTAGCCTCGTCCTGTAGTTCTTGGACTAGCTGTTTGTTTTCATAGGCAGAGTCTTGAATCTGTTGCAGCCGCTCGGGCGTCAAGGAATTCAAAAATTCGTCGACTGCGCTTTGGGGAGTAGGTGTGGAAGTATCCTCTGCCTGCTTGAAGTAGCGGTCGTATTCTTCTTGGCTGATCTTGGAAGCTTCGTCGCCAGCCTGTGCGCCGCTGATAATGTTGCGGGCGACTTCTTCGGGAGTGGCACCTGCCGCAAGTTCTGCGCGGAAGTAGTCGAGGCCAGCTTCGTCAGCAGGGCGGTCCAGCAATTGATTGTAAAGATCGTTGACCGTCTTGGTGTTGGCGGCGGTCTGCACGTCAGCGCCCTGCGCGCCGGACACCATATCACGCAGCAAGTCGGTAGAAGACTTACCTAAGTTAAGCTGCGTTGTCCAATAGTTAAGGTTGGCAGGATCGGTTTCGTCCCTATCG
>SXGQ01115775.1_pt1 | contig 21595 bp, 22 predicted proteins | sample 3178371 | NCBI WGS metagenome assembly SXGQ01 (sample SAMN11356859, study PRJNA531348) | freshwater metagenome | isolation source: freshwater sample F1-20 | place: China: Fuxian Lake, Yuxi | collected 2017-12-25 | reverse complement strand
TCGATCTTCGCGTCTGGAACATCCGTGACCGCGACGTCGCGAGGTCCCTGATAGACGACAGCCTTCATGGCGAATCTCCAATGCTTCTGTGTGGTGAATTTCCCCCCTACCCCCGACAAGACCCGTGTCATGCATCTTGCTCAGGTGCGGGCGTGGGTGGGTTTGGGGGTGGGGTGAGGTAGGCCTCGATGGGGCGGGCCCCAGTCGAGGGCTTCGTGGGGGCGGATCCGGTTGTAGGTGGGCGCTGAATCATCAGGAGTTGTCGACCGGGCCGATCGCCGGGCGGCGCCACAGTTCCCAGCTGGTCTGGAGCAGGCAGATGAGGGTGAGCCCGGCGAGCGCCGCGAACGCTGGCGCCTCCACCGCGACCGGGATCAGCGCGACAGCCCCCACCCCGGCCAGGAGGCGACTTGCGGCGAGCTGGTGGTGATCGCGCCACCGGTAGGCGACGTCGCCGACGAAGAAGACGGCGACGCCACCGGCCAGGGCAACGGCCGGCAACAAGGGGAGTGGCTCCGCCGGTCCCGCGACGGCCTCGCGCACCCCGAGAGCGAAGAACCCCACTCCCGCCACGAGCGGCAGGTGCAGGTAGCTGTAGGAGTCGCGTGCGAGCCTGGCCCGCTCCCGGTCAGCGGCGCCACGCAGCCGTCGCTCGGCACCGCCGCGAAGATACCCGAAGTAGGACCACCACAGACCGGCCGCGATCAGCACGGCGAGGAGGGCGGCCGCGACGACACCCGGACGCGTCAGAGAAGCTTCGGCGCCTGCCCCCACACCGACGATCGCCTCACCCAGCGCGATGATGATGATCAGCCCGTGCCGCTCCACGAAGTAGGTCGGCGCCACACTCCAGCCGGCGGTCCGGACCAGGACCGGTCCGGAGAAGTCGATCACCGCGGCCACGATCCACAACAGCTCCCGCCCCGGTGTGTCGACGAACGCGGCGACCACCACCACCGCCGGGCCGGCGAGCAGGGTGGGCACCAGCCGTAACGCGGCCGAACCCACGTCCGCCTCGCCCCGCACGTCGAGAGCCAGCAGCACTACGTGGATCAGTCGGACCGCCAGGAATGCAAGCCCGAAGACCAGCGCCCGCTCACCGAACGCTTGCGGCAGCGCGACCGCCGCAATCAGCATCGCCGCCATCGCGAGGAAGAGCAGCAGGCGGTGCCCGGGCCCATCGCGGTCGGAGGTGTTCGTCAGCCAGGCGTAGCAAACCCATGCCCACCACACAGCAGCGAGCGCCAGGAGCCCACGCCCGAACCCCGCCCAGGAAATGTCCTCGAGCATCAGGGTCGTCACCTGGGCCATCGCGAAGACGAAGACCAGGTCGAAGAACAACTCCAGCGTCCCGACCGACCGGTCCGTCCCGACCGGCCGGTCCGCCGTATCGTCGGCTGCCTGCTCGGCCGCGTCGTCGTCACTTTCGTCACGCGTCTGTTGCTCCACACCCACCTCGACGACTTCGATGATTCGGGGGTTGTTCGTGCGAGGAGCCCAACGTACGACGAGCCAAGGCCAATGGGGAGTGGCGCATACGGCAGTATCACTACCGTTCACGCCATGCGCATTGGACTGATCGTGATGGACGGTTGCTTCGGTTCGGCGGTCGCGTCGGTCATCGACATCGTGCGGGTCGCCGACGGAGTCCGCGGCGATGTCGACCCACACATCGACCCGATCGAACTCGCCATCGTCGGACCGAAGCGACGGGTGACCACGACGACATCGATGACCCTGTCGGTGGACCACCCGCTGTCGGAGGCCAACGACTTCGACGTGGTCGTCGTCCCCGCGCTCGGAACCCTCACCGCAGCCGCCACCAACGACGCCCTGCAGAGCCGAGAGGCTCGTTCGGTCATCGCCTCACTCGCGCGTCTCGACGACGCGACCACGCAGATCGCCGCGGCGTGCACCGGCGTGTTCACCGTCGCCGAGACCGGACGGATGCACCACCGGCGAGCGACGACCAGCTGGTTCCTGGGGCCAGCGTTCCGAACGCGCTATCCGACCGTCGACCTCGATCTCGACACCATGGTCGTGGTCGACGAAAACCTCGTCACCGCCGGCGCCGCCTTCGCCCACATCGACCTCGCACTCTCACTCGTGCGATCGATCAGCCCCGACCTGGCCCAGCACGTCGCCAAACTGCTCCTCATCGACGAGCGCCCCTCGCAGGCGGCCTTCGTGACCTACGAACACCTCCGCCACAATGACCCGATCGTCATCGAGTTCGAACGCCTCGTGCGCGCCCACCTCGACGAACCACTCGACATCGCGTCCCTCGCGCAGTCACTCGGCACCAGCCGGCGCACCCTCGAACGACGAGTCCGCTCGGCGCTCAACCTCACGCCGCTCGGCTTCGTCCAACGTCTTCGCATCGAACGAGCTCGGCACCTCTCGGCAACCACCGACCTCAACTCCGCCGAGATTGCGCTACGGGTCGGCTACGCGAACGCCGAGACTCTCCGCTCCCTCCTGCGCAGGGAGCGACGCCGCTCCTGACCCATCGCCATACGTATCGCCGGTGAAGTAGCGCTCGGTTGGAACCAGCTCGTGCACGGCCTGGGCGCTGGATGGCGATCCTGGTCCCCGATGATCGACGAGCTGGCCGAGCACCGTGAGGTGATCGCCGTCGACCTTCCGGGATTCGGCGAGACCCCGCCGCTGACCGGTGAGGTCTCGATCGCCACCCTGACCGATTCCGTCGTGGACTCCATCCGCGAACAGGGCCTGGACGGAGTCTCGACCGCCGGCCAGTCGATGGGCGGCCGAATGGTGCTCGAGCTCGTCCGGCGGGGCGTCGGCGGCGACACCGTGGCGCTGGACCCCGGCGGCTTCTGGACCGATCGCGAGCGCTTCGTCTTCGGCGCCACGCTGCGGCCGTCGATCGCGTTGGTCCGAGCGATGCGAGGGATGCTGCCAGCCCTCCTCGGCAGTTCCGTGGGGAGGACTGTGCTGCTGGCCCAGTTGTCGGCGCGGCCTTGGGCGCTCTAGCGCGAGACCGTGCTGCCGGACGTGCGCGGACTCGCCGAGTCTCCGTCGACCGGTGCTGCCCTCGACGCCCTGATCAAAGGACCAAAGCAACAGGGAGCCCCGGCCGGCACGGTCCCCGGCCGGGTCACGATCGGCTGGGGACAGCGTGACCTGGTCACCCTGCCGAGACAGGCCGCACGCGCGACGGACCTGTTCCCCGACGCGGTGCTCCACTGGTTCGAGCGGTGCGGTCACTTCCCACAGTGGGACGCACCGCACGAAGCAACCCGCCTCATTCTCGACAGCACCAGCTGATGCCCGTTGTCCCGACGGCACAGGCAACATCGAAGCTCCCGCCGGTCGCGGCCTCGGATGTCGCCGACCGCCACTCCTCGCTGTCGGGAGAGTTGGAGCCGCGATTCGCCGGCACCCTCGTCCGACGTGGCGGACCGATTCACCATGGAGGGGCCAGTTCCTGGCCGCCAGCGCCCATCACCCACCGCCGGGTAGACGACAAGGCTGCGGCCGCGAGACCGTCCCCGATTCTCGCTGCCGAGCGTCCTCAAGTACGCGCCGTTCTGCCGTGGGGTTCGACGAGCGTCTTGTGCGTTGATCGGTGTGGGCGATATCGCGCCTCCACTGTCCGGCCTCGCAGTCCAGAACGCCGATTCCGTACGAGGGTGGACGGGACCCTCCGTATCGCGGAGTTGCGAGATGGGTATGACTGCGTCATGGCCTCCAAAGCACTGTTTGCCCGTATCGATGCGAGATCCGGGAAGGAGGATGCCGTGGAGGAGTTGCTCGGCAGCGCCCGGTCGATCGTGGACGATGAACCGGCGACGACGGCGTGGTTCGCTCTCCGCTTCGGACACGGCGAGTACGGCATCTTCGACGCCTTCCCCGACGACGCAGGCCGAGATGCCCACCTCCAGGGCGGAGTCGTGGCAGTGCTCGACGAGCATTCCGATCTCCTCGACGGCGAACCGGAGATCGAACGCGTCGACGTGCTCGCAGACAAGCTCACCGCTGGACCGGTGACGAAGGCGCTCGCGCTTCGCCTTCCGATCAAGGACGTGCACTCCGACGATGCCGCGGACTTCCTCCGGGGTGGCGCCAGCATCGTTGCCGACGAGCCGGCGACGATCGCATGGTTCGCCGTGAGGTTCGAGGACGGAGCCTATGGAGTGTTCGACGTCTTTCCTGATGCCCGCGGGCGCCGAGCACACCTCACCGGACAGATCCCCAAGCAACTCGCTCTCCACGGACTGCCGTGGCTGGGCGGCCTTCCGCACATGTCCTTCGCTGACGTGCTCGCCACGAAGCTCTGACGACTCGTGCCCGCGATGCGAGGAACGGTCGCCCGGCGACCGATGATGTGTCCCGGTCCTGTACGCACTGGGCGGCGTGGCCGCGGCGGCTGGCATGTTGGCCGTGGACTCCTGGACAAGGGGCGATCAGCTGCCTTCGTGGGTGCGCCTCAACGCGACGTCGGCCAGCGCGGTCGTCTCCGGCTTCGGCGCCACGCTGCTGTTCGTGGTGTCGGTGGTGTACCTGGTCCGGATCTCGGCGGTGCAGCTGAACGCCGAGCCGTTCTCGGCGCGAGTGGTGCGCGAGTTCCTGACCGACCGGGTCCAGCGCAACGCCATGGGCTTCCTCGTGGGTGCCCTCGCCTACAACCTGACCGTGGTCCGCCGGCTGCCAGCGTCGCAGAGCGACGATCCCGTGCCGCACCTGGCGGTCAGCCTCGGCGGCATCCTGCCCGTGCTGGCGGCGCTCGTCATCATCTTCGCCCTCAACAACGCCTCGAGCTGGGCGCAGATCGGCCGACTCATCCAGCGCCTGACCGACCGGTGCGTCGACATGGTCCGCGCCGAGTTCCCGGCCCGGGGCGAACAGGGCGACCCGGTGGCCGCCGTCGACCGACCGCACGACGGGGCATGGACCGAGGTGCCCGCACCAGACTCCGGATGGGTGCAACGCATCGACGACGCTGCCGTGCTCGAGGGACTGCCGCACGGGTCGCGGGTGGAGATCCTGGTGCGCCCCGGTGACTTCGTGACCGAGAGCCGACCGGTGGCCCGCATCACCGATGGCACGCCTGGCAGCGTCGCGGCGGTCTTCACGATCGGCGTGGACCCCACGCTCGAGCAGGACCTCAGCTACGGCATCAGCCAGCTCGCCGACATCGCTGAGCGAGCCATGTCGCAGGGCAACGCCGACTCGACGACGGCACGGGAGGTCGTCCTGCACCTCGGCGTCGTGCTCCGCGAGCTGCTGGACCGCGACCTGCCGCCCACCGAGCGCTCCGATCGCCACGGTCGGCACCTCGCCCGCCGCAACGAGCAGTCGTTCGACGGGTACGTGGCGGTGGCGTTCGACCGGGTGCGGCGCATCGGCGCAGGCTCCCCTGAGCTCGCCATCAGCGTCCTCACGACCATCGGCATGTTGGTCGACCACCTGGAGGAGCGAGGGCTGCACGAACGCACCTCCCTGCTCCGCCACCAAGCTCGGCTGCTCCTCGAGGCTGCCCGTGGGCGGACGGAGCTCGACGCCGACTTCGAGCGCATCGAGGACCACGCCCGTCGGATCGGCGTCGGGGTGCAAGGGTCGCCGTGACCGTCGCGCAGGTCGCCCTCGGAGCGGTGATCCTCGTCGCCGTCTCCGCCGACATGCTGCTCACCGCGCTTCGGGTCGACACCTACTCCGGTCCCATCACCCGACACGCCAGCGGGCTGCTGTGGCGGTTCTTCACCGACCGGCGCCTCCCAGGACGGCGCGGCGGCCCGCCGAACGGCACGGGTCTGGTCATCGCCCTCACCGTGGTGACCCTCTGGCTGGCCCTCACGCTCGCCGGGTGGTTCCTCATCTTCTCGTCGTCCGACAGCGCCGTCGTCAACGGCACCACCGGCGAACCCGCCGACGGCTGGGCGACCCTCTACTACACGGCCTTCGTGCTCTCGACCCTCGGCGTAGGCGACTACGTGGCCGGCGGTGCGGTCTGGCAGGTGCTCACCGGCCTCGCCGCCACGGCCGGGTTCGCCATCGTCAGCCTGATGATCACCTACGTGGTCTCCCTCACCGCCGCCGTGAGCGACAAGCGGCGGTTCGCCCGACGCGTGTTCGTGCTGGGTGACTCCCCGGTCGACATCGTCCTGCGGGGACAGGGCGACAAGAACCGCGAGGTGCTCGACCAGCACCTCCTCGAGCTCACCAGCGATCTCGTGTCCCTCGCCGAGACCCACCGCGCCTTCCCGGTCCTGTACTACTTCGGGACCCGCGAACGGGAAGCCGCGCACTGGCCGGCGGTGGCCGTCCTGGACGAGACCCTCCTGCTCCTCGGGCACCTCATCGCCGACGGGCGGCGAGCCGAACCCGATCTCGTCATCGACCCAGCGCGGCGGGCCATCGGGTCCTACCTGGCCAGCCTGCCGAACCCGTACCGCCGCCCGTCCGAGGACGACCCGCCGCCCCCGGGCCTCGGTCGGCTGCGCGACGCCGGCGTTCCCTTGCAACCGCCCCACGTCGTCGACAGAGTCCTGGAGGAGGTGCAGCCCCGCCGGGCTCGCATCCTCACGGTGCTCGACCACCAGGGATGGTCGTGGGCCGACGCCCTCTCCCACCACGACCTCCGCTGACACCATCCGGCGAGCAAACAGGGTGTGTCGTACATCGAGGTCGTCGGAGTCTGCCGACGGTGCCACCGGAGTGCCCCCGATCGCCGGGTCGGTGGGACGGGAACTCCTTCGACGACCGCCCGATAACCCGCGGCAAGGTGCCCCCGAACGGCGATGACGCCGGGGGCATGTGCCTCGCTGAAAGCAAGAGTTCTCGAAGTTCTTTGCCGGTCATGAGTGTCGCTCGGGCATTGGCTGGGTATGGGACCACGAGCAGCCCGGTCGAAGACTGGAACCGCAACTCTCACGCCGGCCGCGCTCGCTTCCGCCCCCTACCGCAGGTGGCGCTCGCTAGCGGTCGCCTCGGCTCTTTGGACGCTGGTCCTGGTAGGTGCTGTTGCTGGCGTCCTGGGGCTTGCGCGGAGCGGACACGCTGCGTCTGTCGCGCCACCGAGCGTCGTCCCTGAACCGCTGACCGCGCCCGGAGAGGTCTTGGGGACGGCCGAGTGGGCGGTCCGCGTCGCTCTTCTGGCTACCGAGATGCCAGCCGTGGAGGCGGTGATCGTTGATCCCGCTTCTCGGCCAAGGATCTCAGGTCAGAGCGTCGAGGTCGTTGGCGCAGTGGCCATTCGCGCCGAACCTCTCAGTGACGGCTACTGGGCGGTCACCGTGGCGACGGACGTGCGCTCAGCAACCGGTGTCGCCCTTCGCTGGTACCTCGAGGTGGGCGTTGTCGAGACCCCTTCGGGACCGGTGACGACCTCCGACCCCGCGCTCGTGCCCGCGCCGGCCACGGTGACAGGTGCTGTCGAGCTGGCCGGTCAGGGTCCCGGCCGTCCCGACCAGACCGATCCTGTCGTCCAGACGGTTGGCTCGTTCCTGACCGCTCTGGTGATTGGTGATCCGACCGTGAACCGCTGGACGGCGCCAGGCGTCGACATTTGGCCAGCCGCGTCCGAGGGCACGTTCGCGAAGGCAGAGCTGACAGGGATCGCGGTCTCTCGCGACGGCGCAGGGGCCACCGCCAGGGCCGAGATCACCGTCGAGATGACCGACGAGTCCACGGCCGTGTTCGCCTACTCGCTTGACCTGGCAGAGCGCGAGGGCCGCTGGGAGGTCACCCGCGTCGGCGGTGCACCGCCGCTCGGGCGCATCGCAGATCGCCCGGCTGCGGTTCCCGCCGTGCCGGAACCGTCCTCTGCGTCGCTGACGCCGCGCACTCCGGCATCGGACGCCAGCACTCCTTCCCCGACATCCAACCCCTGAACCCCGAAACGGAGCACTGATTCCCATGATGGAAACCCTGACCAACCTGACCGCCGAGGCGGAGCTGCTGATCCAGGCAGTCGTCGTCGTGTTCTCGATCGGCATGGTCGTGGCCACCTGGGCCCGTACCAAGTCGGCGGTCCCGACGGTGGCGACGCTGGTGATGGCGGCCATCGTCATCTGGGGCGTCAACAACATCGACGTCCTCGAGCGCGAGGTCAACGAGGACCTCAACCAGACCTCGATGGGCTCCCCGGATGCTGGCGTGGTGGTCGTCGATGTCTGAGACCGACGCGATCGACGTGGTCGTGTGCGCCACCTACACGTTCGCTCGCCGCCACCCGAAGGTGCTGGGCCGGATCGGTGGCTGGGCCCCGCCCGTGCAGTTGTCGTTCGTGCAGCTCGGCACCTTCGCGGTCTCCATCACCGTCCTGGTGTGGTCCTGGGGTCTGTGGGCTTCTCCGTTGCCGCCTCTGGCCCGGCTGCTGGTCGTCGCCGGTGTTCCCGCCAGTCTGTGTTGGGCGGTGCGGCGCTCGCGTGTCGAGGGTCGCAGCCTGGTCCGGGCCGGCCTCGGGTTGGTGACGCTGGCGTGCCAACCGCGGGGAGGGACCGTGGCCGGACGTCCGGCCCCGTCACAGCGCTGCGTGGATTGGACCCGCCACAGTGCCTGGATGCAACCGGATGCCGTCCTGCTCGATGACGGCGACCCGACAGGGGTGGGGTCGTGAAGCCCCCGGCCCGGGCGATCGTCGGGAACCTCGTGTGGGGAACCGACGGCGGTGTGTGGGCGACGTGGCGCGTCGACCCGCTGCCGTTGACCTACCAGCGCCGGGAGGATCAGATCGCTGCGCACAGCCGCCTCCGCGGGCTCCTTGTTGGGTTGCCCGAGGACTCGATGGTGCTGTCGGTGTGCGAACGGCGAGATGCGTGGGACGTCGTTGCCGACATGGTCGATGGCGTTGACCTCGACACCAACCCGGCGTGGGCTCAGGTCTCGGACGCGACGGCGTCCTGGCTTGGCGAGACCCCTGGTGGGCTGTTCCGGCGCCGTTTCTACGTGTCCGCTCGGGTCGGCGTCGACGTCCCGGCCTCGCTCGGCGCCCGGCTCCGAGCGTTCGCCGGCCTGTGGGGCACCGGCCCGACCACCATCCCGCAGCAGTCGGTGGACGACGCCGCCCGGTCGGCCCGGTCGGTCGCGACGCGAGTCGGGGGCCACGTCGAGCTGTCGGCGGTCACGGCAGGCGAGTTGCGGTGGCTCTACGCCCGGGCGCTGCGCCGCGAGATCGGCGAGCCCGCCTTCGACGAGTCGTGGGAACCCCAGACCCAGACCCGCGGGGGAGTGGTCGCCCAGTTGACCGATGCGGTCGTGACCGAGGGCGGCACCCGCGATGATGAGGCCCGCCCCCGTCACCGCCGCTACCTGCGCGTCGACGCCGGCGGCCACACCGCGTTCCAGACGGTCCTTGCGATCGCGGACATGCCGCACCAGTTCACGTTCCCCGGTGCGGGGGAGTGCCTGGCTGCCGTCGACGGGTTCGACTTCCCCGTCGACTGGTGCATCCGCCTGCGATCCGTGCCGAACGCCGAGGCACAACCGAAGTTGCGTCGCCAGCACCGCGAGCTCATCGGCCAGTTCGACGAGTACGACGGCGAGATCGCCGGCGCACCCCCGGAGCTCTCCGATGCGGTGGCGGGGATCGAGTCGATGCGAGCCCAGCTCGCCGCGTCACCGTCAGAACCCGAGCTGTGGGCCACCGTGTTGTTCTCGGTTGCCGCGTCGGACCTTGAGGAGCTCGAACGGCGAGCGACCGCGCTGGCCGGGCGTCTGGAGCCCTACGAGTTCGGGGCGGGCCGCCCCACAGGCGGCCAGATGGCGCTGTCTCGGGCGTTCCTGCCCGGCACCAACGCCCCGACCGTCTGTGACGACTATCGCCAGTACCTGCTTGCCGGCGACCTGGCCGGCACCGCGCCGTTGACCGCAACCACGGTCGGCGACCCGACAGGCCTGCTGGTCGGCGTGTCGGTCGACTCGGGCATCGCCGTCCCGGTCCTGTTCGATCCGACGTTCGGGCCACGAGTCGGGGCCTCGGCCTCCCTGGGCGTGTGTGGTGCGCTCGGTTCCGGGAAGAGCTTCTTCCTCAAGCGCCTGTGTTGGGACACCGTGGCCCGAGGGGGCCAGGTCGTGACCATCGACCGCACGGCGATGGGCGAGTACGTGCGCTTCGCTCGAACGGTGCCGGGCCGGACCCAGGTCGTCGAACTCGGCCCGGACGCGAAGGTCTGCCTCGACCCGCTCACCACCTTCGAGGGCGAGACGAGGACCACGGTCGCTCTCGGGTTCCTGTCCCTTCTCGCCGGCTGTGCCACCCAGTCCGAGGAGGGCGCCACCCTCGCCGAAGCCGTCCACAACATCGCCGACCGCCCGCACGGTCGACTGGGCGACGTCGTGGACTCCCTGGTCGATGCCGGCGCCGCCGGTGACGAGGTAGCCCGGTCCCTGGGCCGGCGTCTCGACCACTTCCGTCGCCTCGGGGTCGGACGACTCGCCTTCAAGGCGACCGACGACGTGGTGCCGGTGAGCCGCAATGCGGACCTGGTCGTGTTCTGGGCCCCGCATCTCGCGCTGCCGGACCGGGACACGCTCACGCAGGAGCACCTGGCCCGCCAGATGCTGCCCGAACAGATCATCGGTAACGCGCTCCTGTACCTGGTCGCTGCGCTCGGCCGGCAGGTCATCTTCTCCGACCCCTCCCGGTTCGGCGCCGCGCTCTACGACGAGGCATGGGCGCTGCTCGGCTCCCCGCACGGCCAACGTCTGCTCCTGGAAGGCGTGCGAGACGGACGCAAGCACAACGGTGCCGTCTGGCTCGCCTCCCAACACCCGAGCGACCTCGGCGACAGCGAGCTCGTCGACCTGCTCGGACCCCGGTTCGCATTCCGCCAGGCCCCCGGCGCGGTCGCAGCGTCGCTGCGGGTGCTCGGCGCCGACGCCACGAGCGACGCAGTCGACGTGATCTCGACGCTGAGCACGGGCGAATGCCTCTACCGCGACGCCCAGGGCCGCATCGGCCGCCTCCAGGTCACCCCACCGGTCCTCGACGACGTCGCCGCCGGCTTCGACACCACCCCCACCGCCACCAGTCCGGTCTCCGATCCGGGACGGTCAGTCGACGAAGCCGAGAAGACTGCCGTTCCGGTCGCCCCGACCGAACCTGCGGTTGCGGAAAGACCGGCGGCGGATCCGGCCCTCGGAATCGACGTCGATGCCATCAACGCGGCCCGGGCCAGGGCCCGCGCCCGGCGGGCCACGCCGGTCTCGAGAGTGCTGGCCGAGGCATCGAAGCCATGACGCATCCCCGGCGCCTCCTCGCCGTCGCCGCGCTCGTCGCAGGAGTCGCCGTCGTCGTGGCGGCTCCTGCCGGCGCGCAGGAAGACACCGAGCCGCCCGCGCCCACCACCACGGTTGCGCCGACGACTGTGCCGCCGGTGGTGCCGGTCCCGGTCGTGCCCGAGCCGTTCGGGTTCTTCGGCGACGCCGACGACATCCTCGCCGCCGACCCAACCGCACCGTGCGTGGTGTCAGGAGCCGGGGTGGGGGAGGAGCTCGTCCCGGAAGGCTGTTGGGGCGGATTCCCATCGTCGCACTACGACATCGGCTGCGACGAGGGCGCCTGGAACCACCTGACCCGCAAGATCTACTGCACATTCACCGACCTGGCGTTCCAGGGCGGCCGCGCCGCGACAGCATCGGCGGCATGGATGGCCGGCTGGGCCTACAGCTTCGACGCCGCCAACGTCGTGGCCGAACCCGCGGTACGCATGGCCGAGCTGATGGAGTCCCGCATCGTCGGGCCCTTGGACCTCGGCGGCTTGGCGTGGCTGATCATGGTCACCTACGTCGCCTTCACCGCGTTGCGGGGCCGGGTCACCCACGCCGCCGGCGAGTTCGTCACCTCGGTCCTCCTGGTGGGCCTGGCCGGCATCTTGTTGTCGAACCCGGCCGGCTACCTGGGCGGCGTCTACGACACGATGGGCCGGCTGTCCACGATCACGCTGGCCGCCGGCACCGGGGCACCGCCACCGACCGACGCGACCGGCACCGACGCAGTCGTGGCACCGATCCAGGCCGAGCTGCACGCCGCGTTCGTCGAGGAGCCCTACAACATCATCAACTGGGGGGTACCGGGCGACGCGATGGCCCCGGCATGCCTGGACGCCCGAAACCGAATCGTGGCCACCGGTCCCCATGGCGGCGATGACGCGCCGCGCCAGGTCATGGACATGGCCGGCTGCGAGGACCTCTCGGACTTCAACCACCAGCCGACCGCGCAGCGGCTCTTCGGCGCCGTGTTGGCGATGGTCGCCGCGTTCATCATGGTGATCCTCGTCGGCATGGTGTCGCTCACCGTGGTCGTCGCCCAGCTCGCCGTCGCAGTCGCCTTCGCGACCTCACCGTTCGCTGCTGCCGCGGCCGTGCTGCCCGGCGCGGGACGCGGATTGGCGATCCGATGGTTGATGCTGCTCTTCCGGGCGATGCTGGCCATGGTCGCCATGTCGTTCCTGCTCGCCATGGTGCTCATGTTCATCGAGGCGCTCCTGGCTGCCGCCGACGGGCTACCGCTGTTCGCCCGGTTCGCGCTCGTGGACCTGACCGTCGTCGTGGCGATCCTCGCTCGCCGCCGCATCTTCGGCGCCGGCGCCAACGCAGTCGCCTCGGTCGGCTCCGCCGCCGCCCAGATCCGGCCCGGTGCCGGGAGCCCGGGCCGCACGAACCTCCCACCCCGTGCCGCAGCCGCTGGCGTGTCGGGCTTCGCGTTGGCAGCCGCCCGCCAACCGGGATCGAGCCGTCTGGGCCGGGCCGCAGGCACGGTGGGCCGCTACAAGCTCCAGGAACGCGCCTACAACCGTCGAGCCAGCCGACCCCACGCCACCGAGCACACCACGATGGCCGATGACGGCACCAGGTCTCGGACAGTGTCGGTCGCTGGTCCCGCCGCGACGACCCGCCGGGCTCGGGCCGCCCGGGCGTGGGTCGAGCACCGGGCCGGCCGGGCCGTGCGATGACCCCTGTCGTAGCTGCGGTCAAGGCGAAGAAGCTGTGGGACAACCGTCGAGCCATCGTCGCCATCGCGGGCACGAGCCTTGCGGTCACCACCGTGTTGCCGTTGATGGTCATCGTCGTCGCCATCGGCGGCACCCCTGCGACCGGCGCGCCAGTGGCGACCTTCGCCGGCGACATCCCCCCGACGTTCGTGACCGCATACAACCAGGCCGCCGAGCGGTGCGCCGGGTTGTCGTGGACTGTGCTGGCCGGTATCGGCCGCGTCGAGTCCAACCACGGTCGCTTCGACCCGACCGCGACCATCACCGTCGACGGCGACGTAACGCCTCCGATCGTCGGCATCGCCCTCGACGGCACCAACAACACCGCTGCCATCCGGGTACCCGACGGTGGCTCCCCATGGCACGACGATCCGGTCTGGGACCACGCCACGGGCCCGATGCAGTTCATCACCGGCACCTGGACCGCCGTCGGTGTCGACGGCAACGGTGACGGGATCGCCTCGCCCCACAACGTGTGGGACGCCACGGCGGCAGCCGCCGACTACCTGTGTGGCCCCGACCAAGTGATCAATCCGGCCGACCTCGCCACCGAGCTGCGCCGCTACAACAACTCGAGCGCCTACGTCGACGAGGTGCTCGCCTGGGCCAGCCAGTACGAGACGGCCACGACCCCGGCCACCGGTGTCTCTGGCGGCGGGGACGCGTCGGTCCCGCTCGCCACCGTGGACGGGATCACCGTCCACGCATCACTCGCCCCGAACCTCGCCCTGCTCCTCGACCACGCACGGGGTGATGGGATCAACCTGTCGGGGTGGGGATGGCGGTCCTACGACCAACAGGTCCAGCTCCGACGCACCAACGGCTGCCCGGACCTCTACTCGGCGCCACCCTCGTCCTGTCGCGTCCCGACGGCGATTCCGGGCACGAGCCGCCACGAGACCGGTCTCGCCGTCGACTTCACGGTCGAGGGGAGGACGATCTCGAGCCGAGCGGAGCAGGCCTTCCAGTGGCTGGCGGCCAATGCGGCGGGTTACGGCCTCTACAACCTTCCGAGTGAGCCGTGGCACTGGAGTGTTGATGGGTCTTGAGCGGTGGCGTCGTGTCGAAGTGGACCAGTCATCGTCTGCCGATGGGCTTGGGCCCGGAGTCAGCCATGCTTTCCCCAACTCGGATCTATCGAACGCCTTCCCGCCGACGGAGTCGGCTCTGGTCGTCAACGTTCTTCGGACGTTGGCAACGGTGACGTTCGTCGTCAGGTGGCTCCGCCGTTGACGACAGCGACATCTGAAGCGCTGGTCCAGAATTCGGTACAGGTCGGGGTCTCGGTCGCCGGCGGGGTCGGTGCGGCTCGGCGTGTGGGCGTTGACCGACCAGGATAGGGGAACATATGTTCGAGGTGTGGTCTACCCCCGACTCCCGGACTCTCGTCTCGATGCGCTGTACGACGCTGAGGGGTTCGGTGGGGAGACGACGATGCGGGCCAAGGTGATCCGTGAGTTGATCGACGAGATCCGGCGCCTGCGACGCCAGCTCGACACCTTGTCCCCTTCGGGCGGCGACCGCTCGTCTGCCCCGGGTGTCCAATGATGGTCCAACTTCATCTCTGGTCGTCGGTTTGGCACGAGTGCCGCCGCCACCCACGATGGAGTTCGGCCTTCGGAGTCGTAAGGCGGCGGGATTTGGGGATGATCGTCCTCCTGCCGGTGCCCCACCGACCCGGCGGTCGGGGGCAGGCGCCGACCTCTCACGCCACGAGCGATAGGTGACGCTTTATCCTGGGCATCTTGCGGGTCAGGTCGAGAGAACTGCACATGAAGTGATGTGCCTGCCCAGTCGAGCTGTCGGTCGCAAAGCCTCGTATTCGGCGCCACCCTTCGGGTGCAGACGACCTGAACCGCGGTCTCCTTCAGGAGCTACTCGGCGCGGGTAGGTCTTGGTGAACTGCTGGGGTTGCGCCGCCTGGTGCTCGGCGGGTTTGGTGGCGGTTGCCGACCGCACCCCGGGTTGGGCGCCGTTTTAGTTTTTAGATCGTGAGCGATCGGTGCGGATGGGCGTCGAGGTGCTTTTGCTGGGCCCAAGGATCTCTGCTGCCGGGAGGGGTCGCGCCCACAGGTACCCTTGTCCGCAGTCGCAGCCGAGGCGCGGCCGAGCGTAACAGCTTGGGCCGGGAGGTAGGTTCGCCACTTTCCGCGGAGAGATTGTGAGGTGTACGTGGCGGACCGTGAGCAGTTGGTAACGGACACCTTCGTCGAGCTGGCCGACACGTTGGCCGGCGACTTCGACGTCAGCGAGTTCCTCGGGATGCTGGTCGATCGTTGCGCCAAAATTCTCGGTGCCTCGACGGGTGGGGTGGCGCTGGAGAACGCCAGTGGGTTGCTGCAGTTGGCCGCGGCGAACTCCGAGGAGATGGAAGCCCTCGAGCAAGCCGAGATCGATCACGAAGAAGGGCCGTGCCTCGATGCGTACCGGCACTGCCGGCAGGTGCTGGCTCCGGATCTGCGCGAGTGCCGGGACCGTTGGCCCCGGGTCGTCGCGCGGGCGCTCGACATCGGGCTTGTGGCGGCATGCGCGTTCCCTCTCCGAGTGGGGGGTGACGTGATCGGCGCGCTCAACCTGTACCGGGTTGCGCCCGGCGAGTTTCGAGACGAGGACGTGCGGCTTGCGCAGGCCTTCGCGGATGTTGCAGCCATCGGCATCCTGCAGGAGCGCAGGGTTATCAACGCCGAGCGCCGAGCCGAGCAGCTGCAGCATGCCCTCGACAGCCGGGTCGTGATCGAGCAGGCGAAGGGCGTCCTCGCTGGGGCGGTGCAGGTTTCCATGGCCGACGCATTCGAGGCCATCCGGCGCCACGCCCGGACCAACAACCTCACCGTGCGGGTCGTCGCGCAGACGGTCGTCGACGAAGGTGCCTCCGCCATTTCGCACTGAGCGAGAGACCGCGGCGCCGTTCTCAGCTGGGTACCGGCATGAACCGCTGGTCGGTGCCGGGGCACGGAACCTCGGGTCTCGTATGCCCCGGATGGATCGCCGTGTGGCGTGGCGCCAGCTCCTCCACCGGCAACGCCGGACGGTTCAGCTCAAATGTCTTCTCGCACACCGAGCAGCGCATCGTGAACACGGCCATCCGATGATCATCGCACCCCTGGGTGTCAGGGTCGACACTCGCTCGCAGCGGTGGCGCACCTCGGCGTGTGGCGCACTCCGGGGTGGTCACGCCACTAGTTGGCTAAGGAGCCGCGCGGATAGGTGACCATCCACCGTCGTCGGGCAGGCCCGCGTTTGATACGGGTGCTTGCCCTGTACCCGACGACCGCGTGGAGGTCGACCTTCATCATGCGCGCCCTGGAGCCCGAAGTCGTGGACGTTCTCTTCGCCACCGTGGAGCCGCTGCTCCCGCCGCCCGACGAGACGCATCCGCTCGGCTGTCATCGCCCCCGGGTCCCGGATCGGTTGTGCTTCTGGGGGATTCTGGTCCGGTTGGTGACGAGGCCGTCATGGACCGACATCGAAGCGATCCGGGGTCACGCAGTCTCTGACAGGACGCTGCGATCCCGACGCGATGAGTGGATCGACGCCGGCGTGTTCGACGCTCTGGCCACCGAAGCGCTCGCCGCCTACGACCGCGTCATCGGACTCGATCTCGACGTGGTCGCCCTCGACGGGTCGATCCACAAGGCTCCATGCGGAAGGTGAGGGAACCGGCAAGAGCCCAGTGGATCGTGGGAAGTTGGGATGGAAGTGGTCGGTGGCCACCGACCGCGCCGGCATCCCGATCGGCCGCGACGCGCCGGGTTGTTCGATGACCCCGGTCGCGGTTCTGATCCGGTGTTGGTTGGGTAGGCACTGACGTGCCCTACCCCTCTTGGTGAAGTTGTCCTGGGCGGGGCGGGGCTGTTTCTCGAACAGGAGGGGGTCGGTCATGGATCACGACGAGTTCATCGGCCAGGTGCAGCGGCGAGCCCGGCTCGGATCGCGTGGGGAGGCGGAGCGGGCGACCCGAGCCACGCTGGAGACGGTGGGTGAGCGCATCGCCGACGGGGAGGCGGACAACCTGGCGGCGCAGCTGCCGCAGGAGATCGGCGAGCACCTGCGGCGAGCTGCGTCCGCGCAGGCGGGTACCGGCGAGGGGTTCTCGCTCGACGACTTCTTCGAACGGGTGACAGAACGCGAGGGCATCGGTCAACCCGATGCCGTGTTCCACTCACGTGTCGTCTTGGAGGTCACTGACGAGGCGACGACGGGCTCGTTGATGACCAAGGTGCGCGAGCAGTTCCCGGCCGAGTTCGACCGGTTGTTCGAAGCCGGTAGCAGCGGCCGCATGCGCGGCGAGGACTGACCCGCCTTGGTTTCCTTCGGCTACGCGCTGTCCGGTGAGGAACATGCCCCGGCTGACCTGGTGCGCAACGCCCGCTGCGCCGAGGAGGCGGGGTTCGAGTTCTTGTCCATCTCGGACCACTACCACCCGTGGGTCAGCGGCCAGGGCCACAGCCCCTTCGTCTGGTCCATCCTCGGTGCCATCGCCGCCTCCACCGACCAGGTGCGGGTCGGCGTTGGGGTGACGTGTCCGACCGTTCGCATCCACCCGGCGATCCTCGCCCAGGCGACCGCCACCACCAGCTTGTTGTTCGAGGGCCGGTTCTTCTTCGGGGTCGGCACCGGCGAGGCCCTCAACGAGCATGTGCTCGGCCACCGCTGGCCTCCCGTAGCGGTGCGCCGAGCCATGCTCGAGGAAGCCGTCGAGATCATCCGGTCGCTGTGGAGTGGCGACACCCTCGACCATCGCGGTGACTTCTATGAGGTCGAGAACGCCAAGCTCTTCGACCCGCCGACCCAAGCGCCGCCGATCATCGTCTCGGGATTCGGTCCCCACGCCGTCGAACTCGCCGCGCGCATCGGCGACGGCTACTGGGGGCACGCACCCGATCCGGAGATCGTCGACCGGTTCTGCGATCACGGCGGGACCGGACCCCGCTATTCACAGCTGAACCTGTGCTGGGCCAAGGACGAAGCGCAGGCCCGCCAGACGGTGCATGAGGTCTGGCCCAACGCCGGCGTCGTCGGCCAGCTCGCCCAGGACCTTCCCACTTGGACCCACTTCGAGGAAGCGGCGCAGATGGTGAGCGAGGCGGATGCGACCAGCTCTGTGCCGTGCGGTTCCGATGTCGAAGCGGTGCTCGATTCGGTCCGCAGCTACCTCGACGCCGGCTACGACCACGTGTACTTCCACCAGATCGGTCCCGACCAGGACGGCTTCTTCCGGTTCTGGGCCGACTCGCTGCAGCCGGCCCTGGCCGAGATGACGAAGGACTCCTGAGGAGGACCCCCATGCCCCAAGGTGCCTGGAGTGACAAGCGCGAACGCCAGTACGAACACATCAAGGACGGTTTGCGGGAGCGAGGCGAGGACGAAGACACGGCCGAGGAGATCGCAGCGCGCACGGTCAACAAGGAACGCGCACGGGCTGGCGAGGCGAAGGAGTCGAGCCGCACCTCGACCGAGGACATCTCCTCGGGACGTCGCGGTGGGCTGCGTTCGCACAGCGGACCTGGTGGGCGCACGAAAGACCAGCTCTACAACGAGGCCCGTCAGAAGGGCATTGAGGGCCGCTCGAAGACGAACAAGGCCGAGCTCGAACGAGCCGTCGACCGATAGGAGATCGATCATGGCGACGAGCAAACAGGTCCAGGCTGCCAAGCGGAACATCAAGAAGGCCCGTGCCGGCGCCGAGAAGAAGCGCTCCATCGCCAACATGCCGGCCAAGACCCGCTCCGCGCTCGGCAAGCAAGGCGCCGCGGTCGCCAAGCGCAAGCGCACCGGCGGGACGACACCCAAGACCCGCCAGGAGCTCTACGACGAGGCGAAGCGACGCGATCTGCCTGGGCGCTCGAAGATGGGCCGAGACGAACTCGCCCGTGCGCTCGGCCACAAGTGATCCCGAACAAGAGGAGTGATCGATGCCCGGTGACAAGCGTCCCAACGTGAAGAACGAGAAGCAGTACGAAGCCTTGAAGGACAAGGGGATGTCCAAGGAGCGGGCAGCCAAGATCGCCAACTCCCCGGATGCCTCCAAGCACGGCGGCAAGAAGAGCGGGTCCGGTGGTTCTTCCAAGCAGGGGGGCACCACGGCGCAGAAGAAGGAAGCCGGCCGCAAGGGCGGCAAGGCCACCGCCCGGAAGTCATGAACCCCGATGAAGCACCGATGACGACACCACAACAGTCCGGATCCGAGGTCATCGAAGGCTGGCCCGAGGAGTCTCGTGAAGCCGCTCAGCTCGTGATCGACCAGTACGGCGAGCCCCACGAGTCGACCGACTCCCAGCTCACCTGGCACGGCGTGGGTCCCTGGAAGCGGATGGTGGCAACGCGGACGTTCTTCTCACACGAATTCCCCGCTCCGCACATCGACGCTGTCGAGTCGTTCCTCGACTACCGGGTGCCGGCCGACAAGTTCAGTGCGCTGGCGGAGTTCGATGGGAGCGTGATCGTGGAGCGCACGGCCGGCGAGGTGTCGGCCCGCTGTCATGACGAACAGGCCAACGTCCTCGCCCTCAACCTGATGCACGACATCGTCACCGGCACCAAGACGCCTGAGGAAGCTCGGGACTACTACTCCAAGGAGTTCCTCGACTACCGGCGCAAGCGACCCACGCCCTACATGGACGCGCTCCGGTTCACGCCGGCGCAGAGCGACACGACCGATCCTGATCGAAGGGTCCTGTCCGACCAGGATCTCGAACAGGCCGAACACGAGGGTGAGCAGTCCACGACGTGACACCGGCCGGGGTCGGTTCCGTCTCGGTCGAACGTCGGCGAACCGAAGCATCAGCATCCGGCTGTGGTCTTGCACCGCTCGACGCTGACTCGACCCGCTCGCCTGAGCGACGGGTTCGACAGTCGTACCGGCGACCGTGAGGAGTGGTCCTGAAACCCAAGCTCCTCGCTCTTGGCAGCACGAACGCGGACTTCGTCGTGCGCGTCGAGCGCCTGCCAGACGGTGCCGGCGCAACGGTCGGCGATCCCCTGCTGCGAACCTCGGGCGGCAAGGCGGCCAACAGGGCGGTCCTGGCCGCACGACTGGGTGTGCCAGCGGCGCTGCTGTCGTGCGTGGGCGACGACGACCTCGCCAGCCAAGCCCTGGCCGGCCCGCGTGCAGCGAACGTCGATGTGGCCGGTGTCCGCCAGCGACCCGGAACCACGGGCTACTCGGCGGTCACCGTGGACGATGGCGGTGACAAGGCGATCGTGGTCGTCCTCGGAGCGAACGGCAGGTGGGGTGACGAGAGTGCTGAGGTCGCGGAGGAGGTGGTCGCGGCGCCCGATGGTTCGGTGCTGGTCGTCGATGTCGAGGTGCCGCCCGTCCTGGTGGTCGCAGCGCTGACAGCTGCGCACGGACGTGGGTTCGTCACCATCCTCGACCCGGCGCCGCCGGGGCAGGTCACCGACGAGCTCCTCGCCCTGGGGGATCACGTGACGCCGGACGAGCGTGAGGCGAGTGAGCTCACCGGGATCCGGATCGCATCGATCGAGGATGCCCGCCGGGCCGCCGTGTCGTTGCGGAACCGGTCGGTCCGCCACGCCCATGTGAAGCTGAGCGGCGGTGGCTGCGTGACGGCAGGTCCTCAGGGGGTCTTCATCACCGACGCACCCGAGGACCTCGACGTGGTGGACACCACCGGAGCCGGTGATGCCTTCGCTGGGGGGCTGGCTTGGGCGTTGCTGGAGGGTGAGAGCGTGGAGGTCGCGGTGCGAACCGCGGTCGCAACCGCAACGTGCGCTGTGACCGCCCTCGGCTCGCAGGAGTCCTACCCAGGCATCGACGGGCTGGGGACGATGCTGGCGCGGGTTCCCGAACCGCGACGCTGCTGACCGAATACCGGTGGCGTGGCGCGGGTGAGGCGATGTTGCCGCCGCCAGGTTCCCGACCTTTGGGCCACCGGGTAGAGGACAGGACCCGACGAAGAGAACCATCGATCGAGGACCTGTGGATCTTCCCATCGTCTTGAACCCGACGGCCGGCCCGACCGATGTCTCACCCAACGAGCTCGAGCGCCGGGTCCAGAGGTACGGCCATAACGTGCGCATCGTCACCGACGACGACGACGGGTGGGTGGACGCGATTGTCCGGGGCAGTGTCGTCGTGGCGGCCGGCGGCGACGGCACCGTCCGCCGGGTCGCGCTGGCGGTCGCCGGCACCGGTGTCTTCACCGTGCCTGCCCTGGGCACGGCCAACAACATCGCCGGGGCTTTCGGACTCGATCCCGATGATCTGGACGGCGTCATCAGCGCCTGGGCCGCCCGTTCGCTGGTGAACACCGCACTGGATGCGCCGACACTCGCCGCAGGTGCGCGCGGCGGCCGCTTCGTCGAGGCGGTGGGCGCAGCGCTCGTCGCTGAGGTTGCCCACCGCGTCGAGCAGCGACAGGCGGACGGGACGGCGAGCGGCAGCATGGAAGACGGGTTGCGAGCGCTGCTCGACCACCTGGTCGCGCTCAAGCCTCGCCGATGGGCGATCGACGTCGACGGCGACGACCTCTCTGGCGATCTGCTCGCCGTCGAGGTCCTCAACACCCCGGCGATCGGACCGGGTGTTCGCTGGCGGACGCCGACCCGTGCGACGGCCAGCTCGATGTCGTCATCATCGGCCCCCACCACCGGGAGCGTCTCGTCGAGCAGGC
>SXGQ01288827.1_pt1 | contig 21599 bp, 16 predicted proteins | sample 3178371 | NCBI WGS metagenome assembly SXGQ01 (sample SAMN11356859, study PRJNA531348) | freshwater metagenome | isolation source: freshwater sample F1-20 | place: China: Fuxian Lake, Yuxi | collected 2017-12-25 | reverse complement strand
GTGGCTTCGGAAGAGCTGCACTGTTCCGGTCGATTCGATCTGCCGGTAGGCCTTGTTGACCAGCGAGCGCATGTCGCCCTTGTGGTCCTCGTTGGGACCGAAGACGTTGAAGTACTTCACCCCGACGATCCGGCTCAGCCAACCTTCCCGCTGCGCGTGCAGATCGAACAGGTGCTTGGAGTATCCGTACATGTTGAGGGGGCGGAGGCGTTGGAGGTCCTCGTTCCCGTCCTCCATGCCAAGCGCCCCATCACCATAGGTGGCCGCCGAGGATGCGTAGACGAATCGGGTATCCCGCGCCAGGGCCCACGCGGCCAGCTCCTTGGTCACCGTGTAATTGTTGTCCGCCAGGTAGCTCGCGTCCCGCTCGGTCGTGGCGGAACACGCCCCCAGATGGAAAACCGCGGAAAACCTGCCGAAGGCGTCCGGGTGGCGCTGCAATTCGCGGCGGAAAACATCCGCTTGGACGTAGTCGGCGAACCGCAACGGTACGAGGTTACGCCATTTTTCGTCAGAGCCTAGAAAGTCAGTGATGACGATTTCGTGGTGGCCGCGCTGGTTCAGCGCCCACACGAGTGCGCTGCCGATGAAGCCGGCGCCACCCGTGACAAGGATTCGTCCGTCGAGAGGATTCATGGCAGGCGCGTGTTCAGGACTGGTACCAGGTTAGGCGCCGCGAGATAACTCCTTCGACCGCGCGGGCGCCGCGAGAACGGTCTCCTTCATCATTCCCCGAAAATCGTGGGCTTTCATCCGCTGCAAGCCGGCGAAGGTCGTTCCGTTAGGTGAGGTCACTTGGTCGCGAAGCGTCTCGGGTTCCTGACCGGTACGGGCCAGCAGCCGCGCAGACCCGAGCAAAGTTTCCCTCGCTAGCGTCCACGCGATGTCACGCGGCAGTCCCGCCGCTTCACCCGCGTCGCGCAAAGCCGCGGCAAACTCGAAAACATAGGCTGGCCCACTGCCGCTGAGCCCAGTCACGGCATCCAACAGCGTCTCCGGGGCCTCGAGGCTTTGTCCGAGGGCCCCCAGGACGGATTCGATGGTCACACGATCACCTGAATCCAAGGGGCGCAATGGGCTCCAAACCGTGACTCCCGCCCCGATTTGCCCGGGAGTATTGGGCATGGCGCGCACGATGTTGCGGGCGGAGGGAAACACCTCGGCCAGACGGGTGAGTCTGGTTCCCGCGAGGATGGATAGCACGAGTTTCCCGCGGGCGAGGGCGCTTAGCGACGAGTCGAGCCCCGCGAGTTGCTGCGGCTTGCAGGCCAGCACGAGGGTGTCGGCTGGACCCACGAGATCGTGCAGGTTGCTTGCTGCGCGTACGCCGGTCCTTTGGGACAGCCGGGCGGCGGTGCCGTCGCCGCCGTCGTTGCAGGTCAGTTCCGATGGCGAGCAAACGTTCTTTGCCAGGAGGCCCTCCACCATGGCCGAGGCCATGCGGCCTGCGCCGAGAAAGGAAATATGCGGCATGGGAATCCTTCTCCTGAGACGTCAGGATTTATCCCGTAGACGGCGGGCTTTGATCGTGTTGCTCATCAGCATCGCGACCGTCATCGGCCCGACTCCGCCGGGCACAGGGGTGATCCGAGAGCAAAGCGGCGCGACGGAGGCGAACGCCACGTCCCCCGTCAGGCGGTAGCCGGTTTTTCGCGTCGGGTCGGGCACGCGATTGATCCCGACGTCGATCACCACGGCGCCGGGCTTGACCATGTCGGCGGTAACGAACTCGGGCCGGCCGATCGCAGCGATCAGGACGTCGGCTAGACGGGTGATGGCGGGAAGATCCCGGGTGGCCGAATGGCAGACGGTGACCGTTCCGTTGGCGCCCGCTCGCTTTTGCAGCGCCAGCAGCGCCACCGGCTTGCCCACGATCAACGAGCGCCCCAGCACAACGACGTGCTTGCCCTTGAGGTCCACGGCGCTTCTCCGCAGCAACTCCATGATGCCGGCCGGCGTGCAAGCGACGAACCCGGTTGAATCCTCCTGCGCCACCTTGCCCAGATTCACCGTATGGAATCCGTCGACATCCTTCTCCGGAGAAACCCGGCGGAAAACGGCCAATTCATCCAGATGCGAGGGCAGGGGCGACTGCACGAGGATGCCATCGACGGCCGGGTCGGCATTTAGCTGGTCGATCAGCCCGAAAAGCTCCTGTTGATTGATTGTAACCGGCGGCAGAAAGACCCGGCCTTCAACCCCAATTTCGGCGGCGGTCTGCTCTTTCTTCCGGACGTAGGATACGGAGGCGGGATCATCGCCCACGCGCACCAGTGCCAGGCAGGGGCGGCGGCCCGCCATCGCGGCGACTTCGGCCTTGAGTTCAGCGATGATGTCGGCGGCGACCCGGTTCCCGTCGATGATTTCCATGCCGTGATTACTTGAGATTGATGGACTCGATCCGGATCACCAGATCCCGCCCGTCGGCTGTTCCCGCGGCCGTGCCGAAGACCACGACGTTCAGGTTCAGGTATTTCTCCACCTGCCCGGGCTGGAGAAGACGTGAGGTATCCACATAGGCGTAGCGGCGGCCAGCCTCGTCATTGAGCGCATGGTCGAAGGGCCGGCGTGGAGTGAACGGGCGGCGGGTGGAAACAAGGCGACCGGTGTACTGTCGGGGCAAACCACCCGCCCCGCCTTCGCCCAAGCTGACGGTCGGCGCCGGTTGGCCGGCGGAAGTGACGCCGTAAACCCCCGGCGTGACGGGCGGTGGTGCGGCGGGGGCCGGAGAGGAGGGCGCTTGCGTCGAGGCCGCGGGAGGTGCGCCGATGAAGGCGTAACCGATGATCTTTCGATCCAAGCTGATCTGGGTCCACTTCCCGCGAATCCCCGTGATGGTGGTCCGATCCGTGTCCTCGGCGAGGGTCAGTACAGCGGCATCCGCCTTCGGGGCCAGGCGGATTGGGGCCCCGGGTTTCACGTCGAGGCTCTTGGCGAGATCCTTGTTTTCCACGAAGGCCTCGAAGGGGCCCCGGAGCTCCACCGCGACCCAACCGTCGGGCAACCGCATGGTGAACCCGGCGGCGGGGACGGGTTCCGATCCCGCTTTCAGATACGAAATGGCGGGCAGGGAGGCATCCGGTTTCGCATGAACCGCCGTGGTGGACGTCAGGGGGGCGCCCTGCGCAATCGAGAGCGCAACGGAGAGCGGAACCAGAAGGTCGGTTAGACTAGTCTTCATTGAGTTTTCCGACGGACGCCGGCCCGGTACCTGAGGTCGGGGCGCAAACCTCATGGCGAGCGCGCGGCGTCCTCGGATTCAGGAACAACGCTGAAATGTCCTTGTTGGACAGCACCTTGCCCGCCCGCAACGGGATTCCCTTCAGCTGAAGGGCACCGATCTGGTAGCGCCGCAGCCTTTTGACTTCGTGGCCCAACCGCTGGAACAGCAGCCGAATTTCCCGCTTCCGGCCGTGGTGCATGTGGACATCCAGGTCGGTCGATTCGCCCCCGGCATCCGCGTTGATCAAGGCCGCCCGCTCCACCTTCAAACGCTCTCCTTCGATCACCACGCCGCGCACCAATTGCCCCAGCCGGCCCGCGGGGAAAGGCGCCTTGAGCACGACGTGATACCGCTTCACCACGACGTTCGAGGGGTGCATGAGGCGATGGGCGAGATCGCCGTCGGTGGTGAGGATCACGAGGCCTTCGCTATCCAGGTCGAGGCGCCCCGCGCAAAAGAAGCGGAAGCGCGAGAATTCACGCGGCAGGAGGTCGAACACGGTGGCCGCGTGGTGGGGATCATCGTTTGAGCAAACCAGCCCCCTTGGCTTATGCACCGCGACAGTGACCTTCGGCTGGGTCGTGCCGCGCACGGACTTCCCCGAAACCGTTACCTTATCGAGGCCGGAAACTACCTTCTGCCCGGCGACGGCCGGCTTGCCGTTCACCCAGACCTCGCCTTGCGCCACCAGCGCCTCGGCTCCTCGGCGCGAGCAAACGCCCGCGTCAGCGAGAAATTTTTGGATGCGCACGGCTTCGCTCGGGTTCACCACCCCAATGCGCGGTAATTCGCGGACCGCTGCAAGCCTTCCGCTGGATCGGAACGCACCCTTGCCCTCACTGGTCGATCCGCTCTTCTTGGCGGTTTTCCGAACCATGCTCACTTTCAACCATCGCACTGCTCTCGTCACAGGCGCCGGCCGCGGCATCGGCAAAGCCATCGCCGAGGTGCTCGCCCGCCACGGAGTCACCGTCATTTGTGTGTCCAAGTCGGCCGATTCCTGCGGCGCCGTGGCGGCCGCGATCTCGGCGGCCGGCGGTCGGGCGAAGGCCTTGGCCGTGGATGTGGCGGATGGCGCGGCGATTGCCGCCGCGGCCGATTCCCTCCTCAAGGAGTTTCCCGCCATCGACATTCTGGTGAACAACGCCGGCATCACGCGCGACGGACTGCTTTTCCGCATGAGCGACGCCGACTGGAACGACGTCATCGGCACCAACCTCACCAGCTGCTTTCACTGGACCAAGCTGCTTGCCCGGCCGATGACCCGCGCCCGCTGGGGCCGCATCGTGAACATCGCTTCGGTGAGCGGAGTCATGGGCAACGCCGGTCAGGCGAACTACTCGGCCGCCAAGGCGGGCATGATCGGCCTGACCAAGACCCTCGCGAGGGAGTTCGCCTCGCGCAGCGTCACCGTCAACGCCGTCGCGCCCGGTTTCATCAAGACTGACATGACGAACGAGTTTGTGAACAATCCCGAGGCCTCCGCCCGCATCCTCGAGGCCGTGCCGCTCAAGCGTTTTGGCGAGTCGGCGGATGTCGCGAACCTCGCCGCTTACCTTTGCTCCGAGGAGGCCGGTTACATCACCGGACAGGTTTTTAACGTTGACGGTGGAATGGCCATGTGAAGCCTCCGCCTCTGCCGGGTTCGTCTTCTATTTTCGCACAATGGCCGATCAAAAAACCATCGAACAGCGGGTGAAGGAAATCATCGTGAATCAGCTCAACGTCAACGAGGAGCAGATCACGCCGACCGCTTCCTTCCTCGATGACCTTGGCGCCGATTCCCTCGACACGGTCGAGTTGATCATGGCTTTCGAGGAAGAGTTCAAAGACGAGATCAAGGGTGAGATCCCCGAGTCCGATGCCGAGAAGCTGCAGACGGTCGGTCAGGTGATCGACTACATCAAGGCCAAGGCCGGTCCGGCCTGATCCAGTTGGTTTCCACGGGCGTTCCGCCGATTTCCCCTGAGGGGAAAGTCTCCGGCGGGACGCCTTTTTGTTTTAGCCCAGGCAGTTTTACTCCACGGGAATGAACTCGGTCTCCGATTCGCGTCGGGTGGTGGTGACCGGCTTGGGAGCGGTGGCCTCGCTCGGGCACAACGTGGGCGACCTCTGGGCCTCGCTGCTCGCCGGCCGGTCCGGTGTCCGGCGCGTCTCGCTCTTCGATCCTTCGCCTTACGCGAGCCAGATCGGTGCCGAGGTGACCGGATGGGACGCGGCGGAGCACATGGACCCCAAGGAGGCGCGGCGCAACGACCGCTACACCCACTTCGGACTGGTCGCCGCGAAGCAGGCCTTTTCCGACTCGGGGCTCGCGATGGACCGGGAGGATCCGGATCGGGTCGGCGTGATGATCGGCTCGGGTATCGGCGGGATGTACACCTACGAGTCGCAGTTGAAAGTGTTGGCGGAGCGGGGACCACGGAAGGTCTCCCCCTTCACGATCCCATCGCTGATCGGCAACATTTGCTCCGGGCTCTTTGCCATCGAGATCGGCGCTCGCGGTCCGAATTTCGGAGTGGTTTCGGCCTGTGCCACCGGGACCCACGCGCTGGGCGAGGCCGCGCACGCGATCCGCCGTGGTGATGTGGACGTGATGATCGCGGGCGGGAGCGAAGCGGCGATCACGCCTTTCGCCTATGCCAGCTTCTGTGCAATGAAGGCGATGAGCACGCGCAACGCAGAACCTGAGCGGGCCAGCCGCCCCTTTGACCTGCAGCGCGACGGGTTCATCATGGGGGAGGGCTCGGGCGTCCTCGTACTTGAGTCGCTGGATCACGCGCGGGCGCGCGGGGCGCGCATTTACTGCGAGCTGGCGGGTTACGCCGCCACTTGCGATGCCTACCATATTACCCAGCCCGATCCCGAGGGCAAAGGGCTATCGATGGCGATGAAGCGTGCCTTGGCTGCTGCTGGCGTCGTTCCCCAAGAGATCGATTACATCAACGCTCACGGCACCTCGACTCCCTACAACGACAAATTCGAGACCTTGGCCATCAAGCGTGTCTTCGGTGATTACGCGCGCCGCGTGGCGATAAGTTCGACGAAATCAATGACTGGTCATCTGCTTGGTGCGGCCGGAGGCCTCGAGTCGGTGATCAGCGTTAAGACGATCCAAACCGGTACCGTCGCGCCGACGATCAACCTCCAGGAATCGGATCCGGATTGTGATCTCGACTATGTCCCTAATCAGGCCCGGTCCCTGAAAGTCCGAACGGTTTTGAGTAACAATCTGGGTTTCGGCGGTCAGAACGCGTCGATCGTCTTTCGTTCAATCTAAGGATCCGCTCGCTTCGTTCGTGGCGAGGAGAGGTAAAAAAAGCCCGCGGAAAATCCGCGGGCGGTAAATGGTTGGACTGTAGAAAGTTCAGACCTTCTCGACCAAGCCGGCCTTGATGGCTTTGACCGACACCCAGACCCGCTTCGTGCCGCCGTTGGCGGTCTTGATGCGGATGCGCTGCAGGTTGGGACGGAACTTACGCTTGGTGATGCTCGTCACGTGCGTACCGATGCCGCCGCTCTTCTTGGTCTGACCCTTGCGATTGATGATCGAGCCCTTGACGGGGCGGCGACCGGTGACTGCACAGATTCTGGCCATGGTGTTTTCCGATTGGTTAAGGGTTCAACGTAGTGAGCGGCCGCTCGTTGAATCAAGGTGTTTTTTGGAAACCGCCCGCCGCCGGGGTCCACAGGGCATCGTCCTCGGTGGCGAACCGGCGGTCGGGGCCGGCGCTGCGGATTTCCATCTCTTCGCCGCTGATCTGGTGGAAACGGAAGGGTGTTCCCCACCGATCGCATAACTCCCCGCTCGCATTGATCGCCGGGTGTTTCGGCGGTATGAGCGCGAAACGGATCCGGTTCTCCCCGGCCAGCGCCCGCGTGATGTCGCGATTTTCCCCAACGGGATTGCCTTCCCGGGGAAAGTTCGAGCGCCACGCTTCAAACACTTGGTTCAGAATATCCAGATCCCGCTGGATGGTTGAGTCGGGCGCGTTGAGCGGGGCGGCGATGGGAAAGTCGGCCGGGTTGTAGGCCGGGCTGGCGGCTAACCGAGCACTTTCGCTGGGGACCGAGCGTTTGTCGGCGGAAGTTCCGCCGCCGACGGGTCGTGAGTCCGCGGTTTTCCCACCTGCCGAGCCGGTCTTTCCCGCGGGTTCTGTCGACCTCGGAGTCTGCGGTGGAGTGCCGCGGTTGAGGTAGTAGAGCGCAAACGTTGCCAGGAGGAGCAACGCGGCGAGAGCAGCGCGACGGGTGGTCATCTCCGTCTAAGGGACCTGCTGCCGTGGCAGGGTCAAGGAGGGGCCTTAAGCCTTTCCCCGGCGCGCTATAGGAAGCCCAGATTCGGGCTCGCGAAGCGCCGCAGATTGGGGAACACGACCGGCAAATCGGTCGCGCTCACACCGAACCAGGTGGCGAGTGTGGCTGAATATTCGTCGACGCTGGTGGTCGGGATCCACATTCCTCGGGTGCCGGCATCGTCCGGCCCGCGGATTGTCAGATCCGGCATTTTTCCGTAAATGTCTTCTCCGTTCACCGCGCCGCCGACCACGAAGTGGTTCGAACCCCAGCCATGGTCCGAGCCGTCGCCGTTGGTGTTGTAAGTGCGGCCGAAGTCGGAGGCGCTGAAGAGCGTCACCTGGTCGGCGCAGCCGAGCTCAACCGTGGTGCGGTAGAACGCTGCAACGCTGCGGCTGACGTCGGCGAAAAGGTTGGCGTGCGCGCCCAGCTGGGCGTCATGGAGGTCCCAGCCTCCGATGCGCGCGAAGAAGATCTGCCGCTTGAGACCAAGTTGCTTGGACGCTGCGATCAGACGGGCGATCGTGCGGAGCTGTTGTCCGAGCCCGGTTCCCGGAAAGGCGGTGGAGAAGGGCGGGTTACCTGTCAGGATACCCGAGACGAGCGCGCTGTCGTCGATCGCGTTGCGCGTCACGCCGGAGAAGGCGGCCTCGAAGAGGTTGGCGTTGCGAGCGGCGAGGAGATCGTTTTGCGCCAGGGTGCGCACGCCGGCCGGGGTGCTGCTTCCAGCCGAGCTGGAAAGCGCGATGGCGCCTCCGGGGTTGACGGCGAACTGCACGACGCGTTTTCCCACCTGGAACGAATTTTGTCCGTTCAGGCTGATCGCCATCGAGATGCTCGTGTTGTCGTTCAAGGCGTGGGTGAGGTCGGCGACACGGCCGCCCCAGCCGGTGACGAACGGCTTGTCGGCCACGCTGCTCTGCCACTCGACCTGCTGGTCGTTGTGCGAGTAAAGCTGCAGTGGAAGCGGAACCGAGCGGGCGTTGTACTGCGCCTTGGTGGTGGGGACGACGAGCGTACCCACGTTGCCGATCACGGCCATTTTGCCTTGGTCGAAGAGGGACTTGAGCCCGGTGTTGTTGGTGCCGGCGACGTCGGCGTTCAGACCGGAATGAAGCGACCATCCCCGGCCGTCCGAGTTTCTGGGCTTGATCTCAAGCAGCTGCGTGCGCGGCAGGGCGATCGCCCCGCGGCCGGCCGTGGAGGCGTAGTCGTTGTACCCGGTGGTGTCGAAGGGCACGACCATGTTGTTCGCGTCGTTGCCGCCGGAGAGAAACAGGCAGACGAGCGCCTTGAAATCCGAGTTCACGGCTCCGGCCCGCGGCGGAGTCTGGGGGCCGTTTCCGGCGCTGGCGACGGCCCCCATCATGCGGAGTTGGGCGAGGGTGGAGAGCATGCCGGTCGCCGAGACTGCGGCGCAGCACTGGCCGAGGAACTTGCGGCGGATCAAGTCGGGGGCGGGATTCTTGGAATTCATGGAGGGCTTATTTCTGTGTGGCGCCGGCGGGGGAGGTGAGGACCAGGTAGACTGCGGACCGTACCCGCTCGATGTCAGCCGCGGTGGCGGTCCCGTTGCCGGCGGGCAGCGCGTTGATGGCGGCGGTGATCCGGTCCAACGATGCCTTCGGCATGGCGCCGGCGGTGAAAAGCAGGCTCATTCGCTCGGCGAGCTGGGCCGGCGTGCGGGCGAGCGGGTAGAACGGCGTGAGGTTGAGCCCTACCGCCTGCTGGGCCATGTCGGTCGTCGAGCGGGTCGTGTAGATGTAATTGTAGTAGAAGTTCGGCTGGGTGATCGCCGTCGTGTCATTTAGGATCTGGAACTCCGGCGCGTGGAGGCCCGCCTCGGCGACCGCGCCCGGCAGCACGAAGTTGGGCTCGTAAAAATTGAAAACCGTGGGCGACCGCAGCGCCGCCTGGTTCAGCGAGCCCTCGGGGTTGGGGATATTGATGCGCCCCGAATTGGAGGTGCCTGCCGCCGCGCGCAGGAGCGCGGTTGTGATCAGCAGGGGTTCCTTCAGCTTTCCGAAGGTCGCCGTGGCCGCGACCGCGGGCGAACGCGCCTCATGGTCGAGCAGTATCGCCCGCACCACCGACGCCAAGTCGCCCCGCACCCCGGCGCCGTTGTTGGCGAACGCTTGTGAGACGCGGTAGATGTAGCCCGGGCTGGGGTTACTGGTCACGAGCCGTTGGATAAGCTGTCGCGAAATGAAGGGAGCCGTGTTTGGGTGGGAGACCAAGGCGTCGACCGCGTCCTTCAGGTCCTTCATCCCACCCTGTCCTGCCGGCAGCACCCTCCCTCCGACGATCGTCTTCGCGGTGTCGTCGTGGAAAGCCGGCCAGAGCATCATCGGGTCGATGTAATTGCCCGGTGCTCCGCGGAAGAGATTCACGTTGGCGGTCGCGTTCTCGGTCGAGCTCGCGTAGCCCCATCCGGTGAGGACTTTCGCCAGCTGGACGATCATCTCCTGCGTGTAGGTCGGAATCGGCTGTCCGTTCGGATCAAGCCGCAGGGTGCCGTCAGGATTTAGTTCGTTCAGCCCGATGGTGAAGAGCTGCATCACCTCACGGGCGAAGTTCTCATCGGGCTGGGCGATCGGATTACCGCGTGCGTCGAAGGTCGCCTTCGCGCTCCGAAGCGAGCTGAGGTAGATGCCCATCATCGGGCTGAGCGTCACCTGCTCGAGGATATCCCGGAAATTGCCGAAGGCTTGGTGGACGAAGATGTCGTAGTAGTTCGCGGCCCCTTCCTGCCAGGCGGCGACGGTGCCGTTGGTGTCGGAGATCACGAGGATCTGGCTCAGCGCGAACGCGACGCGTTGGCGCAGTTGGTCCGGTCCCTCGACGGCGATCTTCCACCACGCGGCCTGCCGGTGCGGCCCGCCCGGGCGGTCGTAGGCAAGTGTGACGGGGTTGCGGTTTCCGGTGCCGCCGTTGGTCTGGTTGCGGTTGAAGTCGTGCATTGTCTCGGCCCGATGGGACGAGGGCGGCGCGGCGTTGATCTGCTCGGTGATCCACGCGGAATAGCCCTTGGCGGCCACCTTTGTGATATCCTCATCGGTGGCGCCGAACGTCGCTTGGATCAGGAACCGCGCGGCTTCCTGCGGCGTCACCTTGGAGAGATCCAGCGCCGGCGGGGCGGCGGGAGGGTTGAAGGCCGCGCTGCCCGAACTGCGCACAAAACTTCCCGCCAGCTCGCCGGTGGGATAGGCCGCCGTATCGATGCTCACCGCGACCCGACCCGCCTTCAGCGCCGCCAACAGATCGGCGGAGGTGAACGTGCCCACCGGGGCGAGGGTCCATACCGCGTTGCTGACCTGGCCCTGCGGCAGATTGAAGACGTAGTTTCCGTTGATCTCCAGATGCGCCACGACCTGAGGGGAGCTCAGATTGGAGAAGCTGACGTTCACGAACGCCGTCTTCTCGTCCGGCGCGAGCTGCACCGTGGCGGTGCCATAAGCGGTCGAATTGGCCGCTCCCGGCAGGGTGCGAAGGTTGGAGACGTAGAGGGATCCGGAGTTGGCGAAGATTGTCAGCCCCGCCTGATCGTTCACCCCGACGCCGTAGGCCGGCTTGGGGATGACGGTGACGATCGCGGTACGGTTGTTGGTGTTGGCGGGATTCGTGCGCGGGGTGAGGGTGACGGTCGCGGAAGTTGCCCCCGCGGGAATGGTGACGCGGCCCGGCAGGGGATCGAAATCAATCCCCGACTCCGCCGAGCCCGCGATCGTGTACTCGACTGTGATGGACTCCCTCACAACCCCGACCCGTGAAAAGGTGAGCACCGCCGGCGAGCGTCCGATGGTATCCGTGGAGGCGACGCTGGCGCGCACGCTCACGGTGGAGAGCGTTTCCGGGGAAAGGTCGTACACCTCGACGAGCGCGGCCCCGCTGGCCCCGCCGACCCCTCCGGCTTGGATGGTGTAGTTCCCGGGAGGGAGGTCGATGACGAGCGCGGCGTCACGGCTGCCGGCGGCGAAGGGGAAAGCTCCCGCTTGCGTAAAGGCGGTCCTGAGGGCCGCGGCCCCGCCGCTCTCCCAGTTGTCGTTGGCGCCATTGGCGATCTGGCGGCCGGCGTTGTCGAGGATCGCGATCGCGGGATCCGCGAGTGCGCCGCCGACGCCGAGTGCGCCAAGGGCAGGGCCGGCGGCGCGCACCAGGACGCGGCGGGCCCCGCCACCGGAGGCCACGGAGAGCCCGGAGAAAAAGGTCGTGGTGCCGCTACCCACGAGCGCTCGGGTCGACAGGTTCATGAGCCTCGCCGAGCCGGTGACATCGTAGACCTCGAGGATGGCCACGCCGGACGTGTTGCCCACGCCGCTGACCTGGGCGGTGTAGGCTCCGGGCGACAGGGTGGCGACCAGCGCGGCGTCGCGGCTTCCGCTCGTCAGCGCGAAGGCGCCCACGGAGTTCATCGTGGATAGGTCGGTGCTGCTCCAGTTGTCGTTGCTGAGCACCAGCACACCCTCGGCGTTGTACAGCTGAAGCAGAGGATCAACCAATGCGCCGGTGATGTTAAACGGTGCCATCGCGAGCCGTGCTCCCACCGCGCGGATGAGCACCTTTTTCGGGGCACCCTCCTGCACGACGAAGCCCGTGATCATGACGTTGGATCCCGTGCCGACCTGCGCGCGGGTCGACAGGTTGGCCAGCCGCTGGTCGTACTGCGCGGCAAAGGCGTTTGCGGACGCGAACAGCAGGGCGCAGGCGGCTTTCAGGCGGGCGATCTTTTTCATGGTAACGGACTTTCCCAGGGGGTTGGCGGACGAGGTTTATGCGCCCGCGGGCAGCAGTTGGAAGATGGGACACCAACCGGGGTCTGTCCAGACCTTCGCCCCGGTTGCTAACGCCAGTTGATTTCCTTATCTGATCAGAGATCCCTGACGTGGAGGTTCATGAGCGCGCCGCCGGGTGATTCCGGACGCAGCCCGAGCCGGGCCTTCGCCGGGGCTCCGGAGCGCAGCTCCACATCATAAGGGGCGGCGTCATCCCGTGTCACGCGCACGCGGGAGGCGCCGGAGGTGATAATAAATCGACTGAACTTTCCAGGAGTGGCGCCGTTCAAGGGGATGGAGGTGCCGCGGACGACGACCGTTGTCGCGACTGGCCCTGACTTCGGTGGCTGGTAATCGATCACGAACTCGGCCCTCGCGAACTCGGTTTCGGACCAGAGCATGCCGTCCTCACCGGACGCGGTCTTCACCGTGAGGCGTCCGCCTCCGACGGACCATGCCGACTCCGTCGCCGCGGATGTCTTCCAGCCGCGCAGATCGACGGCGTTGTAAAGGGCACGCCAACCCGGATCGACCGGTGCGGTCACCTCTGGGCCGGCCCCGGAGGACGGGAGTTCCTTGATGCGGATGTTGCGAAATTCGACCGGCGACCCCTCCGACTCCAGCGCGAGGTAGCCCTTGCGGTAGTTGGCGTCATCTCCACCGCTGACCTCCTTGCCGTTGACGTGAAGTCGCAGGGAACCGTTGTTCGCGACGATGCGGTAGTGGTTCCATTCGGGCGAAGGGCGGCTGCGGTCCTCGGTGGGAAAGCTGCGCTTACCGTTGGTTTTACCGACATATTTCATCGAGGCCCCGTGGATGGCGAAGACGTCGCCGTGGCTCGTGAACCAGTCCGATTTCTTGCCGTTCTTTCGCTCGAAATCCTCCGTATAGCCTTGGTCCAGCATCTGCACCTCGATGCCGCGCAGGAAAGGTACCCCGGGCGCGTTGATGGGGCTGCCCCAGACGAAGAATCCGGAATTGCCGCTCCGGCGCAGATGCCGCCACTCGAGCTCGAGGACAAAGTTCTCGTACTGGCGGACCGTGCGCAGCCCGCCGATCGGGTTCCCCGTGCAGTAAATCACCCCTTCCCGCACGCTCCACGTCTCGGGCGCGCAGTTCGCATTGATCCATCCGGTGAGGTCGCGCCCGTTGAACATCGGCACGAAACCGTCGGCGTCGGGTTTGGCGGACTCGGCGGCGGCCGCGAAGGAGGCGGCCGCGACCAGGGTGAGGGTTAGCAGCAGGGGTTTCATTCCGGCAATGTGCGGCGACCCACGCGGTCGCGCACGCCCGAAATCAAGGCTTCCCCGCGATCGGCGGCTGCGCTTCGCTGCGGTCGCTTTCCCGCTCCGTTCCGCCGCCGCCTTTTCCCCGTGTCGCACCACCGTCCCGACCCCGAGCACCTCTTCCTGTCGCGCCGCGAGTTTCTCCAGCGCTGCGGGATCGGCATGGGTGCGCTCGGTTACGCGATGCTTTCGGCGGACGGACGCGGGGCGGTGAACCTCGACCAGCCGCTCGCGCCGCGGCCGCCGCACTTTCCGGCCAAGGCAAAGCGCGTGATCCACATCTTCGCCAACGGCGGCCCGTCCCAGGTCGACACCTTCGACCCCAAACCGGAGCTCGCGCGCTGGCACGGCAAGCCGTTGCCCGTCGAGTTCAAGACCGAGCGCAAGACCGGCGCGGCCTTCGCCTCGCCGTTCCAGTTCCGCCGCCACGGTCAGAGCGGCATCGAGGTCAGCGAGCTTTTCCCGCGCGTGGCGGAAAGCATCGATGACATCGCGGTGATCCGCTCGATGCACGCCGACGTCCCCAACCATGAGCCGTCGCTGATGCTCATGAATTGTGGCGATGCTCGGCTGCCGCGCCCCAGCCTCGGCTCGTGGGTGACCTACGGTCTCGGTTCGGAGAACCAGAATTTACCGGGCTTCGTCGCGATGTGCCCGGGCGGCTACCCGATCCAGGAGTCGCAAAACTGGCAGAGCGCCTTCCTTCCTGGCATCTACCAAGGCAATTACATCGACACGAAAAACACGGAGCTGGAGAAGCTCATCGAGCACATCCGCAGCCCGGTGTCGTCACCCGGCCGCCAGCGCGCCCAGCTCGACCTGTTGCGCCGGTTTAACGCCCGCCATACCGAAAGCCGCGCGCAGGACCCGCAGCTGGAGGCGCGCATCCAGTCGTTCGAGCTAGCCTACCGCATGCAGCTCGACGCCAGCGACGCGTTTGATGTCGCCCGCGAGCCCGCCGCCATCCGCGAGCTTTACGGCGACACGCGCCAGGGCCGCCAGATGCTGATCGCGCGCCGGCTCTTGGAGCGCGGCGTGCGCTTCGTGCAGGTCTGGCACGGGCAAGGACAGCCCTGGGACAACCACGACGACCTGGAGGTGAACCACCGCAAATTGGCGGGCGAGAGCGACCAGGCCATCGGCGCGCTGCTCCAGGACCTACGGCAGCGCGGCATGCTGTCCGATACCCTCGTGGTCTGGGGCGGCGAGTTCGGCCGCACACCGGTCGTCGAGCTGCCTTCCGCCGGAGCCAACGCCGGCAAGGTCAACGGCCGCGACCACAACCACCACGGCTTCACCATGTGGATGGCCGGCGGTGGCGTGCGCGGCGGCATGGTCCATGGCGCGACCGACGAATTCGGGTTCAAGGCCGTCGAAAAGCCCGTGCACGTGCACGACCTGCACGCGACCATCCTCGCGCTGCTCGGGTTCGACCACGAGCGCCTGACTTTCCGGCACGCCGGCCGCGACTACCGGTTGACCGATGTGCATGGCCGCGTCGTGCGGGAGCTCATTGCGTGAAGGCGCGGTCGCCGCTTTCTCTTGCCCTTCTGTTCGCCGCCGCGGCGGGCCTGCGGGCCGCGTTGCCACCAGAGCACGTCGAATTCTTCGAGTCGAAGGTGCGGCCCTTGCTCGCCGAGCACTGTTACGCGTGTCACAGCGCGGCGAAGGGGAAATCCAAGGGAGGCTTGCAGCTCGACACCCGCGATGCGCTTCGGCGCGGGGGCTCTTCCGGCGCGGCGATCGTCGCCGGTGACGCGACCAAGGGCCTGCTGCTCGAGGCCGTGCGCTACAGGAACGATGACCTGCTGATGCCGCCGCCGGACGAAGGCGGTCGTTTGTCGCCGGAGAAAGTCGCGGTGCTCGAGGAATGGGTGCGGATGGGCGCGCCGGATCCGCGCGACGGCGGTCCGGTCAGTCCGCTCGATATGGACGTCGCCCGCCGGCACTGGGCGCTGCAGCCCGTCGAAAAGCCCGCGGTGCCGTCATCCGGCGATCCTCGGAAGTCGCCTATCGACGCGTTTGTCCAAGCGACCCGCGCGGAGCGCGGACTGACTGCTGCGCCGGAGGCGGATGCCCGCACCCTGCTGCGGCGCGTGACCTACGGTTTGACCGGATTGCCGCCGAAGGCGGACGAGACCGATGCGTTTGTGCGCGATTATCCGCGCGACCCTTCGGCTTACGAACGGGTGGTTGACCGCCTGCTGGCCTCGCCGGCTTACGGGGAGCGCTGGGGACGCTTCTGGCTCGATGTGGCCCGTTACGCGGACACCAAGGGCTATCTCGCGGGCAACGAGGAGCGGCGCTACGCGTTCTCGCACACCTACCGCGACTACGTGATCCGAGCGTTCAACGCCGACCTCCCCTTTGATCGTTTCATCGTCGAGCAGATCGCCGCCGACCGCCTGTCGCTCGGCGAGGACAAGTCCGCGCTCGCCGCGCTCGGGTTCCTCACCCTCGGCCGGCGGTTTCTCAACAACCAGAACGACATCATCGACGACCGCATCGACGTCGTCTCGCGCGGCCTCCTGGGCCTGACGGTCACGTGTGCGCGTTGCCACGACCACAAGTTCGATCCCGTCTCGATGCAGGACTACTACGCCCTGCACGGGGTGTTCGCCTCCTCGGAGGAGCCCGCGGAGAAACCCCTGCTCGGGCCATTGGTCGATTCGCCGGCGCATCAGGATTTCCTGCGGAAACGTGAAGAGGCCCGGGAGCGCATCCGGGAACGCGAGCGCTCCGAGGTAGCGAGGTTCGTCGAGGGACTGAAGGCGAAGACCGGCGACTACCTGCTTGCGGCGCACGACGCGGAGCGGCTGCCCGCCGACGCCAAGTTCGACCTCTTTGCCGGCGCGCGAAAGGTGAATCCCGAGGTGTTGCGGCGCTGGCAGGCCTTGCTTCGCACGGAGACGGCCCGTGTGCATCCATTGCTCGCCCCGTGGTTCGCGCTGACCGCCCTGCCGGCCGAAGGCTTCGCGGCGGCCGCCGCTGATCTGCTCGCCTCATGGCGGGTCGCGCCACCAACGGGCCTGGATGCCGCATGGGTCGATTGGCTCTCCCCGCGGGAGAAGGCGCCCGCTTCGCTCGCGGCTTTCGCCGGACTGTTCAACGACCTCTTCACCGTCGCCTTTCCGACGTCCGAAAAAAACGCGAAGTCGGGCCAGGCCAAGGCGCCCGCGTCCAGCCGCGTCGCGGTGCCGCCCGCGCTGGTGGCCGCGGCGCAGGCTTGGGCGGCCGCCGATGATTTTCCGGCCAACCTCGCTTTCGACGCGGCGTCGGGGCTTATCCGCCGGCAGCTGAACGAGCGCACCTCCCAGCTGCGCCGCGAGCTGGAGTCGCTCAACTGGACGGAGCCGGGCGCGCCGTTGCGCGCGATGGCGCTGGTTGACCGTGAAAGGCCGCGCGATTCCGCCGTCTTGCTGCGTGGCAACCCCGCCAATCGCGGTCCCGAGGCGCCCCGCCGGTTTCTCGAGGTTCTGGCCGGACCGGAGCGGCCGCGTTTCAGCGACGGCAGCGGCCGGCTCGAACTGGCCCGCGCGATCGCGGATCCCGCCAATCCGCTCACGGCCCGCGTCTTCGTGAATCGCGTCTGGGGCTGGCACTTCGGCGAAGCGCTGGTGCGCACGCCGAGTGACTTCGGTCTCCGCACGGAACCGCCCGAGCAGCGTGCGCTGCTCGACTGGCTGGCGGCGGATTTCGTGGCCGGTGGTTGGTCGGTGAAACGCCTCCACCGCGCGATCGTGCTTTCGCGCACTTATCGGCAATCGGGTTCGGTTACCCCGGCGACGCTGGCGGCGGATCCCGAGAACCGGTTCCTCACGCGCTTCAACCGGCGCCGGCTCGAGTTCGAGGCCTTGCGCGACACCTTGCTGGCGGCAGCGGGACGCCTTGATCCGCAGGTGGGTGGCCTGCCCGTCGATCTGCTGGCCGAGCCTTTTCCCGGGCGTCGGACGGTTTATGGCTTCATCGACCGGCAGAACCTGCCCGGGATGTTCCGCACCTTCGATTTGCCGAATCCCGACGTCTCCAGCGCGCAACGTTTCTCCACCACCGTGCCGCAGCAGGCGTTGTTTCTCCTGAACAGTCCGTTCGCGCTCGAGATGGCCCGGGCCGCGGCTGACCGCGCCGCGCAGGCCGCCGGCGGGGCGCCGGGCGGGGAGGTCGAGGCGCTTTTCCGTCTCGTGCACCAGCGCCGCCCCGAGTCCGATGAGCTCTTCTTCGCACGGGAATTCCTGGCGACCGCCGGCGAACCGGAGAGCACGACGCGGTTCGGGCGTCTCGCGGAGCTCGCGCAGGTGCTGTTGCTTTCCAACGAGACCGCTTTCGTCGATTGAACGGCCGCGGCGGTTGACAGGCCGCGGGAGCAAGGCGGAAGTTGTCCTCGCGCATGAAATCGATCCGCTCCGCCGTCCTCGCGCTCTGCCCCTGCCTCGCCTTGTCCGGCGCCGAAAACCTCCAGCACCGCAACACCTACGCTCAGGCCTACGGCGAGACGAAAGGTGCCACCGCTGTCGATCCCGCGAAGGACCTGCCGCGCTATCCTGCCGTGGAGCCGAAGGACGCCGTCGCGACGTGGAAGGTGAAGCCCGGTTTCAAGGCCCAGCTCGTGACAAACGAGCCGATGGTGCGCGACCCGATCGCGATCAGCTTCGACGAGAACGGCCGCATGTTCGTGTGCGAGATGATCGACTACTCCGAGGAGCGCGACCGCACGCCGCACCTCGGGCGCGTCTCCGTGCTCGAGGACCGCGACGGCGACGGCTTCTACGAGACGAGCAAGGTATTCGCCGACAACCTGCCTTGGCCGACCGGTTTGATTTGGGCCAACGGCGGACTTTACGTTGGTGCCACCCCCGACATCTGGCGCCTCGAGGACCGCGATGGCGACGGCCGCGCCGAGATCCGGGAAAAGGCCTTCACCGGTTTCGGCACCGGGCTGCCGCGCCTCAACGTCCAGGCGATGTTCAACAGCTTCGCGTGGGGGCAGGACAACCGCATTCACGTGCAGGGCGGCACCGGGAACCGCGGCGTCGTCACGAGCCCGAAACGCCCTGACTTGCCTGGCGAGGAGCTCGCCGGCCGCAATTTCTGGTTCGATCCCCGCACCCACGAGTTCGGGTTCTCCGTCGGCGGCGCGCAGTTCGGCATGAGCTTCGACGATTTCGGCCGTCGCTTCGCTTGCTCGAATTCCGACCACCTACAGTTCTGGGTCTACGACGGTAAGTACGCCGCGCGGAACCCGTTCTTCACGATGCCCGGCGCCCGGCAGAGCATCGCGGCCGATGGCGGCGCCGCCGAGGTCTACCGCCTGAGCCCCGATGAGCCCTGGCGCATCATCCGCACGCGCTGGCGCATCGGCGGCGTGGTGAAGGGTGTCGTCGAGGGTGGCGGGCGCGTCAGTGGTTACTTCACCGGCGCCGCCGGCACCGCGATCTACCGTGGCGACGCCTACGGCGGGGATTTCGTGAACAACGCCTTCGCGGGCGACTCCGGCGGTCAGCTGGTGCACCGGAAGAAGATCCACGCCGACGGCGCAAGCCTTGTCGGCCGTCGCCCGGACGACGAGCAGAACTACGAGTTCGCGGCGAGCACTGACACCTGGGTTCGCGTCGTTAACTTCGCCAACGCTCCCGATGGCACGCTCCATGTCTGCGACATGTACCGCGAGGTGATCGAGCACCCGTGGAGTATTCCCGACGAGATCAAGCGGCACCTCGACCTCAACTCGGGCAACGACCGCGGACGTATCTACCGCATGGTGCCCGACAACGCCGCCTGGCGCCGGCGCGGTAATCCCGCCCTCGGCAAGGCAGCCACCGCCGATCTGGTTGCCACCCTGGCGCATTCCAACGGATGGCACCGCGACACCGCCTCCCGGCTCCTCTATGAGCGGCAGGACAAGTCCGCGGTTCCCCAGCTGGCCGCGCTGGTCCGTGAATCGTCCTCCGCGCCCGCGAAGCACCACGCGCTCGGCGTGCTCGAAGGCCTCGGCGCACTCGACGCCGGGGTGTTGACGGTCGCCCTGCGCGACCGCGATCCAAGGGTGCGGGAGCGGGCAATTTATCTGGCCGAAATTCTCGTCGCCCGGGGCGGGACGGCTCCGGGCCTCGTGGCGGCGCTGGCTGCACTCGCCGACGATCCCGATGCACGGGTTCGCCTGCAGCTCGCCTTCTCTGCGCCGGTGGTGCCCGGCCTCTCCGAGGCCTACGCGCGCCTCGCCCGGCGCGACCACGCCGACAAGTGGATTTCCGCCGCGTTGCTCAGCGCGCCCCCTGCCGCGGTCAACGGCATGCTTTTCTCAGCAATGACGCGTGACCCCGCGCTCGCTCGTGACGCGGCTCCGTTCGTCGCCTCGTTGATCGAGATCCAGGCGGCTTCCAGCCCCCCTGGCGGCTACGGCCCGTTGCTCGATTTCATCGCCCAGCCGGGCACGAGCGTCCTCTGGCTCCGTGCCTTTGGCGACGGTCTGCGCCGCGCGGGAACGTCCGTTGACAAGGTCGACACGACGCGCCGGCTCGACGCCGTTTTCGCGCGTGCTTCCGCGACCGCGGCTGACGTAAAGGCCGCGGCGGCCGCACGCCGCGAGGCGATCGAACTGATCGCCGTGGGACCGCTGGAGAAGGGCCGGGCGGCGCTGCAGGCGTGCTTGGCCGAGGGCCAGCCGGAGGACGTGCAAACGGCGGCGGTGCGTGCGATGGCCGCCTATTCCTCACCGGAGGTCGTGCCGGCTTTGCTGGCCCATTGGAATTACGGACGGAAGGCGAAGGAGGCCGCCCTGGCGGCCCTGCTCACGCGCGAGGAGCGCACGATGCCGTTGCTCGCGGCGGTCGCCGCCGGCAGGGTGAAGCCCGCTGATTTCAGCGCGGCCCAGGTCGAGAGCCTCGCCCGGCACAAGAACGCGCGGATCCAGACCAAGGCCCGCACTGTTCTTGCGGGCGTCATCCCGCCGTCGCGCGAGGAAGTCGCCGCCAAATTCCAGCCGGCGATCGCTTCGGCCGGCGACGCCGCGCGCGGTCGGATGCAGTTCCAGGGCCGCTGCATCGTTTGCCACAAGGCGGGTGGCGAAGGCATCGAGGTCGGTCCCGACCTGGTCACCACGAAGTCGCGCGGCCGGGACTCGCTGCTGGCCGCGATCATCGATCCGCATCGCGAGGTCGCTCCCCAGTACATCGCTTACGAGGTGAACACGAAGGACGGCAACGGCTACCTCGGGATGATCACCCGCGACGACGCCACCGGCTTCGGGCTGAAGATCATGGGTGGCGCGGAAGTCGCCATCACGCGGGCCAACGTGAAGGGCAGCAGTTCCTCCGGAAAGAGCCTGATGCCCGAGGGGCTGGAGGCCGGCATGTCGGTCCAGGACATGGCCGACCTGCTCACCTTCATCGAGCGGCTGAAGTAAGCGCGCCTCGCGGCACCGCGGATTCCCCGTCCGTGTTTTTAGCCGGAATCAGCGCGGTTGCGGCGAACCCGCCACACCGCGGCCGGCGTTTTCCCCGGGTATGATGCCGTTTTACAATCCGTTCTCGATCGCAAGGTAGCCGACGGGGCCGCGGAAATTCGTATTTCCGCCGGTCGTATCGTTACGGCTGTCCACGTATCCCACCTTCGCGTGCCCGAGCACTTTCGGGGAGAACTTGCGTTTCAAACCGGCGTACAGCGCATAATCGCGGCCGCCCGCGCCGAGCGGGTCCGAGGCGATGAGCTCCCGGTTATAATTGTCGGCCTTGTACCACGTCGCCGTGACCTGCGCGTCCGTGGCCTGGTCCACCGCGAAGCCGGTGATGAGGCTGCCGTTCCAGTAATTATTATCGGCGTTGCGCAGGACGTCGTTGGCCGATCCGCCGGCGCTCTCGCGGTGATCCCCTGAAATCCGGGCCAGTTGCGATGTTAGTCCGCGGCTTTAAAAAGAAGCCCAGACCATGAAAGGCAAACGACACGCGACGGAACAAAAAATCCGCATTTTGCGGGAAGCCGACGGTGGGAGGAACATCGTGGAGGTGTGCAAGGAGCATAATATCT
>SXGQ01067476.1_pt1 | contig 21603 bp, 19 predicted proteins | sample 3178371 | NCBI WGS metagenome assembly SXGQ01 (sample SAMN11356859, study PRJNA531348) | freshwater metagenome | isolation source: freshwater sample F1-20 | place: China: Fuxian Lake, Yuxi | collected 2017-12-25 | reverse complement strand
CTGAAATGGACTGGACCAACAAAAACGTCGCGCCTTCCAAAATCGTCGCTTTGGGTGATGAAGTCGAAGTCATGGTGCTCGAGATCGACGAAGACAAACGCCGCATTTCTTTGGGTATGAAGCAGTGCAAAGCCAATCCTTGGCAAGAGTTTGCCTCTGCCACCAAGCGCGGCGACAAAGTCACCGGCCCGATCAAATCCATCACCGACTTCGGTGTGTTCGTTGGCTTGGCCGCCGGCATAGACGGTCTGGTGCACTTGTCCGATTTGTCTTGGAACGAAACCGGCGAAGTCGCGGTACGCAACTTCAAAAAGGGCCAAGAAGTCGAAGCCGTGGTGTTGGCTGTTGACGTGGAACGCGAACGCATTTCCTTGGGCATCAAACAACTCGACTCTGACCCGTTCACCAACTTTGTGTCTGTCAACGACAAAGGCCAAACCGTCACCGGTACGGTCAAAACCGTGGATGCCAAAGGCGCAGAAATCGACTTGGGCGAAGACATCATCGGTTACTTGCGTGTGTCCGAAATCAGCCGTGACCGCATCGAAGACGCCAGCCATGTGCTCAAAGTCGGCGACGAAGTCAGCGCTGTGGTGGTCAACATCGACCGCAAAACCCGCAACATCCAGTTGTCTATCAAAGCCAAAGACGCTGCCGATCAAGCAGACGCCATGGCCAACCTGAGCCAGCAAAACGCGGGCAATGCAGGCACCACCAGTTTGGGCGCTTTGTTGCGTGCCAAATTGGACACCAACGAGAAGTGATCAACGCTTGATGGACGGTAGATACCCACCACCTGTTGCGCGAAAGCCAACAGGTAGTGGTTTGAAAAGATGATGAAGAAGTTGTAATGCCATGACCCGCAGTGATTTGGTTGAAGAACTGGCCGCACGTTTTCCGCAGCTCGCCCACCGGGATGCCGAGTCTGCTGTCAAGGCTTTGCTCGACGCCATGGGTGATGCCCTGGTCAAAGGTCACCGTATCGAATTGCGTGGCTTTGGCAGTTTTTCCGTCAACCGCCGCCCGCCACGCATGGGCCGCAACCCGCGTTCTGGAGAAAGCGTGGCGATCCCTGAAAAAAGGGTGCCGCATTTCAAACAAGGCAAAGCGTTGCGCGAAGCCATTGAATTACGTACCCGGGACTTGTTGGACAAGGCCGGTGGTTCCCAGCCCTGACCTTTTCACCCTTCAAGGGGGATACGCTTGAACACATTCACCAAGCTGCTTCAGTGGACGCTGAAAGCAGCTATTTTTTTCGTCATGCTGGCTTTCGCCTTGAACAACCGCGAAGACGTATCGGTGCGGTTTTTCTGGGACATGGAATGGCGCGCGCCCATGGTGCTGGTGCTGCTGACTGTGTTCGCCATCGGTGTGGTGGTTGGCGTGGCTGGCATGGTGCCGCGCTGGTGGCAACAACGCCGCCTGGCCAAAAAGGCTTTGCAAGACCCGGTTGCTGCCGCCAGCAAACCCAACCCAGAGAACGTCGCTGCGGATATGTATGGACCTTGATATTGGTTGGATTTTCCTAGGCTTGCCCATGGCTTTTGGGCTGGGTTGGCTGGCCTCGCGTTTTGATTTGCGCCAATTGCGCATGGAAAACCGCAGCAACCCCAAGGCGTATTTCAAAGGGTTGAACTATTTGCTCAACGAACAGCAAGACCAGGCGATTGATGCGTTCATTGAAGCGGTGCAACGTGACCCCGATACATCTGAATTGCATTTCGCGCTGGGCAATTTATTTCGCCGCCGTGGCGAATTTGAACGTGCCGTTCGAGTGCACCAACACTTGCTGGCGCGAGCCGATTTGAGCAGCGCAGACCGCGACCGGGCGCAATATGATTTGGCGCTGGACTTTGTCAAAGCCGGCATATTAGACAGAGCCGAAGCAGCCTTGCAGCCCTTGTTGAAAACCCGTTTGGCACCGCAAGCCTTGCTGGCGTTGCTCAGCATTTACGAGCGTGGGCGTGACTGGCGACAAGCCGCCGATATTTCTTTGCAACTTGACGGACAAGGTCAAGGCAATTTTGCGGTACGGCGGGCGCATTACTTGTGCGAATTGGCGGCCAGCGAAAACGATTTGCAAGCATGTGAAGCATTGCTGACCCAAGCCCAGCAAACCGCCCCCGACAGTGCCCGTCCGCGCATCGCGCTGGCCGCATTGTTTGAACGGCAAAATCGTTTGACACATGCCTGCGATCAATTGCACGAGTTGGCCCGTTTGGTGCCGTCCGCCATGCCCTTGGTTGCCGGCACGTTGGCCAGGCTCGCGCCTTTGGTGCAACGGCAAATTCCCATCCTCACGTTGCTGCAAGACAGTTACCATCAGTTGCAAAGTCTGGATGTGCTTGACGCAATTGTCAGTTTGCAAACCAACATGGGACAAGCCGACGGCAGAACTTTGTACAGCCTGCATTTGAACCACCATCCTTCGTTGATCGCGGCTTCTCAGCTGCTGTCTGAGTCGACACTCACCTCTGAGCAACAACCACAGGTACAACGCGCGATTGCGCATGCGGCCAAGCCCTTGCGTCGCTACCGCTGTGCTGCTTGTGGCTTTGAGGCTTTGCAGCATTTCTGGCAATGCCCGGGTTGCCAAGCCTGGGACAGCTACCCGCCCAGACGCGTCGAAGAGCTGTAAGCCCTCGCGAGCCGCACTGGCTTTTTTTTCGCGCAACAGTTCATCGCTTTGTATGCACTGCATGTTGCAATCACGGCTTTTGACAGACCACGCACCATGTTTCGTTTTTTTTCTTGCGCCAGCTTGACGTTGGTGTTTTTATGCCCTGCGGTGGCCTTGGATGTGAACCAAGCCAGCGAAGCCGAGTTGGATGGTTTGCGCGGCATCGGGCCGCCTTTCACGCGCCGCTTGATGGCCGCGCGCGCTCAACAACCTTTCCAAGATTGGACCGACCTGATGCAGCGGGTGTCGGGCATGGGTCCGCGCGTGGCGCAAAGTTTGTCTGACCAAGGCTTGACCGTTCAAGGCCAGTCCTTACCGTGTCCGTTGCGCGAGGAAAAATCGTCTGCACTGAAGTCGGCAATGCCGCAAAAACCCTGTGCCCCATGACCCGATCAACACGAGAAAATCGCCACCGACCATGGCCTGCTCCATGAAGAAAAACGCCTGCCAGCTCACCGGCTGAGCCTGGGAATGCCTTAAGCTGAACGCCTCATGCCAAGCCCAGACAACCCTCACAACGCACAACCCAGCGGATTCATGGTGTTGCACAGCAACCGCATGGAAGGCTTGCGCGACCTGATGGTGGAACACATCAAAGCCCACCCTTTGCCGCCCTTGGCCGCAGAAACCGTGTTGGTGCAAAGCAATGGCATGAAACATTGGCTCAGCATGGCTTTGGCCAGCGACGACGCCTTGGGCATATGTGCTGCCACTCGCATGGTGCTGCCCTCGAGCCAGTTGTGGCAAATGTACAGAACCGTCTTGGGCGCAGATCGATTGCCGATGCACATGCCACTGGACAAAGCCCCGCTGGCTTGGCGCATCTTGCGCAAACTCCCCGCATGGCTGGAGAACCCGCGTTATGCGGCGCTGGCCCATTACATGGGCGAAGACCGCAACGGCATTCGCGCCTATCACTTGGCACAACAACTCGCCGATGTGCTCGACGGCTACCAAAATTACCGCTCAGACTGGTTGCGCCATTGGTCTGAGGGCATCGACACTTGGGCACACGGTTCACTGCCGCCCAACCATGCTTGGCAAGCCGCCATGTGGCGTGACTTGTTGCAAGACGTGCGTCAACACGCGCCGTGGTCGGGGCAATTCGAATCGCGCTCGGACGTACACCAGGCATTTCTAGACAGCTTGCAACAACATCCGCCGGGCAGCATCACAGGTTTGCCGCCGCGCCTGATGGTGTTTGGCGTCACTGCTTTGCCCATGCAAACCATGCAAGCCTTGGTGGCGCTCGGGCGTCATCTGCCCGTGTTGATGTTTGTCCACAACCCCAGCCAAGAACACTGGGGGTATTTGACTGAAGACTTGTCCCAAGGTGGTCATCCCCTGTTGGCCGCATGGGGCAAGCAAGGGCGAGACTACTTGCATGCGATCGACCCATTTGAATCCACCGATGAAAATGCGCCGGTCTATCTGCGCACATCTGTCTTCATCGATCCGCGCAAAGAATGGCAAGACGAAGGACTCACACCGGGTGTATTGCAACAGTTGCAATCGGACATCTTGCAACTCAACCCGCCTCCCGAAACCCCCGTTCCTTTGCGGGATGACGACCACAGCTTGGTGTTTGTGCAAGCGCATTCAGCGCAACGCGAAGTCGAGGTGTTGCACGACCGCATACTCGGTTGGCTCAACGCCGATGAATCCTTGCAACCGTCAGACATCATGGTGATGGTGCCAGACATGGCACAGTTTGCGCCGCATATCCACGCGGTTTTCGGTCGGCACGCCAACGGCTCATCGCCTGAGCTAGATATTCCATATTCGGTCACCGACAGCACGCCACGCGCCCACCCGTTGGTGCAAGCGGTGGACACGTTGTTGCAATTGCCGCAACTGCGCTGGTGCTTGCGTGACTGGTTGGGTTTTTTTCAGGTCAAAGCGGTGCGCGATCGTTACGCGCTCAGTGAAGCCGATGTGGAACAGTTACATGATTGGCTGAGCGAAGCAGGCGTGCGGTGGGGACTGGATGCAGCACACCGCCAACCCTGGGGCATTGACATGCAATGGCCAGATGCCGACCAAAACACTTGGGGCTTTGGTCTTCGCCGCTTGCTGCTGGGCTATGCACTGGGACCGCAATCTGACATGGCCCCGTGGTTTCATACCGTGGGCCATGCTGCCATCGACGGATTGGACGCACCGCTGATCAACGGTTTGTTGCAATGGCTGGACGACATGGACCGCAGCTTGCAAGACCTGCAAACCGAGCGACGCATGGCCGATTGGTTACCACTGTGGCAACAACTCATGGCGCGGTTTTTCTCAGTCACCGACGATGCCGACCAACGCGTGCTAGATCAATTGCTGGCCCCCTTGGAAGACACTTTAAGAGACACCCAATTGGCCAGCTACGACGAACCCTTGGCATTGGGTGTTTTGCGCAGCCACTGGATGGCGCAACTCGACCAGATTGGATTGCAACAGCGGTTTGCCAGTGGCGGTGTGCAGTTCGCCACGCTCATGCCGATGCGTGCGATTCCTTTCAAAGTGGTGTGCCTGCTCGGCATGAACGACAGCGCATATCCGCGCAGCCCCACCCCGCGTGACTTTGACTTGATCAGCCATCCCGGACAAGCACGCGCCGGCGACCGGGCTCGCAGAGAAGACGACCGCTACTTGTTTTTAGAGGCGGTGTTGTCAGCCCGCGAACGCTTGTACATCTCTTGGCAAGGCAGACGCGCCAGCGACCACGCACCCCTGCCCTCGTCGGTGCTGGTCGCGCAATTGCTGGACCATGTCAACCGTTGCCACAGCCATCCCCATGGCCGCGATCCAGCCTTCGTGCCCTTGCTGCAACCCCTGCAACCGTTTTCATCCAGTTACTTCACCGCAGGCACGGGTTTTGCCACCTATGCGGCTGAATGGGCCAAGGTACAAGCAGACCCTCACACAAGCACGCCACCACTGGCTGCCACACAAGCAGCGCTACCCATACCCGCCACTTTGGACGAAGCGGCCTTGCAAACCTTGTTGCGCCAACCGGTGGAGGTGTATTTCAAACACCATTTGCAAGTGGTGCTTGATACCCCGAAAGACAAAGACGAAGAAAACGAGCCGTTTGACCTGAGTGGCTTAGACGGCTATTTGCATCAGCAAGAAGTGCTCTACGCGGCCGATCCACAGGCCTTGTTGCAACAACTGAAATGGCGCGGCGAACTGGCCATGGCGGGTGGCGGTCAAGCCCAGCAAGAGACATTGCTGGCTCTCAAAGAAACCATCCTCTCTCAACTGCAACCCTGGTTTGAAAAAGCCACGCTCGAATGGCCAGTGCAATCGCTCTGTCTGCAAGCGCATGGCTTGACGGTCACCTTGCCATATGGCGGCGACCACACCCGCTGGCGTCAACGCGCCGATGGCAGTGGCTTGTATACCGACATGCGGGCGGGCCATGTGTTGCACGGAAATGCTCTGTACGCTGTGTGGTTGGGCCATTTGGCAGCCAACGCCGCTGGCATTTCCACCGAGAGCGTGCAAAGCGGCGTTGACGGCGTGGTCGTGCTCAAACCATTGCCACCTTCTCAGGCCTTGGCTTGGTTGGAAACGCTGGTGCTGCTCTACCAACAAGCGTGGTTCAACCCTTTGCCAGTGGCACGCAAAACCGCTTGCACGTATGTGTTGCAACGTCAAAAAGAAACGCACAGCGACCTGCCAGAAGAAGCACAAAGACGCAAGGCTTTGTCTGCCGCACGAACGACATTGGAAGGCAACCGGTTTCGCCATGGCGAACTAACCGACTCGCCCTATTTGCAACGTGTTTTTTCGCGCTTTGAAGACATGGACATGCAGCAATTTGACGCTTTGGCTATGCAAATTTACGGCCCCATGCTCAACACCAGCAACTTGTCAGTCTCCGCAGAAGTGGAAGACGAGGCATGAACACACTCGACCCGTTGCACCTGCCGTTGCGCCAGCGGCAAATCATCGAAGCCAGCGCAGGCACCGGCAAGACCTGGACTTTGGCAGCACTGTATCTGCGTTTGGTCATCGGCCACGGACGGGTTGACCAAGAACCGCTCATGCCTTCTCAAATATTGGTCATGACCTTCACCGAAGCGGCCACGGCTGAGTTGCGTGAACGCATTCGCAAGCGTTTGCACCAGGCAGCCGATTGGTTTGACGCTGCCTGCAAGGGCATTGCACCCCAAGACGATCCGTTTTTGCAACGCCTCAGCCAAGACATGGCCAAAGACTTTTGGCCCGAATGTGTGCGTCGCTTACGCCTGGCCGAACAAGCCATGGACGAAGCAGCCATCTACACCATCCATGGCTGGAGCAGACGCATGCTCAGCAGTTTTGCATTGCTGAGCAGAGACTTGTTTGAGCAAACCCATTTGGACAACCCGAATGCGCTACTGCAACAACTGGTGCGTGACCACTGGCGCAAGTGGTACTACCCTTTGCCATTTGCATCGCAACGTGTGGTGCTTGATCAAATCGGTGCCAACCCAGATGTTTTGCTGGAAAAAATTCGCCCGTTATGGAAAGTGTGGGATCTGAAACCACCCGCCGCAAGTCAAGAACACGCGCCACCTGCAGTGGCCTTGCCAGTGGATATCTTGCAACCCTTTGTCGAATGGCAACGCCAAGAACAAGCGCTGCGTACCAAGGCACGACAAGCTTGGCAAAGCCATATGCCCGACCTGTTGCGCGACGCAAGAAGCCAAGGCTTGATACGAGGTGTGGGTATCACAGACAAATATTTCCCTTCTTGGGTTGAACAACTGACTGCTTGGGCGGAGCAAGGACGCAACGTCCCACTCAAAACGCTGGCGCGGTTCACCGCTGAAAAATTGCAGGCCTGCGGCTGGAAAGCCGCCAGCAACATCGATTTCTTTCACCAAGTTTCTGACTGGGTGCAGCTGGCCGAGCAACAGCCTGCCTGCGCTGCATTGCTGCTAGAGCATGCTGCCCACGAATTGCGGGCCGACTACCAGCGGGCCAAGCTTGAGCAATCGCAGTTTGATTTCAACGATTTGCTACAGCGCTTGCACCATGCTTTGCAACAAGACAACGGCGAGTTGGCCGACGCGATTCGACAGCAATACCCGGTGGCCATGGTCGACGAGTTCCAAGACACCGATCCTTGGCAATACGAAAGTTTGGACCGCATTTACGACCGCTCGCGTGTCCATGACAAAAACGCTTTGGTCATGATTGGCGACCCCAAGCAAGCCATTTACAGTTTTCGTGGTGCCGACCTCGATACCTATTTATGGGCCCGCAACACCGCGTTAGAAATTGACCCGAACGCTTGCCATACGCTCGACACCAACTACCGCTCTGCGCCGGGTTTGGTGAATGCCGTCAATTTATTGTTTGGCAGTCTGTCGCACCCGTTTCGCTCCAAGCAACAAACCATTGAATTTGTGCATGTGAAAAGCGCAGCCAAAGCCGTGCCATTGGCCGACGCCAGTGGCCAACCCACGGCACCACTGACCGTCTGGCATCTGCCATTGCCAGAAGGCATCACCGACAAACCTTATTGGCCATCCGATTTGCATCTGCAAACCATGGCCAAAGGCTTTGCCGCACAAATGGCCAAACTGCTGCATTCGCACCCAGATATCCACCCCGGACAGATGGCGGTCTTGGTACGCAGCCATGCCCATGCACACGCCATGCAATCGGCATTGGCACGGGTGGGCTTACCCAGCGTCTTTTTGTCTGACCATGCGAATGTTTACCAAAGCCCCGAAGCCACTGATCTGTGGCGCGTGTTGCGGGCCATCAGCATGCCGCGACACATGCGTTGGTTGCGCAGTGCCATGGCCAGCAAATTATGGGCTTGGCCGCTCAACGAATTGACGCAGGCCATGCAGGACCCCGACTTGAGTGATACGCTCGCAGAATCCTGTCAGCAATGGCTGCACATCTGGCAACGCCAAGGTGTGTTGCCCATGCTCTACCAATGGATGCACAGCCAACACATTGCAAAACGCCTGTTGTCTCAACCGCAAGGGCCCAGGCGGTTGACCAATCTTTTGCAACTCGGCGAGTTGTTGCAAACCGCAGCAGTCAGCTTGCAAGGCCCGCAAGCCTTGTTGCAGTTTTTGGAACAACAACTACAAGCCGACAGCGACAACCCTGAGGCCCAAAAAATGCGGCTCGAAACCGATGCGCACTGTGTGCAAGTGGTGACATTTCACAAGAGCAAAGGCTTGGAATACCCACTGGTGTTTGTCCCCTTTTTAGGCAGCTTCGAAGCATCTGGAGCCAGCAAGGATGAAGACGCCGACATCACCGACACCCATGCAGAAGAAGACATGCGCTTGTTGTATGTGGCACTCACCCGCGCCCAACGCGGCATGTGGTTAGGTGTGGCAGCCACGTCCAACGGCTTATCAGGAAAAGGCAAAACCCTCAAGCGCAGTGCCGTCTCAGAAATGCTGCAGCGCCAACACCATGAAGATTTGCCCGAACGCTTGCACACGTTGTTGGGACACAGCCCTGATATTGCGCTTGCGGCATTGCCGCCGGCAGACTCGCAGGTTTACCAAGCGCCGCCACAACAAGTCGCTCGCCAAGACGCTTGGGTGGCGCATCGCAAGCCTTACGCCCGTTGGTGGGTGGCCAGTTTCAGCAGCCTCACGCGTGGCATCGAAGCCGGATCGCCACGCGAAGAAGCGCAATCCGATGCATGGACAGATGCGATCGAGCATCCACTGTCAGAGGATGGTTCTGGTCTGCACAGCAACCCAGCCTTTGCTCGCAGCAGCGGTGACCCAGTGGCCACCGATTTTTGGCAAACATTTCCTCGTGGAGCGCCGTACGGCAGTTTGCTACACGACTTGCTGGAGTGGCAGGCGCAACAAGCCTGGCCATTGGTCCACGCTGGCACACCCGGCGGTTTGACCGACCAAGCTTGGCAGCAGTTGTTAGACCGCAAAACGCGCAGCCTGAATTTGCCCGCCCGCAGTGTGCAAGCCATGCCTGAGGCATTGCGTGCTGTGGTGTCTGCGCCCTTGCCTTTGGCCCCGGCTGATTCTTCTACGCCGCCTGTGGTGTTGTCACAGCTCTCGGCTTCCCACCTGTGGCCAGAGATGGAATTCAAATTCGGGGCGGCCCACTTAAGCAGTGCACACATCGACCAGTGGATCACCGCGCATGTGCTTGCCGGACACGCCCGCGCCCCACTGCCACCGCGCATGTTGCAAGGCATGCTGACCGGGTTCATCGATTTGGTGTTTCAACACGACGGCCGCTATTGGGTGCTGGACTATAAATCCAACGGTTTGCCCAACTACGCACCCGACACATTGAACCAAGCCGTGCTCGACAAACGGTATGACGTGCAATATGTGCTCTACCTGTTGGCGTTGCACCGGTTGCTGTCCTCGCGCTTACCCGATTACAACTATGACCGACATGTCGGCGGCGCGGTCTATCTGTTTTTGCGCGGCCTACACAGCGAAGGCGCAGGTGTGCATCACATGAAGCCACCTTTGTCGCTGATCCAGCAACTGGACCTGGCGTTCGCCAAAGGGACGACATGAAACTGCGTGAACTCACCCGCAACAGCTGGCCAGGCAGTGCACGCACGCCCTTGCAAGCCCTGGATTTGGCGTTTGCGCAATTTTGTCAACAGCAGCAACCTTCCGAGGTTTTAGAGCACCGTTGGCTGGCGGCATTGACCAGCTACCAATGGGGACGCGGCCATGCGTGCTTGGACTTGCAAGATTGGCCTGCACAAGCCGCCAGCGTGTTGAATTGGACCGCAGAGCAATGCCAATCTTTGCCCACAAATTTGCATCTGACCGCCAACAACTTGCCTTGGGCCCAAGGTGAACAGTCACCGCTGGTGTGGGATGGCCAACGTTTGTATTTGCGTCGAGCTTGGCAAGCCGAGCAAACCATCCGCCACAACTTGAGCACACGGTTGCAGCAAACCCTCTCACCCCCTGCTGATTTAGAGGCACAACTCGATGCGTTGTTTGGTCCACCTACGCAAACCCAAGACATGCAGCGGCTTGCTTGCGCCCATGCCGCACAACACGCCGTGACCTTGATCACCGGTGGGCCCGGCACAGGAAAAACCACCACCGTGGTCAAACTGTTGCGCTTGTTACAAGCCCATGCCACCACCCCTTTGCGAGTGGTGTTGACCGCGCCCACCGGCAAAGCAGCCGCGCGTTTGTCGCAAACCCTGTCGCAAGCGCGTTCATTGTTGCCTGACAACCCAGCGCAGGCCTTGCCAGACACCGCCCTCACCTTGCATCGCTGGCTGATTTCCGAACCGGCACAAGCCCACACCAGCCATGCACCGGACGTGGTGGTGGTCGACGAAGCCTCCATGATCGATCTGGAACTCATGGCCCGCTTGTTGCAAGCCGTGCCCCTGAGCGCTCGCTTGGTTTTATTGGGCGACAAAGACCAGTTGGCATCGGTCGAAGCGGGCGCGGTGATGGCGCAACTCTGCCAAGGCAAACTGCTGTCTGCGCACACCATCAGCTTGGTACACAGCCACCGATTTGATGCCACCCAAGGCATTGGCCAATGGGCGCGTGCCGCCAACACGGGCAACGCACAAGCCCTGCACATGCTTTGGCAGCAAGCCCCCTCAGGGTGTTTTGCTGGCGACGCGGTGGTGTCGCGCTTGCATGAAAGCCGCAGCACACACACCGCCACCTTGGCGCAACTCCAAGCCGGCTGGCAACCTTGGCTGGACCAATTGGCAGACTTTCAAAACGGCGTGACTGCATGCAACGACGAAACAGCACTGGCGTTGTTACAAAGCTTTACCCGCGTCGGCGTTTTGTGTGCTTTGCGCGAAGGTCGCTGGGGTGTGCAAGGCTTTAACCAACAATTGCAACAAGCATTGGGGTTCACAGACCAGACCTGGTTTGTCGGTCGCCCCGTGATGGCCAGGCGCAACGACTATGCCTTGGGCATCATGAACGGTGACTTGGGGCTGTGCTTGCCCCGCAAGGTAGACGGTGTCATTCGGCTGCGTGTGGCCTTTGCCGACGCCCATGGCGGTGTGCGCTGGCAAGTGCCGGGACGGCTTGACGATGTGGACACGGTGTTTGCCATGACGGTTCACCAGTCGCAAGGTTCCGAATTCGAACAAGTGCTGCTGGTACTGCCTGACAAGCCCGTCCCCCTGCTGACCCGAGAACTGATTTACACCGGCATGACCCGCGCAAAAAAGCGTTTGTGCGTTTGGGCACCTGCGCCAGAGCTGCTGATGCAAGCGGTAGAAAAACAAGTCCAGCGCAGCGGCGGCTTGGACTGACCCAGCTGTTTTTTCTTCGGTGGCAAAATGCGGGTATGAACCCCATCAGTTGTTTGAAATGGATCTGTGCTTTGTGGCTGCTGTGCTTGCCTTGGCTGGCCATGGCTGAGTGGGAAAAGGTCGATGAAAACTACCTGGCTGTGGTTTACATTGACCCGGACAAAATCCGCGCCAGCAGTGTGTTTCCCCAAGCATGGCATTTGATCGATTTGAACGACAAATCCAAAGCCGGCGTCAAATCACGGCTTGCCCTGATGGAATACGACTGCCAAGAAAGAAGACGCCGCACGCTGGCATTCGCCTCCAAATCCGAAGCGATGGGCGAAGGCAAAACCTTGTTCACCAGCACACAATCCACCCCGTGGAAACCTGTCAGCGGCGACACCGTGGCAGAAAAAGTCATCGAAATGTTGTGCGGTCAATCCTCTCGTCCCAAAGTGACTGGCAAAGCCAAGGACGACAAATCCGCGCCCGCCAAGGATGCGCCATCGGATGGGGCCGCACCCGCTGCCAAAGCCGATGCCAAGCCCAGTCAATGAACTGTTCTTTCATTCAGGAATACCATGCAAGTCACCAAACACACCGACCATTTCGCCACTGCGCCGCAGTTAGCCCCCGAACACATGACGGCATTGGCACAACACGGCTTTCATACGGTGATCAATAACCGCCCCGACATGGAAGGTGGCCCCGACCAACCCACTTCAGCGCAAATGCAAGCCGCTGCTGAGGCAGCGGGTTTGGTTTATCACTATTTGCCTGTGATCAGTGGTGCCGTGACCCCAGAGCAAGTGGTCAGCATGGCTGAGTTGGTCAACAAAGCGCCTGGGCCGGTGTTGGCGTTTTGTCGCAGCGGGGCACGGTCTACGCAGTTGTGGATGATGGGCCAGAATTAAAAAATTTTTTATGACTCAGCCACTGAACTGAGCTTGCGCGAATTGATCGGATCACGAAACACCAACGGCTTGACCTCTACCCGCTTGGTATCGGGCACCTGCGCATAAGCCACCGCATCCAATACCACCTGGTGGTGCTGCGACTTGTCGCAAACAGGATCGGCATTGGCAGCGTCACCCGTGAGCATCAGCGCCTGACAACGGCAACCACCCAAATCTTTTTCTTTTTCCTCGCATGTACGGCAAGGGTCCTTCATCCATGCGTCACCACGGTAATGGTTGAAAGATTTTGAGTCATACCAAATGTCTTTCACCGTCATGTCCTTCACATTTGGGAACTCCAAATGCTTGATCATCTTGGCCGTGTGACATGGCAATGCGGAACCATCTGGTGTGATGGTGAGAAAAATATTTCCCCACCCGTTCATACATTTTTTCGGCCGGGTTTCATAGTAGTCGGGCACCACAAAAAAGATGCGCAATTTGTCGCCCAATTTTTCGCGGTACTCGTTGGTTACGCGTTCGGCACGTTGCAATTGCTCGCGGCTGGGCATCAAACCTTCACGGTTGAGTTGCGCCCAAGAATAGTATTGGCTGTTGGCCAATTCAAGGTACTCGGCGCCTAAGTCAACTGCCAACTCAATGATCTTGTCGATGTAGTCAATATTCAAGCGATGAATCACGCAATTGAGCACCATCGGCCAGCCATTTTCTTGAATCAGTTGCGCGGCTTTTTGTTTGAGTGCAAAGGTTTTGGTGTGCGACAAAAAATCGTTGAGCTCGCGGGTGGAATCTTGAAAAGACAATTGCACATGGTCTAGACCAGCCAGCTTCAGCGCCTTGGCGCGTTCGGGTGTGAAGCCAATGCCTGAGGTCAATAAATTGGTGTAGAAACCCAACTGGTGTGCTTCAGCCACCAACTCTTCTAAATCATCACGCACCAACGGTTCACCGCCTGAGAAACCACATTGCACACTGCCTGCAGCACGCGCATCTCGCAATACCTTGATCCATTCTTGCGTGGTCAATTCTGGGCCATGTTGCGTGTAGTCCACCGGGTTGTAACAAAACACACAGTGCAGCGGGCAGGCGTACGTGACTTCTGCCAGCAACCACAACGGTGGTCCCACTGTGACTTCTTTTGCGTTGATCGTGGGTGTCATGGTTTGACCCATCCTTGTTGTTTCGCAATGTCTAAAAACGCCAACACGTCGTTTTGCAAGCCGGTGGTTTCAAAATCTTTTTCCAATTCGGCGATCAGCGCGACCACGTTTTTTTGACCGTCTAATCGCTTGATGATTTCACCCGCACTGCCGTTCAACTTCACCATGCCTTCGGGGTACAGCAACACCCACGCTTGCTGGACTTCTTCCCATTGCAAACGGTACATGGCGGACAAAGCGGGCGTGCTGTTGAGCACATCGTCATCTGCGCTCATGTTTTGGGCCCAGTGATTTGCACATTGCATTGGTCCAGCATGATGGCGTCTGCCAACGCCCACAACACATTGAGTTTGAACTGCAAAATTTCCAGTGCACGCTCTTGCATAGCGCGGGTCTGGCTGAAATAGTCGAGGGTGAATTTCAGTCCGTGCGCCACATCACGACGCGCTTGTGTCAAACGGTTTTTGAAATATTGCAAGCCTGTCGGATCCACCCAGGGGTATTTTTCCGGCCAAGTGTCAATCCGTTGCTGGTGAATATGCGGCGCGAACAATTCGGTCAGGCTCGAGGCCACCGCCTCTTGCCACGGCTGACGTCGCGCAAAGTTGACATACGCGTCGACGGCGAAACGACTGGCAGGTGCCACATAACGCAGCGATGTGACATCGTCCCGGCTTAAACCTACGGCTTGGCCTAAATGGATCCAAGCTTCAATGCCGCCTTCATCATGGATGCCATTCAAATCAAAACCGTCGTGGTCGAGGATGCGCAAAATCCATTCGCGGCGGATCTCTCGATCGTTGCAGTTGGACAAAATAGCAGCATCTTTCAACGGAATGGATATTTGGTAGTAAAAACGGTTGGCCACCCAACCGCGCAATTGCGCAGCATTGAGTTTGCCTTCGGCCATCATCACGTGAAAAGGATGGTGAATGTGATAGCTGGTGCTTTTGCCCCGCAACAGGATTTCAAATTCTTCTGGACCCCAAGGCGTACGGGTGTCAGCAAGCGCTTCATTCATTGCATTGTTCACAGGGTGATCTCCATGCCATCAAACGCCACCTCGATGCCATGTGACTTCAAGGTCTGTCGTTGTGGGCTGCTGTCGTCCAAAATGGGATTGGTGTTGTTGATGTGAATCAAAATTTTTCTGACATGGGCGGGCAATTTGTCTAGCCATTCGATCATGCCGTCTGCACCACTTTGCGGCATGTGTCCCATGGCGCGCGAGGTTTTTTTCGACGCCCCCAAAGCAATCATTTCATCGTCAGTCCACAAGGTGCCATCCACCAGCACGCAATCCGCAGACTGCATGGCCTGCCACACATGGGTTTCCATGCGCCCCAAGCCAGGTGCATAAAACAAAGTTTTGCCGCTCGCTTCGTCGCGCACTTTCAAACCCACGTTGTCGCCGGGTTGAGGTTTGTCTCGGTGAGGGGAATAAGGAGGCGCGTTGCTGATCAAGGGCAGGGCCTCGAATTGCAAGCCTTGGAGTGCCGGCACATGAAAAGGTGTTTGCAATTGCAAGTCATGCCAATCGATACCGCAATAGTGCTCGAGCACCTTGAACAGCGGGTTACCCGTGCTGAGGTCTTCACGCACCAAGGGATGGCACCACAAGGGGAGTTTTTGTCGGTGCTCGCGCAACATCAACAAACCGGTGGTGTGGTCGATTTGCGCATCCATCAACAACACCGCGGCGATACCTGTGTCGCGCAAGGCACGCGCAGGTTGCAGCGCATGGAAGGCCTTGATTTGTTGCAGCACATCGGGAGAGGCGTTGATCAACAGCCAATCGGTCTCGTTGGCAGTGACTGCAATGGAAGATTGGGTACGCGCCACGTGGTGCGAGCTACCCGCCCGCACTGCACTGCACTGCGGGCAATTGCAATTCCACTGAGGGAACCCGCCGCCAGCGGCTGAACCAAGCACATGAATTTTCACGATAGCGCCGCTTTAAAAAAAAACCGCGTCAAGCGCGGAACATCAACATAGCCACAAAAAGAAAAAAGGTCTGTCGAGTTGCCTCGACAGACCACCGTTAAATTAACGGTTAGCGATGTACATGGTGATTTCGAAACCGAAACGCATGTCGCTAGCTGCAGGTGTTTGCCATTTCATGGTGTATCTCCTAAAGTCACGCCGCTGATCACGGCCAATCGTGTACAGAGACATTCCGAACACAGGTGTGTACTGTGCCCCATCCCTGCATTGGTTGCCATCAGCAGGACATGGAATCTGACCTCAAGATTTTCTGTAGTTATGCCTAGGGTTAGTCCCATCACTACCTTTGTATTAACCAGCCCAAGAGGCAAAAGGACTAGCATCAATGCCTATGTCTGACGCCACTTTGCACGACCTGTACCCACCGATAGAACCTTATCAGCATGGGTTTTTGCCCGAAAAAGACGGCCACTCGGTGTATTTTGAAGAATGCGGCAATCCCAACGGCTTGCCCGTGGTGTTCTTGCATGGCGGCCCGGGCAGCGGTTGTGGGCCCAGACACCGCCAGTTGTTCCATCCCGCGCATGTGCGCGCCATTTTGTTCGACCAGCGCGGTTGTGGTCGCAGCCTTTACCAAAATGCCCTGCAGGCCAACACCACCGCGCATTTGATTGACGACATGGAAAGATTGCGTGAACACCTTCATATTGAAAAATGGCTGGTGGTCGGCGGCTCTTGGGGCGGGGGACTCGGACTGGCCTACGCCAGCGACCACCCTGACCGTTGCACGGGAGCGGTGATTCGTGGCGTTTTTTTATCGCGACCCTCCGACTTGATATGGTTTTTTGAAGAGGCCAAGCAGTGCATGCCAGACGCATGGATGGCTTTTCACCGCCATGTCAATCCACGCGGTTCCCCTTTATCTCAAGTGGTGTGCGATGTACTGCTTCATGGCCAAGAAGACCTTGCCCTTCGCATGGCACTGGCCTGGCAAGCCTGGGAAAACGCCCTCACCAACCGCCACTACCAAGACAAACCATTGCCCACACCTTCCGCACAAGAAGCCGCTACCCTGCTGGCAAAATACCGATTGCAAAGCCACTATTTGCAACACTTGTGTTTTTTTCCACCCGACGGCTTGCTTTCACACTTGGGCCACTTAAGCCACATGCCGGTGAGTTTGATACATGGCAGGTTGGACTGGATATGCCGACCTGAAGCCGCATGGGCGGTATACCAAGCCATAGAGGGCAGTCGATTGCAAATGATCGACAGCGCAGGTCACAATCCTTTTGAAGCCCCCATGACCGCGTCGCTGATGCGGGAGATCAACACCAGGGTGGATCAACTGCTAGCCAAAGGCTAAACACATGTCCTTGCGTTTACAAATCAACCTGATCATTGGCCTGATGTTGGCGTGTTTTGCTTCGCTGTTGATTGGACTGCAATTGCAAGACACACGTCGCAGCGTTGCAGATGAAATGGAAGGCGCCAACATGGTGGCCACCCAATTGCTATCACGTTTACAAGCTGTAAGCCAGCAGACCAGCATGAACGATATGCGCGATTTCCTGAGTCAATTGGGTCGAGTACGTGCCAACGAAATCGTGTTGCTGGATCTCGATGGCAATCAGCTTTATCACTCCCCGCCCCCTGTTTACAAGGCTGGTCGTGATGCGCCACAGTGGTACAGCCGAATCGTGTCACCTTCAGTCAAATCGCGAGAAATCCGTTTGGCGCAAGGCCGCTTGCTGGTGCGTGCCGATCCCTCTCGTGCGGTACTGGACGGCTGGGACGAGTTTGTACCCATGCTCATCACGTTGTTCACGGGTGTGGCCGTGGTCATATTGTTGGTCTACTGGCTGTTAGGTCGAGCCCTGCGACCGATACAACAAGTGGTGCATGGCTTGCAAGAGGTAGGACGCGGTGACTATGACATTCGACTGCCCGACATGCACGGGCAAGAAGCGCAAATGATGGGATATGCCTTCAACAGCATGGCCGATTCGTTGCAAGAAGGCATGGCCGCCCGAGAGCGGGCCCGCGAAGCCACACAAGCCTTGGCGCAAAGCCGGGAGCTCACCCATGTGATTCAAGCCCGGATCGAAGAAGTGCGCGGGCAAATTGCACGCGAGTTGCACGATGAGCTGGGACAACAGGTCACCGCGATCAAAAGTGTGGGCATGGCGATTGCACACCGCGCCAAAGGCGTAGACAAACAGATTGAGGACTCGGCACGCATGGTGATGGACTGCGCTGATGCCATATACGAAGAAGTACACCAACTCGTGACCAAACTCAGGCCCTTGGCATTGGACCGATTTGGTTTGCAAGATGCATTGCAAGATTTATGGGAAGAAGCGCAAAGCAGACACCCAAATGTGCAAATCACCCTCAGCGTAGATGCGCCGCTGGACAAGCTGGCCGACAACTTGGCCACAGCGGTTTACCGCATCATGCAAGAGTCGTTGACCAACGCATTGCGACATGCACAGGCCAGTCATATCGAGATGCAAGTGCGGCAAAACCAAGACAAATTGCATATCGAAGTCAAAGACGATGGCAATGGTCCAGCGAAAGATTGGCAATCTTCTGGGCACTTTGGTGTGGTGGGCATGGGCGAGCGCGCACAAGGCCTGGGCGGGCACTTGGTGTTTGAAGCCCTGCTTCCACAAGGGGCACGGGTATGGGCTGAATTGCCCCTGATACACAATCCCACCCATGGCTAAATTGAAATTGATGTTGGTTGACGACCATGCTGTGGTGCGTGGCGGCTTCAAAGTGTTGCTGCAAACTTGGGACGATGTGGAAGTGATCGCAGAAGCATCCAGCGGTGAAGAGGCGCTGCAACTCTACGAGTCACACCGTCCCGATGTGGTGGTGATGGATATTGCCATGGCTGGCATGGGTGGTATTGAGGCCATCAAACGCATGGTGGCCAAAGACCCGGGGGCACGCATACTGTCTTTGTCAGCGCACGAAGACACGAGTTATTCCAAACGTGCATTGCAAGCAGGAGCGCTGGGCTATTTGTCCAAGCGCACTGCTCCCGAAGTGTTGATAGATGCCATACGTTTGGTATCGCAAAAGAAACGTTTTATTGACCCCGTCATTGCGCAACGCATGGCCATGCAAGATTTGGACGGCGATGAAAGCCCGATTGAAAAACTGTCGCCACGAGAGTTTGAAGTGTTTATGCAATTGGCCAGAGGTCAATCTGTGGCGCAAATATCAGAGACCCTGAAACTTTCCGCATCCACAGTGGGTACGCATCTCTACAAGGTCAAACAAAAACTGCAACTGACCAACCAATCTGAAATGACATTGCTGGCCATGCGACTAGGACTGCTTGATTCAAACATGGCTTGATACGATTTTCAAAAGTAGTAATTAAATGTTGTTTTATAAGCAGTAAATACTTCAATAAAATTAAATTCAAATACTGTTCTCAATTAATTCACGAATAGAAATAGCCGCCGATAGTTGTTAACATACATTAATTGATAAATGGAGTACCACATGAAAAAAATATGTGTTTTAGCTTGTGCGATGGCATCATTGTTCAGTGCACCTGTCTGGGCCAATGAAGCCGGTAAATCAGACACTGGCCTCGATTACAACTACTTAGGTGTTGATTACGCCTCCTACACCATTAGCTCTACATCTGGTTATGCTGGTTACAAAGTCAACGGTTCAGTGCTGGTCAATCAAAACATCTACTTGCTTGCCAACTACTTCAATGTAGACAAATCGAGCACTGTTTATGAAAAGTCCAATATCGGACTGGGTTACAGAATGCCCATAGCAGCCAATGCAGATTTTTTCACGAGCTTGGCCTATTACTCGCAAACCAAAGAACAATCGACTTCACCCACCAAGGCTACCAACACGGGATACAACTTGTCTTTGGGTGCACGAGCCAAAATATCTTCTGATGCGGACATCACCGGTGGCTATTCCTACATCTCAGCAGGCTCATACAGCTACAACAATTTCAACCTCAGCATCAAATACAACCTGACAGATGCCATATATGCCTCTGGCGGTTACCAATCTCAAACCGGCAGTTCCAGCTTGTCGGGTTACACACTGGGTTTAGGTCTGAAATTCTGATTGAACATGTTTGAAAGAAAAAGCGCCCTGAGGGCGCTTTTTTTTAGCATGCTGTTTCGTGTGATGGCATACCAGCTGCTCGGTTTCGTGGCTCAAAGAATCTTCATTCAAACAAATCGGGCTGGTCTTTAGAGATTCGTGCGAACAAAGGTTGAAACTGAAACCAACCCGCATAAGACGAACCCACAATCGGATAGGCCTGCTCAGCCGCCGCTTGACTGACCATCTTCAAAGGTTTGCCGTGCGAAGCCGCCTCTGCCATCAGCTGCACTTGGCAACAGCGCTCCATGGCGATGTACCACCAAGCAGCAGCCTCTACGGAGTCGCCTACCGTCAGCAAGCCATGGTTTTGCAAAATAGCGCCCTTGTTTTTGCCCAACGCTTTGGCAATTCGTTCGCCTTCATCCAGTTCAAGCACCACGCCTTCGAAATCGTCATGCACCACATGGTCTTTGTAGAAAGCACAGGAATCCAAAGAAATGATGTCTAAAGGCTTGCCCAATGTAGACCAAGCGCGACCATGGGGCGCGTGTGTATGCGCAGCGGCCACGACATCTGGGCGTGCATGGTGAATGCGGGAGTGAATGGCAAACGCCGCTTCATTGACAGGATGAACGCCCTCCACCACATTGCCTCGGTGATCCACACGGATCAAATTCGACACCTTGATTTGGCTAAAGTGCACGCCAAACGGGTTGACCCAAAACGTGTCTGTGAATTCCGGGTCACGCGCAGTGATGTGACCCGCCACGCCTTCATCAAACCCGAAGCGGGAAAACAAACGAAACGCTGCTGCCAGCATTTCTTTTCGATGCACTCGCTCCTCTTGAACACTCTTGAATTTGGGGGGTTGTGGCAAGGCCGGAGAAACACCATCACCCAATTTTTGGTGGCGTTCGTGCATGCTGGAAATTTCTGCGGGTGCGTTCATAGTGTTTAAGTTCCTCAGGCTTGGCAAATTTAGGGAGAGCCGATGGATAAAAAATTGGCGGAAGCGGTGTCTGAAACTCACATTGTACTGTCTTGGTAAGTGATGGACTTGGTTGATAGCCTTGCAAGCCTCATTTCAGAGGAAACAGACCTCGATTCTTTGCAATAACTAGTTATTGCGTTGCCATTTGCAAGCCAACACAGTATTTTTCTCACTAACACCTCTTAAATCCTACTAAGGGGTTGTTGGAGTAACAACTGTGGTAACGAAAGGCACACTCCATGCAGATGACAGACATTAGCCTTAAGAGGCTAAACAAGGTTGGAAGACACACCGATGACCAGACAAAAGGACTTCACCTCTGGGTCAAACCTAGCAAGCAGATGTACTGGATTTTTAGGTACACCATCAATGGAAAGAGGGAAGGCATCAGTCTTGGTGCTTATCCAGACATAGGACTCAAAATGGCTCGTCAAAGAGCCCTAGAGGCTCGATTGAAGGTCAACCAAGGCATCTGCCCTGCTCAAGCAAAAAAGTCTACTCTAGCCCATGCAGAAGAAACTAAAAGCCCAAAGTTTTCCACCTTTGCACTCGAGTACATAGAGACCATGCGCCCAAAGTGG
>SXGQ01867598.1_pt1 | contig 21604 bp, 19 predicted proteins | sample 3178371 | NCBI WGS metagenome assembly SXGQ01 (sample SAMN11356859, study PRJNA531348) | freshwater metagenome | isolation source: freshwater sample F1-20 | place: China: Fuxian Lake, Yuxi | collected 2017-12-25 | reverse complement strand
TGATAAACGCTCTATCTCCACTACCACCACCAGGATCAGAAATCCATTCAATGCCATTATCAGTGCCACTCCCTGGAGAAGGTATGATTCTTCCAGTAAAGGTGCTATTTCCAATCACACCAAATGTTCCTGCTACGGCAACATTTCCACCAACGTTCAGATTCTTCTCAAGTCCAAGTCCACCATCAACAATCAGAGCACCAGTGTCTTTGCTGGTTGATTGTGTTGTATTAGTAATCTCAACAGTATTATTAACCTTCAGAGTTCCATTAATGATAGTGTCATCATTCAGTTTAAGTTCTTTGTTAAATGTTACTGGACCATCAAATTGTGAAAGAACTGTACCAGAGTTTCCACCTTCAACAATCAGTCTCTCTTTAATAACAACCTCATCAAACACAACAGACAGTCTTGAAGGATCTTGTCCAGTGATTGTTGGAGTTGGAATATCAAAGGTCTTCTGTTCACCAGATGATGATGAATACTTGGTATTACCGATGAAGAAGTCTCCATCATTATTCATACCAGTGTAAACAACGGTTCCACAAGATCTTTCTTGTGCCTGAACAAGGAAGTCTTCTCTTTCAGTTAGAGTCTTGACTTGAACCTGTGGTAGACCCGTTGAATAGTTACCAGGACCATAACCAAGATATTCAAAGGTATGACCAGAAGCACGAATGATAGATGGTCTACGAAATTCAATCGCAAGTGGTTTGATTTTTTTAATTAATGATCCACCAGAGTGATTCTGTTTTCTAGTTCCTAGAACACCACGAATGACTGTAATTTCATTAAGACCAGCACCAGACAATGTGGAACTGGTAATTCTCATGATTTCATTGTCAATTTGAACATAAGATCCAAGTGGGAATCTTGCCAATGTTCCAATTCCAGAATTGGTTGTCTGAACGTGGAATGTAGTGTCGTTTGTGACGTTTGAAAGTAGAGTTAGAGTTTCTCCATCATAGAATGAAATACCACGAGCACCCAGACTTTCTGTTGAAGAATCAGATGTTCCATCATTCGCAGACAATCCGTGCCTTAAGATATAAAGAGGAGACAGAGATCTATTGGTTGTTGCTGAGAACGTATTAACACCAACTCTTTCCTTGACTAGGAAGTCTCCAAGATTATTATTTGAACTATCTAGAACTCTAAATCTATTTCCAGATACAAGAGCATGACCTGATGAACAATTAAATGTGGAGACTCCACTTACAGAATCATAAGAACTTGTTGAGACACGAATAGATGGTCCAAGATCAATCGCATATTGGTTTGTTGTAATTCTTGGATCACCATTTGTAATCGCAATTGCAACAGTTGTGGTTGAAGGAACCGACGAGATTCTGTAATAACCATCAGAGGTGGTTCCAATACCAGTGATTTGAAGAACATCACCGATGTTTGTAGAAATGCCAGCGGTTGTAACAGTGAGTCCAGCGCCTGTTCCACCACCGATCAGTGATGTGTCAAAGTCAAGTTGCTCATTGTTTGTATATCCCGAACCACCATCAATAATTTCTGTGGAGCGAATACTTCCACCAGCAATAGTGACTTTTGCTGTGGCCCCATCCCAGTTGCTGGTTCCATCATTGAACAATTTAACATTAAAGAAAGTTCCATTCGTATATCCAGAACCACCAGTTAAAGCACTATATGTAACAATACCACTGAATCCATGTTGTCTTTCAAATGTAATTGTAGCAATACCAGCAGTAGCACTTGTAAATGAAGTAGAAACACCAGAAATCTTCAGACCTACACCAAAATCTTTAACAAATTTATCGGTTGCTTCTCTGGTAATACTCTTCTTTAGATCATTGGTTGAAACATCACCAAGAGGACTTCTCTTCGCAAACGTCTTTGATGATCTTGGATTGTCGTCTATATTGTCCTTATCAAGTTGTGGATAGAGGTCTACAACATTCTGACTATACTTAAGACCAGTGAACTCAGTTGGACTCGCATTATCTGCTTTCAGAACATAAAGGTGATAGATTCCATCTTGAGTATTGAAGATATAAGGACTGATGACTTCACTTCTATAAACAAAGTAGTTGGACTTAAGATCATTTCTCTCAAATCTTGGTAGTGAAGTATTTCTAGTAGATACATTATTTGTAAATGTCCCTACACTATGAGTGATTCCATTTACATCAGTGGTTGAATATTGGAATCTCTTGTCATCTACAATTGCTGTAACTTCAAATGTTCCATTATAACCAACGTCGTTTGTTCCAGCGGCGTTTGTAGTGCTGGTTACGTTACGAACAATAACTTGCTCACCAACATTTAAGTTGTGTGGAAGTTCTGCGAGAACTGTTACTGTGTTGGTAGCGACAGAACAAGTGCCAATAAATCTTGGATTTTTGTTGTACGCATAATCTGTGTCACTGATTGATGTCAGCGTAAAATCACTATTGGTTCTAGCACCGGTGCTACTAGATTCTTGGATAACAAATCCTACGGTAGGATCTTTTGCGTTAATTGATTCTTTTGGAATGACAGCACGAACCTTATAGAGTTTCTCGTCCAGAGATCTTGGATCATCCTTTCTCTTAACGAAAGATACATTGGTTCTTGAAGTCAGATTTGCAACTCCTTGAGAAGCAATCGCAGAATAGATTTGGTTGTTTGATTGTGCCTTTACGAACCAGTTAGAGCGTAAAGTATCCCATTGAATTGGAGATCCGATATCCCCAGCACTCTTATCAGAAACTCTACTTACGATACTGAGTTTTGATCCACCATAAACAGTGACTGCCGATCCGTTTTCTGCGTTTGTTTGTGATGAAGCAAGTTTAATTTCAGTAGATGATTGACGAATCGCAAAATAAACAGTATTATCAAGGATATTTTCTGGTAGATCTCCATCATCACTAAAGATTCTGACTGTTTCACCAGTTTGAATCTGGTGAGTTCCAAGAGTAAAAATATTAGATGAAGGACCAGAAAGAACAGGATGATTCTTTTCTCCAACACTTCCACCTTGAGCAATGGTTGTTCCCGATCCAAGAACGTTGTCAAGCATACAGATTGATGCTTCACTGGTTCCTGAACCAATATTTACGTACAGTTTATCATTTTGTCTAGCACCAATTCTATAACCTTGAATGATGATTGGTGGGGCATCGTCCTGGTCATTGTATCCAAACAGATATAGGTGACTTGAAATACCAACAGAGGTTGTCAGTCCAACGTCAAGTGAAATCCAGTCAATATTGACCTCTTCTTCTACGTTTGCTCTTGGAGTAATAATAGAAGTTACGTAGGCATTATTATCTTTCGCAAATGCCTCTTTCTTGAATCCATCTGCTGCCAGTGAGATCTGACCGAAGTTGGAGTTGGAGTTGGTGATAGATCCATCACCACCAGATTGAGAATCAAAGTGTTTGTTGAAACCAATCGCAAACACCGAAACAATCTGAATGAATGAATCATTTGTAATCTTGATATGACTGGTTTCCCAACCGTGCCTATAAATTGCGTCAGCATCTAGGTGATAAACTGTTGCTGGATCAAGAGATGATGATTCCGAAGTAAGAGCAGCACCCTTAGATAGGTTGACAGTTAGACCTTCATAGAGTCTAGAAGTCTCGTTATATTTGACAAATGAACGGTCGTCTTTTTGTAGAGAAACAGCGGTAAACTGTGCGACAACCATTGAACGGAAACCTGATGCCTTACTACCATCAGCATGCATTCCATTCATACCCCATACAGATCTCAGAGATATGTTGAAGATGTATGGGGAGGCACCTGAAACAGTGTCAGTTTCAATTGTTGCGGTTCCAGAAGCGACACCTGGAGATGCTGGGAGATTGTCTCTAACGAATGGAAGCAGATATGTAAACTGTGTGGCGTTGATTACATTCTGAACCTTAGTTGAGATATTATAATCTAGAGTGTTGATTCCATTAATCTTGATTGGAGTTCCAGCAGTGAATCCGTGTGCTGAACTGGTTGTTACGGTGATAACAGTTCCTGGAGTTGATCCATCTCCAGAAATAATCGCAGAAATATTAACAGGATCAGGAGCAAAAGCACCAACAATTTCCCACTCTGGACGCTGCTTAGCAAATCCAAGAGTATCGGATGGGTATTTTTGATCAATATCTCTACCAGACGCACTATTAAATGCGTTTGATAGTTTGCTATAATACATATCAAGATCGGTAATCGCATATCCTTGTGGGATATTGACACCATCAGCATACTCAAAACAGGTTAGTTTATGGTGAGAGAAGGTTGGTTTTGACTGATTGTTCGCAGAGAAATCCGCATCATCAGTATAAACGAGTCCAGTTTCATCACCATCAAATAGAGAGAACTGCCAAAAGTAGCAAGCACCGGTGATTCTAAAGATTGCTGACTTTGCTACACTAATGTCAGTTGGGTTTGGAACATATTTTGGACGCAGTTTGGTCTTTCTTAAGTCAAGACCAACAATGGATGTGCCTCTAGGAACAACGACACCACCATTGATACTATTAAATTTAAAGAGAATATTATCGTTTTGTGTAAGATCAAAGTTAGATGATAGTGTAAGAGACAGAGTATCTTGTGCTGCTGTCTCCGCTCCCGATGGTGATACTGCTGTCGCAACGCCACCGACATCTTTAATCGCAAAACCAGGTCTGTTATCAAGGAGATGTTCACCAGGAAACAGAAGAATGGTTGTTTTTTCGGTAATATCGTTATTACTGCCTCTTAAGTATGAGAATCTTGCTGACTCAAGAAGGGCTCTTTGAATTGTTTTAAAAGGTTGAGTTAGGGAGTTTCCCTGATTTGAAATACTATCAGTGGCATCAATGTCATTTGGATTGACATAAAGAATACGACCTTCTGTATTTTTAACAAAATTCTCAAGCTTGTTTAACGGCATTTTTCTATTTTCTTTGAGATCTCATTATCTTTTATTTATCCCATTAAATCTTCCTCATTATACTCATATTCTATATCGTCTGGCATATCTTCAGGGTTTTCTAGATTCACTGGAAAGAAGCAAGGATGCACTTCTTCATCAATCAAATAGAAGGACGAGCGATATAAGTCCTCTGGTTCAAATGTGCGATTTTGGTCTGCTGCTCTACAAAGATCTAAATCGTATAAGTGTCCTTCTGGCATTTCATCAAACGTAAAAGGAACGTGATTGATAAAATACATTTTCACAATCATACTGCCGTTGTTATACCAGCAGTATGCGTGATCAATACGATAAGACATAGGGAGTGCCTAATATCTTATATTTATTTTATACCCGTGAGTGGATTCGAACCACCGCTTGGAAAATTTTAAGTCTTCTGCCTCTTCCGCTGGGCTACACGGGCGTGTATGAGACCATAATAACTCTTGGAGTTTGAATGGTCAAGTGCTCGTCAAGGGAATTGAACCCTTCTCCGCCAAATTATGAGTTTGGAGCATTCTACCAGATTGCTAGACGAGCGTTTCTAAAAATTCATTCCAACTATTACCATAATGTAGAATATGGTGGCAATTATGACAAAGAAGATCACATTTGTCAACTTCTTCTTTAATAGTTTCCCATTTTCTATTCGCAAATGATCTTCCATCAAGTTTTAACTCTTTTTTAGAAGGATCTCTGTGGTGGAAACATAGAGTTGCTGGTCTATCTTCACCACAAGTTTGACACTTACCACCTTTATATTGTAAGGATTTCCATTTATTGGAATAACCTCTTGCTTTTTGTTCGGTATAAGTGTTTCTATTTACGATATTTTCATCGTTCTTATAACGCCATTTTTGTCTACAAGCATTACTACACCATTTTTTTAGTCGTCCCTTTGACATTCTTTCATTAAGAATGTCGCATCCACAACCTTGACAAGTAGTAATAGAAGTAAACATAATGGTGCTATGAAGATATACATACACCTATTTATAATAGAATGTATGTAATACGAGTGCCTGGATTCGAACCAGGTCAAAGCCGCTAATCTGGCGGAAAGGCGTTATAAGTGCCCTCTGACTACCAAGTCTCACTCGCAATACAAATACTACGGAGCTTCATTATTAAGCTCAGTGTGTATTCGTATCAGTTCATCATCAGCGGGCATCATCACTGCTGCCTGCCCTGCTTCATTGACGACACCTATGTGCTCACCGTTCTCTACACGTGTCATAAGTTCGTCAAATTTTTCTTGAAACTCTTCCACAGTGAAAACTTCCATAGTTCTGATATTTAGTTTTGCTGACCATACACAGCAAGATCAGCATACTCAATCTGTTCGGGGTCCAGTTGAGCGGTGACAACTTCCAGAACGTTCATAAACTCCTGAACAGTATCACACTCAACTCTACGCTCACTGCCTTGATCGCTGAGAAGCAGGAACGTGCGGGTGCAGACATCAATCACAATACCTTGAACGGTTTCTTGTGCGGTGCTCATTGGGGGTTTTCTTGATTACCCACATATTATAGGGCAACCTGGCACCCCTGTCAAGGGTCTTAAGAAAGATTTTGGATTGCCGTGATGATGCTGTTGTTCGCTGTTGTCCTGTCTTCTACTTGTCGTTTATGATTATTAATTCCCCAGTTTTGTAGATCTTTTTCTGTCTTTTTCGTTTTTACAATATTAAGATTTGATCTTAATGTGTCTCTTTGTGCTCTGATTGTTACGATTTGACTTTGTAAACTTGTAATTGAGTTCGCAATCGCAATACATCTATCAGCACCAGCAGTTCCAGTCAATGATGTATTTGTTGCTCCTGGAGATACACCAACACCATCATAAGTCCAGTTCCAAGTTGCGGTGGTTCCTATACCTGTCGCATTGAATGTTCTACTTAAGTGATCTGATTGCGTAGTTGAAATATCAAATCGTGCTGTTCCAGCAGAACTACCACCATCATCACTCTTTGTATTAGTATAACCATATCCAACAAGAGTAGATGATAATGTAGAAGTTGTTGAAGTAAAAGGATTCAAGACTCCATAGTTTGGTGATGGTCCTTCCATATCAACATATCTGCTGATGTTCTCCTTATCATACAGGTAATTTGTATTGACACCAAAGAAACTTGTGACGCCAGTATTCAGTGTGCTTTTTGCAATACCTGGCCAACAGTTACGATTGATTGCTTCTGTTGATAAAGTAACAATCTGATCCTTTAGTGTATTGATTTGAGCATTAAACTCTAAAATTCTATTGTCTACAGTCGCACAGAACTCTCTTAAAACTATTGCGTCTTGTTTAATTTGTTCATAAGTCTCATCAACAACATTCTCGTCTTTAGCAGGATTCTCTTCTATAATCTCATCTTTGACCCACTGACCACTTTCATTCTGGTAGGCATTGATTTTCGTGATCGTAGGTGAGATCTCTACATTTGTTTGAGGACTCGTTGCCAGACCAATCTGAGTCTGTTCTCTCTGGAGAATCTCAATCGCACTTTTTGCCGCACCTTCTGCCATTTGAATAATCTAGTAGATTTTGTTATTTATTGGACTCTAGTTCGGAGACCCTTTGCTTTAGGTCTTCAATCTGCTGCTGTTGCTCTTTCATTCCTTCAATTAAAAGAGCAACTAGATTTTCATATCTGACGCTTTTGAGTTCTTGACCCTCTACCTTTTCAACACTTACAACTTCTGGAACAATCTCTTCAACTTCTTGAGCAATTAAACCTATCTGTCTATCTTGTTCTTCTGCCAATGATGGAACAACTTCAGGGTTCCAATCAAAAGAAACACCTCTTAAACTCAATATCTTATCTAAAGAACTTTCTAGTTCAACTACATTAACTTTTGCTCTCTCATCAGAGCAAGGTGCGACACAAATCGCAGATCCATTTAACGCCCAAGTTCCTGTCAAAGAACCCAATGCTGGATTCATCGTTATAGAAATATTGAATCCACAAAATGCCTGGAAAAGAGTTGCTGTGTTTATAGTGGATGAAAGGGCATTAACGTAAAAGTCTGGTGTTACAGTGTCTTCTTTAGGAACAACTTTTCCTCTGAATAAGTTGAGACCTGATAGAATCGCAGAAACAGAAATATCAGCAGCACCTAGATTGACTTTGGTTCCGATTGATACGTCAGCACCAACGGTCGTATGAGCACCCGTAAAAAGACCAATACCAGAAAAATTAGTCGTAAAAGGAGCAGCAGAAGGTCCACCAACAATGGATCCAGTTCCAATTAAAGGAGTAGCACCAGGACCAAAATATCCCTGATAGATTGATGCTGTGCCAGGGAATGCCGATCTAATTAAATTTGGAAGTTGTAAAGCATCTCCAAATACTGGATGAATAACTGATAGATCAAACGAATCTGAATTAGCAAATGCCATCTTACTTACAACTCTGTCCTACACCTTTGAGTAAATCAGCAAACACGGAGGGAATAAAAGCACCTAATAATTCGGAAAGTGGTGATCCTCCCTGCTGAATCTCACCAACAATATTAATAAAGTGATCGGTGGTTAGATTAATTTCTGCTTGTCCTCTGACACAGACTTTCGTCCCTGATAGGGTCAGTTGCTCTCCACTATCAATTGTAATTCCACCATTTGCCTTGAGTAAAAATGCACCATCATCAGTGTCAAAACCACGAGATTCAATATAGATGTTTCTGGCAAGTATCTTAACGTTTCCTGATGGAGCACATAAAACTAAATCCCCATTCTCACAGTAGACACCATAACTAATATCTTCATCTTCGGATTTGTCTCTACCTTTATCTAAATTGTGTCCACAACTTACGATATTTCTTCCTTGAATGTGTTCTGTCTTTCCACCATTTTTATTATATGAAAAGTAAGATTGAGAAGCACAAGCAACAGTTAGTTCTTTTCCATCATCAGTATCTGCGGGTCCACCAGGTCCAAAAAACATTGAACCGTGAGCTCCATCATAAACAATATACTCGGGTGGTCTTTGCTTAGTCATTATTTTAGCACACAGTCAACAACTTTAATGAGTCTGGAAGGAACAAAGTCTGGTTGACTTTCCAAATAAGTTTTTCTATTAATGAATCTCATTCTAGGACGAACTTCTAATCCAACTCCACTAGCACTATTTATTGTGATGTTGGGGATCTCAGCAAAACCACAACCAGATGTTAGGACTTCCATTGCAACGATTTGACCAACTTCTGTAATCTGTACTTTAACTTCTAATCCAGGAACGTCTGGAGTAATAGAAATTGTATCTGTTGGTAAATATCCAATTCCAGTGTTAATGATATCAATTTTATCCAAACAAGTCACATATTCTCTTGTGACTAATTGTTCTCTATCAGGATTGATAGGGGCAGGAGTATCTGATTCTGTAGTTCCAGGAACGTAATTTAAGTAATTTTTTCCAGGATCCACCATAACAACTTCAACAACCTGTCCAACATTATTAATGATTGTATAAGCAGAAGCACCAAATCCTCCAGATCCACCAGGATTTCCATCGGAGCAAGAATCTTGGAAGGTTATGAATGGTGGAGCAGTATATCCTCCACCACCGTAGAATAAGTCAACACCAACAACTTCACCGATGGAATTGACAACAGCATTTCCGACTGCTCCTGCCCCACCGCCTCCAAAGAACTCAACCTTTGGTGGACCACAACGGAGAGCACCTGGAAAACATTGAACGCCTGGTGGAGGAGTGCCACTCGCAAGATCACTTCCTTCAATTCTTTCATCACCAAAGATACTGACCCCTGGTAAAAGACCACCAATCGCTGAGTCAACACCACTCAATATACTCTCTTCCAATTGATTTCCTTCGGGAATAAAACTAAGAACTTTATTCCAATTTTCTTCCATTGCTGGGGTTGGACCACCACCTGCCGATGCTCTCCATGCTTTAACTGATGGGCATTTTGGTCTAGAGCATAAGAATGCCTCAAAGCCAAGAATAAAATCAATTGCTTGGAAAATTTGACCCCCAATTTGTGCCACTCCTCCTAGTACATCATTAATTGCAGATAGAACTGGTTGTAATGCCTGATCAATTTTAGCAGAGAGATTATTGATTAAAGCATTTGTGAATTGTTCTACGGCACAAATAGGCATATTAATTACATTACCAATTAAAGCGTATAAGAAATCAACAACTAGATTCCTTAAACCTTTGATAATTTCATTAAATTTGCAAATTAATGAATCAACAATTGTTTTGATAAAAGTGTTTTTGAGTGATTTTGATAGTTTTTTTAAAATTCTATCAATTGTTTTTTCAATTAACTTACGAAGAAGATTCAAAATATAATTACGCATTCTCTGAACAAGTAGTTTTAAAATTGCAGCAATAATTTGACTCGTTCTTCCAACCAAAGAAGTTAGACTTGAAATTTTATTAAGACTTTTTTGAACGTATAAATTATAATATTTTTTAAGTCCCTTTAATGTATCAAAAAAGTTAGTCAAAGCATTGCTGATTCCGGCAAGCGTGCCTTCACCACAAGGATTTGCTAATTCATTTTGTTTGTTCTCTATGGCAGCAATTTTTGCTGCCAATTCTGTAAAGTTAAATCCATCCTTACAAGACTTTTGAATATCCTCTAATTGTTGACTTGTTGCTTTTGACCAAGAAGTTCCAAGTTCTAGTGCCTTTGGGCAGGCTTTTTCTGCACGTTGTTTAAGTTCATCTATAATTGAATCTAGAGCAGATGTATTATCTTGAAGACGTTGTAATGCTTCTCTTTGTTCTGGGGTCAGACGAGGATCATTTAATAAATCTTCAGTGATTCCAGATTCTTTTATTCTTTCCGATAAAGATTGTGCTGGTTCATTTTCAGTTTCAGGAAGGACAACTTTACTCAATGTTTCAAAATCTTTATTGATATTGTCAGTAATAAAATCTGTACTTTCTGTTAATTGTTGATTATTATATGAAGTAAAATCTGGTCTCAGTGCCTCAGCAGCGCTGACAATTGTTCTAGCTGTTTGTTCTATAGGTAGTTCTATGTTTGATGGTGATGCTGCTGGTGCGGTAGGATTTTGTGACGTTGGACTTTGAGGTTCTGTGGAATCTGGAATGAAGAAATTTACAAATTCTTGTCCACTATTTTGGCGTTGTTGTTTAAAATATATAAGTTGATTATAATTTCCATTATTTTTTTCTTCTGCTGTCGGATATCCAAAAAAATCTCCGTAAGTACCATCTTCATTTTTTATAAAAGTACCTAACCATACATAATAACCACCTTTATAGTCTCCAGATAAACCTTTTTGTGGATATTTCTGAGCAACTCTATTAAATTCCCCCTCAGATGCTTCATAAGCAATGTAAAGATCTCCACTTTTTGGATTTTCAAAAGAAATCCATTTTCTCCCATTAAATGAAACATTTTTAATTTTAACTTCTTCTTCTGATACTTTTTTTTCGGTGCTTGATTTATTAGAAACTTTATTAGAAGCATTTGTTGTATATGCGCTATTCAATACCGCTGAAGTTGGATCTCCAGATCTTAACACTTCAACACCCTGTTCACCTATTTTTCTATACCAAATATTACCAAATTTGATATAGGATACTCCATTTACAACTACAGAAATATTTTCTGCCATATTTCAATTTATCTCCTTGTTCTGATATTTATTCATCATTAATCAAGTCTCCAGTCTCTAAGAATTGTATCACCAGATTTGGTTGTTGAAACTCTATATCCAGATTGTTGAGCAGTTATAATTTGTTCCGGAGTCAATGATCCACTGATTCTTTGCGATTCACGAATTCTTTCACTTTGTCTAGGAAGACTTGATAATAATTGATTCGCATTGGAATTTGGTACAGGATTTTCTGGAGATCCAAGTCTTTCAGTTGAAGAAGATGGTGGGGAGGTTTCTCTTCTACTTTCTGATGTTGCTGAAGTTGGACCATCAAATAAATCTTCTCCCCTATCTTTTGGGGGATTTTTTTCAATATTTTTAGCAATATCCTCTTTATTTTCTGGAACCTCTTTTGCCTTAAGAACGTCTGTTTTTGTTGTCGAATCCAATGCTGCTGACTCTGGTAATGGTGGTTTTTCTGATCCTAGTCTTTGTCCAGCATAAGGACCAAAAGAATTATATCTTGTGACGTTTTCAAACTCTGTTGATTTTCTAGATTGTGCTATCTCTAATGATACATTATTCTCAAACGTTCCTCTACCAAGAACAGAAGTAATTACAGGAACTTGATTGAATGGATCTAAAAAGTATCCACGAACCCATTCTCCTCCAGTGAGACCCGTTGATCCTCTACTTGCGTTTCCCTGTGTCGTTGGTCTTTCTACGATTGCCCAAGGTAATTGTTCATCTGGAGTTAGGGTTCCAGATTTATCGTGAATACCCACGATTCTAACCTTAACTCTATCACCCCATCCGTTGGGGTCAGTCTTATCTAGAGTTTGGTTGGGAGGAACTTGTCCAATAAACCACTGGTAGTTAATTCCAGCAAATCCTATGTTATCTACAGATTTTACCATTTTACTTCGTTATTAATCCGTAAGTGTCTCTGACCAAAGTTAATGCTGTAAAGGATCTTTTGGGGTCAAAACTATGGCATAGATTTACAATTAAATAATTGCCACTTTGGTGTTCATCATAGGCACCAAGATTTTTATTATCAACTGTTACTTTTTCAAATAAACATTCAATGACATCTCCAGCCATTAATTGTGGATTACAAGGTACAATTATATTTAAACCTTGAGTAAACAACAAATTATATCTGGTAGATGCTCTTGCTTGCCATTCTTTTGGACTATTATTGACTGTAGTTCCAATATCTGGAGTTAAACTTGATACATCTAAAATATGATAATGCGTTCTTGTGAATTTGTCAAATCCTTGTGGGACATCTACTTGTTTTCCCAAATATTTTTCAAGTTTTTCATCTTCTAATTTTACAATGATTTCATCATATTTAAATGTTCTTGGATCAAAAAATATATTCCTAGAAGAATAAACTCCAGATCTTAACGCATTAATAGTATTTTGATTTTTGAATGGTTTTGAGGAAAGTATTTTAAAATCATTATCATCATCTACTCTTAAAACTGAATTTCTAATATATGTTGCTTTTGATTTAGAAGAGATCAAACTACTTATTGATTTAAAATTAAGTCCAGCTGCGGTTTCATAAAAAAAGTATCCAGGATCTTTAGAAGTAGCAGGTACAGATTTAGTTGCGAGTGTAATTAAGACTTTAAATGGATTTTGATTTGCCCCGTAAAAATCATATGAAAATCTTGTTTCATCTATAAAAATTTTATTTGATTGTACTTTTAGTTCATTTTTTATAATTTTATTAACACTATCAGATATCTTTCCAGTATAAGTTTTAGATATGATTGATTTTTCATTTTGTACTGATAAATTTGAGGTAAGAGATAAGGTAAAAACTTCTCTATTTGATTCTTGTGCCGCAATAGGAGCACCGTTGACAATCAAGGGATTTTCTTGAAAATTGAGAGTTCCCTGTTTTGATTTAATTTTAAACTCAACATTTTCGTTTCCAGTGATTGGTAATGAATTGACAATAGAACCAGTTCTTCCTTGAGTATCTTGTGAACTACTAGTAGGTATTGGCGAACTACCAGTATCTACAAGAACCATATTTGCGGTGACAACGGGAGAAAAAAGACTTTCATAATATTTAAATGAGATCGTTTTGCCAGCAAGATCTACTCTTTTTCCATTTCGGTTAATATATAAGTGTTCGTATATGGATGATACTGATGCTGACATTTATTTTAAGATAAAAGTAAGGGATTAATTTCTGGTATAAAATTGTTTTGTGGTCCACTATCTCTATTTACTCTCACAGGCATTGGAAATGGAACTGGTTTTTCAATGACTTGAGTGATTAATAAATCAACTCCACCCATTGCCAACAAAGAATCTTCTGGAGATTGACCTATTTTTTTGTTACTTACCAGTGGAGTAACTCCACCACTTCCAGGTTTCATATTCTGAGATTTAATTAGTGTTCCATTTATCCAAGATCTTTCAACAGCATTTAAAATTGACTGAGCGTTTCCACCATCTAAAGCATTAATATGTGTTGAAACGTGTGGACCAGTAGCACGGCCAGAAATACCCTGAGTTCCTATACTATCACCTCCAGAAAGAACATCTCCTGTATTAACATGATTTTTATCAAGGTGCCCTACTAAAAGTTCATATCTCTTACCATCAACAACTGCTTCTCCCGTAACATATAAACCAAAACCAGTTCCACTTTCACCAGATCCACTTCCTTGGAATCCAGTGCCAGTAATTTTTAAAGATTCAAATGGGTTACGAATTAAAGCACCTATACCATATCCACCAGAGGAATCTTTTAGTGCGATATCAATACCAGTTTGTTGCCGATCTGGATCATTTCTTTGAGTTACAATTGCCCCACCAGTAATCTTTCCATTTCCAGGTATAGACGGTGCTGATGATCCTGCAGGTGCACCTGATGAAGTACCTGGCGGAACTTTTGGGGGAATTGAAGGTGGAGTTTTTTTATCTCTTAAAGCGATCAAAAATTGACTAAAACTCTCGTTAACATCGGTAAAATTTTCATTAACTCCCCCCCTACCATCAAGAAGAATTGAATGCTCTTTAAGTTGTTCAGCAACTGTTGCAAATGTTTCAAAAGTATCTACACTTTCAATTGCTTTTCTCCCCATAGGAGTTGAAATTGTTTGTTTAGTAGGAGATGGGGTAATATTTGTAGATTTTGTATCCGATTTAGATTTTCCCTTTACTGTGCCACCTTTATTTAAATTGTTGCCTTGTGGAGGTGAACTAGATCCTTGTGGAGGTGAACTAGATCCTTGTGGAGGTGAACTAGATCCTTGTGGAGGTGAACTAGATCCTTGTGGAGGTGAACTCGGTGTTGCTGATTGTGGATTATAAAAATTACTCCAAACTTTATAAGCATTATCAAGAATATCACCAACTCTGTCAAGTTCTTTTTTAGACCATTTCAATTCATTCATCATACTATCTTGTACAGATTTTGGATATTTTGTGATTAACCAGATTGTACCCATAATACCATCACCAAGTAACTTAAACGTTAACTTGATAGCATCAAAAATTAGTTTATTTTCAACAAAAAATTTCTCTATTTTTGAAATAATCGCTGGTAAATTATTAATAACCAATCCAAGAAAAACAATAGAAAAAAACTCTTTGATTTTATCAAAAAAACTCATAGGCACCGCAACAATTCTAGATTTTATATTTTCTGTTAGATTATTAAAAGAACCTTTACTTTCTATTTTCTTTTCTTTTTGAAGTGAAATTTTTCTTTTTTCCTCCGCAAAAGAAAACCGCACTTCTTCACGTCTCAATTTGATTAACTGTTTATTATACCCTGTCAAAGAGTTTTTTAAATTAATCGCATTAATTTTTAATTTTTGTACTTGTACTTGTTCCATATGTTATACAAAAATTCCATACATTCTTGGTGTGAGCATCATATAATCATTTGCTAGATTTACACTGGAAATGTCTGGTTCATCAGTTGCCATACCACCATCAATTGCTGGCATCTTATAATTGGCAGTTTTAGTTGGTAGTGTAATCGGAATCGTTGTTCTCGTAACAGGTCTTGTTGGTTTTTTAAGATCGGAATGAATTATAGCTGTTGGCAAAACAAAAGTTGTATTTGACTCTTTTTCTTGAGGTTTTATTCTATATCCACCACCTGTAGGTCTCTTATTTTTTTCTTTATTGACAAAATCATCTAGTTGCTTTTTAAAAGTTTCCAAATTTCTTTTCAGTTCATCCAAAGCATATCGCATCGTTTCATTATAAGAAACCATATCACGAATCGCATTGCTAAATGTAATCCACATTCTGCCAGCATTATTGTTAATGTCTTTCAATAATGGTCTGAATAACATCGCTGATGATGTGCGGATTACTTCTTCACCAGGAGCCAACATTGCTCTCACACTATCAATTAATCCAGATCCTGTTCCTGGAACTGTCATACCATCTGATGCGTGAAGTGTCCCTCCGCCAGAAAAACCTAAAGAGCAAGCAGTACATTTTGTTGGTGCTTCAATTGTTCCACCTTTTGCGTTTGCAACAGTAGCAGCTTTATATATTTCATAAAGGGATAATAAGGAAGCTCCTGTAAGTGCTACTCCTGTTGCTACATTCTGATTAATTGAATTAGCAAATCCCCCCCAATCAAAACCAGGATCTTTAAATGGTTTTGGAACTGGTGTTGGTGTGGTAGTTGGCGTTGTAGGTTTTACTGGTGCTGATCCAGGAGATAAAGCAGTGATTCCCAACGCTGTTGCTAATCCAGTTAGAAAGCGACGATCCTTTAACAAGGATTGTCCCATTTGATTAACAACTCTTGGATTTGCTGCTAAAAACGGAACAACAGAAGTGGAAAAACACTTCATTACTCCGGCACAATCAAGGGGAGTTCCTCCTTTAGGTCCTCCACCTTTAGGACCTCTACCAAATAAATCAACTAATCTTTTAAGTCTAAGAATAAATTTGGTAATTTTGAATCCAATGAATAATGCTAGTAGTTCTTTCCAATACTTACCAACAAAATCAAAAAATTGTTTTACTTTTTCCCTATTTTCTTTCTTTGAAATCCAATTAAAGGCATTATTTACAATTAACCCTGTAGCAATAATTGTAAAAAAGTCTAATATCTTATCAAAAATGCTTTTTACTCTTTGTTTTACCTTATCAAAAGGTCTAAATCCTCCTTCTTTAGGTTTTCCAGATTCAAGTGATTCTTCTTCTCTTGCCGCTCTTTGTTTATTGATTCTTATTTTTGCTGCTTTTAGAGCATCCTTCTTTTCAGTAATTCTATTCGCAAAATCTAGTGATAGTTGTTTTTGTATTTCAACTAATATCCTATTCGTTTCATCAAGAGTTTCTGATATTGATGTTTCTGTGTCTGTTTTTAATGTGGTTACATTGATTTTTGGTTTAACAAAACTAAAAGTTGACTTTTTTAATTTTGGAGCGACGACAGATTGAGCACCACGAATTACTGGAGAAGAAATATTTCTTCTACTAATCTTTGGTAGTGATGGTGCCTTATAAATCGGACTATCAAATTCCACTCTGTTGTGCCTTTAAGTTTTCTTCTTCTATGTAACTTTGAAGTAGACTAACATAAACCTCACGTTCCCAAGGCATCATATTTTCAAGATCAGTCAATGAATATTTATGATGCTGCATCAAGGCAAAGTTTGTTTGGTAGTATGACTCAAGACTAGTGTGAGCCATACTCAAGTGAAAAAACTTGCTAGACCCTCCAGAACAATTTCGCTCTCAACTTTTGTATTTGGATTTTTAACTTTGATTGTATGAGAAAGTTTCGGCATAGTCACAAAGAAGTTTTCAATTTCCTTAAACTGCTTTGTGTTCATTTGTTCTACAAATTCCTCAAGTTCTTTCTTACTACAATCAACAGCATTCCAAGATTCTTCTTGATCATATACAGTATCAATACAAGAAATTATCATAGAAAGTGATTTATTCACATCAGAATCAGATTCATTAACCTCAAAGTTATTCTCAACAAATTGTTCTAATGATGGATACTTTAATTTCATTGAAAGACTATCATCTAACTTAATAATGTTGCTATGTTTTGAATCTTTTTGAACTTTAATATCATCAATGTTAATTTCCATCTGAACTTGGGTTTCACCATCATCAGGGCAAGTCACATTCACTTCAACAGTCTCACCAACTGACTTGGCACGGACATTGAGGAACAAGTATTCAATATCAAATGTAGATAGTTCTGATACTTTGACTGTTTTTGTGGCAATACAGTCTGAAAGAATTTGAACAATAGCATTTGAAATTTGTTTTGTGTCTTCAGATTCCAGTGCCATAATCAGAATTTTTTCTTCTCTAACTAGAAATGGTCTGTATCTAATTTTTTTTCCAGTAGAGGGCAATTCCAACTCATACGTTGGTGTAGAGATCTTTGGTAAAGGCATAATGACCTATAGAACTTCAGTTGTGATTATTTATTAACGTCTCAGACGACCGGTCGGGTCTCTTCTTACGCCTTGACGAATTTCGGTTGGAGTTGGTCTATTTGATGGTGCTGTTTGTGCTGGTGGATTTGGTGCTACAGGAGTTTCGGAAGTTTGTGATCCTGTTGGGGTTGCTGGAAGTGGAGAAACTTTAACACCGTACAAATAACGATCATAATTTAGTGTCACTGAAATCTTAAGAAGGTCTGTCGGACCGTAAGAAACAGGAATACTAGTCACAGATTTAGGGAAGGCATTAATGAATTGATAATTGATGCTTTGCTGTCCACCTTGTAAGTGGGATCTCTCAAATTTTTTAATGTATATTTGTGAATTTTTATAATATTTTGGATAATTAAATCTTCTAAATGAATTAATATCAGCAGTTTGTGCTGGTCCACCACCAGAAACATGATTCATCCAGAATTCAAAAAACTTTAGTACTTCATAGTCGTGATCAATATAAAAAGTAAAATCAATATCAGTATAAATTCTTGTGTGAGCAAATTCTTGGGTTACACCCATAAAATTATCTTTGACTTCTGCGGTTGCGTAAGTAGATGCAGGTAAAGAAGCATCAGTACACAATAATCCTAATTTTGTTCCGAAAGACTTAAAATCTATTTTTTCTTGTTTTTCAAATTTTTGAGTAAAAGATTCCGCATCTCTTATGTTACTTTTACCCCAACCATCTCCAATAAAAACTTGATATAAGTTAGTTGTTGCCATATTGCCAAAATATGCTTTGGCATTACGCATTGTGATATCAGTTATCGCTGGAACTGCCATCTAAATATCTTTTATGAAGTCTTAATTATAAAGTATTTAGATGTCATATAAAGGAAAATACCAACCATCGTTCCCCCAAAAGTACAAGGGAGATCCAACAAATATCATTTACAGATCTCTCTGGGAACGTAAATTTATGGTCTATTGTGATAAAAATGAAAAAATATTAGAATGGGGATCTGAGGAAATGTTTGTGTGGTACAGATCTCCAGTGGATAGTAAACCTCACCGATATTTTCCAGACTTTTATATCAAGGTTCAAGAATCAACTGGACAAATTAAAAAGTATTTGATTGAGATTAAACCAAAAAAACAAACGGCACCCCCACCAAAACCAAAAAGACAAACTAAAGCATACTTATATGAAGCGTATGAGTATGCTAAGAATCAGGCAAAGTGGAAAGCAGCGGAAGAATGGTGTGCTGATCGTGGATATGAGTTCAAAGTCCTCACAGAAAACGAATTAGGTATTTAATATGCCTAGAAAGACTCTCAAGCAAAGACAAGAAAGTAATCCAACCGATGATAATGACAATCGGGTTCGCTCTGTCATTGATGGTGTCATTGGCAACGAAGATCCTGATGATTTGATGCTTGAGATTCTGAATGTTTTACAAGAAAGTGGACGAGTTCCAAGAGCAGGGAGATATTATACTTTTGTTTATCGTCCAAAAACACCAAATATATCTTACGATCAAAATCCTCTAGTTGCAGTCACTGAAGTTTTCCGATGGGGATTTAAAGGTATTAATTTTCACTGGGGTGAGTTGAGACAATATACTTACGATGAAATTGCTGGGCAGTTGTATGAGGTTTATGCTGATGAACTTGCCGATTTAAGAGAGATTCCTTTTGCCAATATCCGTCTAAATAGTTAAAAAAGTAGCCAAAAATGGCAAATTATAGATATCCAAGAGAAAATATACAAAAGGGGATAGACTATCTTCAAATTCAAGTAATTAGAAGAGATAAAAAAACCGCGAGTTATAGAACAGAAAGTAGTACACAACAAATACAAATACCATCTGCCAATAAGGGTGGAGGGTCAGTAAATGCACCATTAACACTTAACAATAGTGTTTATGATCTACTGAAACCTCAAGGATTTGCTAGAAATTCAAAAGTAAATCCAGAGTCTATTACTGACAGCATTATTCTTCCAATGCCATCAAATATATCTGATTCAAATCAAGTTAGTTATTCTGACGATAGTTTAGACGCAGTGACAGCAGAAGTTGCTGGATTTGCTAGAGGTTTGATGGATACTAATTTTGGTCCTAAATTTGCCGAGCAATCTGGACAAAAAGTTTTGGCATTTATGAATACAATAGGAAATAACACTACACCACTAAAAGACATTTATCTTGGTCAATTAGCAGCTTCTGCCGCACAAATCGCTGGGGTTGGAAATATAACATTAAATCAAATCTTGGCAAGAGGTCAGAATCAAATTTTGAATCCAAATATGGAGTTACTTTTTAATGCTCCAACGATTCGTAACTTTAAGTTTTCGTTTAAAATGACTCCGAGAGATGAATCCGAATCTAAAGAAGTTAAAAATATTATCAGAACCTTTAAAAAAAATATGGCACCAAAAGATACAGATAAATTCTTTTTAACTACACCAAATATTTTTAAGTTAGAATACCTTCAAACAAATAACAAAGAGGGTGGAGTAAATTCTCATCAATTTTTACATAAATTTAAACAATGTGCTCTCACAGATATAACTGTAAATTACACTGGAGAAAATATTTACGCAACTTATGCTGATGGAACTCCAGTCTCTATTATTATGGACCTAACATTTAAGGAACTTGAACCAATTTACTCCTCTGACTATGAAACATCAGAAGGAAAAGAAGGAGTAGGATACTAATGGGATACTTCAGAGAACTACCGGACCTAGCATATCAATCGTTCTTACCAGGAAAAAACTCGTCGCAAGACTACGTAATTACGAAGAATCTTTTCCGTAGAGTCAAACTTCGTGATGACTTATATAACGTATTCACCATCTTTGACAAGTATCAAATTAAAGATGGTGCTCGCCCAGATACAGTTGCCGACGAGATCTATGGAAGTCCAGAACTAGACTGGGTTATTCTGACTACTGCCAACATTACAAATGTCCGAGATCAATGGCCATTGTCAAACTATCAACTTTATAATTACGCAGAAAACAAGTATGGTAATGATCTAACCAAGATTAGATTCTATGAGACTACAGAAGTCAAAGATTCTTCTAATCGCTTAATTCTCCCTGCTGGTAAGGTTGTAACTCAAAACTTTACAATTCCAAACCCATCAGATCCAACAAAAACTCTGAATCCTGTGACTGGTATTACAAACTATGAGTATGAAACTAGAAAAAATGATGAGAAGAGATCCATCTATCTTCTGAAACCCGCATATCTGCAGCAGTTCCTAAACGATATGAGAAGAGAGATGTTGTATTCAGAGTCTTCAGAATATATTACAGATACTCTGATTCAGACTCAGAATACTAACGTTACACTACCACAGTAATTCTAGTTTCTTATCAAAGGTCATTACATATCGGTGCTTGCGGGAGCGGTCTTTCCATTCTCCTTCAGCACCTTTAATTTTGCCTCTAGAGTGTTTAGTTCCGTCTGCATAATAGAAATCTTTCTTTGAGTCTGATAGTCCGCAATATTTAAAATTACAAGCCCGATAGATTGTACCAGAATGGAAATCACTATCAGCGTAAGAGATGATTGCTTTAACTTCAGTATCCTTCCGTAACTGTCTAATCGCTCTTGAAACAAACCAAGAAGTGATATTATGCTCACTAGATTGGGTGTCTGGGTGGATGCAGAGGCGT